>JGI24159J19872_10005912_pt1 | contig 15854 bp, 8 predicted proteins | sample Ectturendosymbi4_FD_19872 | JGI IMG/M metagenome (IMG submission 19872) | reverse complement strand
ACATGAGCTTAGCTATCACCAATACGTCTCCACGAATTTCAAGACTAGTTGCACGGCTGCAAGCACAGTCGTCCTACTGATTAGCATGGGTGCTTTTAGTTATGCATATGAATGTAAATTCAGTGGATGTAGGCTACCATGTAAAATGATGTGCTTTTCATCTTGTCGGTTGTTATTTGAACACCTTACTGTTGCAGTTGGTGGCTGGGGCTGAGAGATTATGTCGTATTTTCAAAAGGGATCGCGAGATGAAAAAGGTGGGAAACCACTGCTCTAAACGAAGCACATATATTGCACGAACAGGTGTGCATCATGAAATCTGCTAAATCAAGCATGTTGAAAATGGACAGTTTTGAAATTTGGCAGAAAATCAATTAATCGTCCATAATTATCTTTATTCTTACGTAATTGGACCCAACCAATAAAATCACTCGTTTTTGTTTTATAAGCCCACTTACAAAAAGCAATAAAACCCACCAAAAATCCCTTTCTTCACTTTTCCTTTGAAAAATCCACTATGAAGTAAAAAGTAAAATAAGCAGCACACTTGTACAGCTAACTGTATTTTTTTTTAATGAAACAGAACGAACAGCAACAAAATTTGAAGGACTTGTAAAAATGAAAAGAATAATTCGAACAGTTTAAGTGAGCTCTTATGGTTGTCTTTTTCGGCTCTGTAAAATCGGTATATTTNAATCAATTTTTCTGCCTTCTCTGCATCGAAGCTGTTTCTGATGTTGGACCAGACCATATATTGAAAAAATACACTATATAGANGCTGAACTAGCAGGGCATGTACACAAACTTGACTGTTTGCCGTGCNCATTCTTGCTCAGGGACCCGACTAGGGGGGAGGCGGGGTTAAATGCCCCGGGGCGACACTTTTGGTCAAAAGAAGGAATAGCAAATGGTTTTTCACAAATGAACCTGAAGTTAGATTTAGGTTTTAGATTTTGGTTAAGGTCGGACCTACCATACTTCTGGCCGGGACTGTCCCGGTTAGAAAAATGTCCCGGAATTTCACTTCATTGAAATTTTCAAAATTAACTCCAACGTGATGATGCATTGTTATGTAATATTTCCGTCCTGAAAGGCTTGACTTTGCTTTAACCCGTGGCTTGGGGGGCGGCACTTTTCGACTGTGGTTAGTGGCGTAACTGACGGGGGGCAGAGGTGCGGGCTCACCCCCTGGGAAACTAAATGCAAAAATTGGGCCCCCTCTTAGAGATTTAATGAACTGCAAACTATGAAAGTGCTTTTACAAGTTTTTAAAATCCGTTGGTCTTGGCATTTTGAATACTGAAATAGTGCAGTGTTTAGCATACAACAATCAGCAAATGAATCCAAAGTCTAAGTTGTTGCAGCGGCGTGCAGTACGCAGTACATCATCTTGAACGAACGTGCATACTGTGTGTGATGTAATAATCTCCTGTAGTTGTGGAACGTTTTCGCATCTGCGGCCATTATATTTCTGCTTACTTTGGAGTGTGTGATGCAGTTGTGAATACGTTTATGTTTGAAAACTTTCGTGTACTTTAACTTGAGATTAGGCAGAGACCTTGAGATTAGAATACAGAGAAAGTTGGGTAGCGACACTACAACTTCTTTTCTTGCTTTGCAAAGCCAGTTTAACAAAAGCTGTTTGAAATTTACCGCTGAAGTTGAATCAGCGGTGTTCATTTCAGCATCTCGGCTGGAGGTGGTAACTTCGTTTTCTGGCCATCCCAGCAGCGGGTACATCAGTTATCGTCTGTGCAGCGCACTTTACACGTATGCGATCAAGTGTTACACATCTACAAATTAAAACAGGTTTAAAGCGTTGAAGCCAGTGGTTCCCATAGTATGGGTCGAGACCCAAACAAAGGTTGCGATTTCGCGGAGGATCACAAAATATGTCGCGCCGAGGCGATCAAAGCCTAAACCTGAGTTGTAATTCTTCAAACTTGTTCGCTTGTCTGTTTGTAGTGTAACGTAGGTATTTGAGAAAAGAGCAAACTGCTGACACTGAAAACAAACTAAGCAACCTACTGCATAAAATCATCCATACAATCAACATTTTTGACATATTGACATACGCTATTTGAGGCTTGGGTCGCAAAACGTTCACCAATTCAGATTTCAGTCAAGTTCGAAAAACTTTTTGAACAGCTGGTTCAAGCAGTATGGAATCATTATCAGGAGTCGTGTGATAACTGGCCACATCCGGATTCACTATCATCATTTCTCAACCTTTTCCGAGTATTGCAAATGCTCTATATGGCAATTTGACACTAACGTTATCAATCAAAACTTTTGGTGTGTATCCCATTTCTTTACTTAGTGATCTTTGTAATGCTTATTATGGAGTACAGATTGCAGATTTGACAACGAAATACAAATTTTTGCAACATAAATATACGAGGTAGGATCAAATGTGAATTCTGGTGCTCAAAAACGTAAAGAGAAATCACAACAACAAATTCAAAGTTCTGCTGCAAAGTTCAGAAAGCTGACAGAATTTTTTGCTGCTTCATCACCCCGACTAACAACCATTCAGCTGAAACAGGTCAGTTTGTGATGCTTTACTAGTAATTACCCAAGTTTAAAGACAAGGTTTTCTTGCTTTCTTGCCTTTGTTGCAAATTTATTGATTTCTTTCATCAAAAATTGATATAATTTGAAAGGCCATATGTATTGACCTCTGACCCCATAGGCACTCAATGAGAAGTTCTTGGTCAGCAATTTTGTGACATGAGTTGCAACAATTATGTCCATCCACGTCGACATAGGTGTACAAGGCGGGAGGAGGCCGCCCCACCGGGCTTGAAAAATTTCAGGGCAAACTCTGTTTTCAGGGCAAGCGCTAATTGCTAAAATCCTGAATGATAAAAATTATTACAATACAGGTGAAAATTTCCAGGGCAACTCTGTTTCTCAGGGCAAGTTGCTCAAAAATGCTGAATGATAAAAAATACATATTCAATAGAGTGAACATTTCAGGCCAACTGTGTTTTTCAGGGCAAGTTGCTCAAAAATCCTCAATAATAAAAAAAGCATATGCATTACAGTAAATTCAGGGCACCCTCTGTTTTTCAGGGCAAGCGCAAATTGCTCAAAACTCCTGAGTGTAAAACGTATACTTAATACAGTGAAAAATTTCAGGGCCAACTCTGTTTTCAGGGCAATCGCATATTGCTAAAAAATCCTGAAAGATAAAAATTATTTCAATACAGGTGAAAAATTCCAGAGCAACTCTGTTTTTCAGGGCAAGCGCAAGTTGCCCAAAAATCCTGAATGATAAAAAATACGTATTCAATACAGTGAAAAATTTCTTGGCAACTGTGTTTTTCAGGGCAAACGCAAGTTGCCGCTTAATTTAGGCTAGTGTAGTTGTAATCTGGATCAAAGTCGTGATTGGTAATAGTGACTTTGATCTGGTCCAAGCCCTCCTTTTCTGTAAAAATCGAACAATCGGATGTCGGTAGTTGAACAGCTTGGTACAAGAATTCGCTAATTCTTTCTATGTTCGTTATCGAGTTTGCACTGGGCAGAGGTGCAGGGTGTTAAGATAATAGATTTTTTGATGAATGGGAGTTTTAGAAGCGGGCAGCACAGACGTGCAGATTGCTTGGATCCTTTGAGTGCGCGACTGTGCCTTGCTCAAGTGCACATCAACGATAACACAGGCAAGGTTTGGGAGTAAGATCATACGATCCGGATCCGTCGCTTTCAAAACATTGCGTTGCGTCATCGAAGTCGCGCATATATTTGCATCAGTAAAAGCAATTACAGCAAAATTTCTTGTCTGGGAGAACACAACACGCAAGGAACTTCGATCCCTTGAGTTAACAAGCCAGGTAACTACAGAATTCGCCTATAATGGCACCTCTAGGGAATTGCATAAAGAACGTTGTTGCCGAATTGACATTATAAGCGAATTGAAATGCATGTAAAAGATGCCATCGCGACCAAACAAAACCTAACGTTATGCGCGAATTGATGTTACACAGGAAGCCGTTATAAACGAATCTAACTGTATAGAACAGATTTACATAAGATTTCAGGCTCCGTTCTGATTAAACCAAAAAGTTAGTTTCAGCGCAACTGTCTATTTTTAGGGCAAATTGTTATTTTCAGGGCAACTTTTTTCCGCCCCCCAGTAAAATGCCTTCCCTTACGCCTGTGCACGGAGATGTTCAGTTCATAAGCCAACTCAAATAACATGTAGCAGTATATGAAAAGTTCACATTTATGACTAATATATTTAACGCTGTTGCACAGTTTCATTATTATCTTGAAAACGTAGTCAGTATTAGTTGCATTTTCTTGTGATTACGCTTTCATCCCCTCCATGTTGAGGATCTACGCAAGACAAATGGTAATACATAATCAAATTAATTTTATTATTAATGCCAACCATCAAATCATGATTTAAAGTCACTGAAAAGAAAAGGTTGTCCGTCTCAAGTTAAAAATATCTCGCAAAAGCACTTGATACGTTGGTCAAAACAATTTACATGCTTTTGTGCGCCATTGAGCATCTCTATCCGACGTTTGTAGCCATTTACTTTAGAACATGTTGTTAAAATCTCTTCATATTCTTCCCACTACTTCATATTCTTCCCACTTTAAATTTGATAATAAGTGAAAGTAGTTATAGCTGGTGAGCTGTTTCAGTGTTTGTCCCTTGTGTTCATGGAAAGGGAGAAATGGGCATTTGCTACGACCTGGAAATTGGGTCTAAAAACCAAAAATTTCTGGAACACCTAAAGTCAGGAGCTTAATTGACTTAATTCTTGCAATGACAATTTCATTTGCCGGTATGACACTCACACTGCACAAGAACCTGATTCACTGTTCGGGCATCACGCAGTGATGACTGATGAGCTTGCAGTTCACTAAGTCCGCTACATTGCCTGCAGAGACAGGTTGCGAAACTTGGGGTAGGATAGTTTTAAAATTAGCATTTATCGCGTGACAATAACATGGCAGCAAAAGTTCAAAGTTATGGCAGTAGGCGTTTTGCTCCATGTGACTGTTGAACGCAAACATCTGTGGCAGGTAATGCAACGAGACAGAGACTGACGATAGCAATACGTCACGGTGTGAAAAGAACTGAAAAGAAACATTGTTGCCAAGGAAGCGCATTCTTGGGTCTGTTGCAGTAACGTGGGACCTTTGTTTGTGGTGCAGCAAATGTAAAACGTTATGCGTACGTGTATTTGCATTTGTGCCGTCAGCAGCCTGAAATGGACAACCAAATGGCGTTTGAATACGAAAAAATTAGTATTGACAACAAAACAAGTTTTGCAAAATCAAATCCATGCAGCATGTATTACTAGACTTACAACAGGAAAAATCATCAAGTTACAGCCAGGGGCGGATCCAGAAGGGGAGAATGGGGCGATCTCCCCCCCTAAAACCTACGAACGTAACTTTATTCACCATAATTTGGTTCAATACTGAAAACAGCTTTCGCGATAGAAGGAGACTTGACTACCAAATATACTTAATCGCCCCCCCCCCAAACTTATTGACTGGATCCGCACTTGCTTAGAGCATTTCAATTTTGTAATTTCACTCTTTGGATGTACCCCTGATTGTGGATGCCCGGGGCCGGCGCTCCGTTCACCCTCCCCCCTCTGCACATCACTGGTTTTGACCAAGTCCACGTGGGTTGCACTGTACACTAGACTAGATGAGTGTCAGCCATATGCAGAATCGTGTGGAATTACTTTCAACTGCAGCAAAACTGTATGTATGTCGGCTAAGAGCGCAAAAACACGGTCATCCCGTTGTTGACACTGAGTGGACAACGGTTAAAATCTGTTAACCATCACAAATATAGGGGGNTTATTTTAGACACTGAGCCCTCAGATGACAATTGGAGTGTAAATTCGATTGTGCCAATAAGTCTACAGAAGTTGTGGAACATAGCATAGACTGCAAGGAGAATTTTCTGGGACCTGAAATGCCCATGTGTGCTTTTGTTTCGCTGACATCACGTCTTCAAAAGCTAGCCTTGAACAAGGCACCAGGGCCTGATTTTAGTTCTGCAGAGCACTTGCTGTAAGCAAGTGAATCTCAATGCTTTTTTCTCAGTTTACTGTTCAATATGAGTAGTGTGCAGGGTTTTGGACTTAATTCATGCTTCAATACAAACATAGTTCCCATATCCAAAAATAAGTATTGGAACATGACTGACACATCAAATTGCAGACCTGTGGCACTGGTTATCTGAATGATTGTAAGGCAAAAGTTGAATTTCACAATCTTTTTTAATTTGCTCAAATTACACCCATACCTAAAAAAACATCTCCTAAATCGCCTGATGATTATCGACCAATATCCATGCTTCCAACCCTCTCCAAAGTTTTGGAAAAATTAATTTATAGCTGATTGTACTCCTTTGCCACCAGTAAGTAAATACTGAGCCTTATGGCTTCCGTACCAATCACTCTAATGAATAAAGCAATTGATGCCATCTATGATGACATGATTTGAAATAAATATAGCAAATTAATAACTTGTTCTCTGTTTGTAGAACTAAGTAAAACATTTGACAGCATTGATCATAATATATTACTTGAAAAATGGTTCTGCTATGGAGTAAAAAGAACACCCTTAAATGTACTTGTTTCTTAGTTAGACAACAGTGTACTAAAATAGGAGATACTAAATCTTTTCCTTTTAATATAACATGTGACGTTCCCCAGCGATATGTTGTTGGGCCTTTACTATTCCTTATGTATTTTTTAACACTTACCTGAGCTTTTTTGTCACGTTAATAGTTACCTCAGGTGTGCATGGCCCAGTTTTCAAAAAGAAAAAATATACTTTCCTTCAACTGCAGTTTATCACAAAAACTACACTGAAAATCTAAGTCTCACTGAGCACTTTGAGCACTAACAAAGTTACTTTACGCTAATTTGATACGATTTTTGATGAAACGTATGTACACCAAAAAATGCGAAGGCGTCATGTATGCCTAAAACTGAATTACTCATAAAACAATTGCGAGAGTAAACAACTTCTCCTTTTGAATACTTCTAGCAAGACGGTAGAAGTATGCCCTCAGTGAGTTTCACTTTTTTTCAGGCCCTACCCCAAGAAACCATAATGTGGGTCCGACGTACCCACTGCCAACTCACACTAATACTTTTGTCGGGTCAGCGTGACCCCAACTCGTGGCGACCTCGCTCCTTTGCAAAATCGAAAAGAGCGAGGATGACCGCAAGCTTTACAAGTCACACAAAAACATGAAGCTGATGAAAAGTTGAAAGCTCGCCGACTACCGCGTACACAGTTTCACGTGTTTGACCTCATGTGACCCGAGTTACCATCACCCACTTAAGTATTCCAGAGTTAATAACATTGTGAAAACCTCCAATTTACATAATAAATTAGAAATCAAGTCATCTTCCACATCAGACCTGTTTCTAGATTTCGTTCTTATGGAAACAAGAGTCGCCTGTCTGCCTCAAAATGCTTCCAGTAACTGTATATTGTGCACAACTTGGTACTGATGGACAGGGACGCCGTAACAGCGGTAGGGCAGAAAAAAGTTGGGCAATGCAAACTTATAAAATACAAAAAAATCGTTACTAATTATGTTTGTTTCTGTTCAGAAACGATGTAACCTCAAAAACAATAACAGAAATCGATAGAAAACCATCCTGAAGTTTCTGGGTGCGCGAAAAGTTGCAAAAAAATTGTTTCAATTCGATTTTGATAAACCATGTAATTGCCTGTGATACTTTTAGAAAAAGGCACCTCTGCACCGTTGTTCCCGGTTATGAAAGAGCAGGGGGAAATTCCCCCGTCATGTACCCCCTTTTCGGCGTCCCTGCTGGTAGACTAGGTGGACATTTCCATGTCGCATTAATGTCCAGCACATAAGGCAGGGTTTGTCAACCAGTGGGCCATGTCCCATCACTGGGCCACGGAATAATTTTTGCCGAATCACGGCCTGGTATGACTGATATTGAATACGTTTTGCAAGACCTTTTAATCGAAACCGTGGATAAATCTTGAGCTACAAACGTCGTAATGCGCTCTCTGTTGCCATTATACATTCAATCAAAGCAATCCAGTTTCAAAGTCTTCGTTATTACGAAAATTTCCGATTACCTTGCCGACAAGTAAAATAACTCTTGTCAAGTAGGTTAATTATAGTCCCATCAGTGCATAGTCTTAAAGCGTTTCAACGTTCATCTGATGTTAATTGCCACCCTATACTTCACTACCTTTGACATACTAAGCTGAAATGGGAGAAGTCAGCAGAAAAGTTTTACAAGCATACTGCAAGTGGTGCACTAAAATACTGCCGCAGTCGCATTTCCTAGCGTTGACATAAAACACAAACATCCTTCAAAGGCGTTGAGCGACTCAGTGGTTCGTAACCGGCGGGCACGCCTCCTCAGGGGGAGTGGTGTAACCAGCGGTTTGAGCCTGTGGGTGAAAGTTTAGCTGAAAGAAGCCCACTGGCCACGACTCAGAAAAAAGTTACGAAATGATAGTGAATCTATGGATGTAGTGGATGTCTATACAAGGTAAAAAAACGAAAACACCCCAAAAAACGCAAAAAAACACAACCTAAAGAATAATAAATATCAAAATGTCAACTAGAGGGGGAGGGACCAGATTTTACATGTAGTTTTCCAGAAGTGCCACTCGCCCCATTTCCCCCTGTCAGTTGCACCACTGCACAGGGGGACGCCACTGAATGATTATCCAGGCGGGCACGAGACCTTATGCGCTCAACAACATAGAGGGTTTGATCAGTAAGTTTACCGATAAATACATTTGTTTTTAAAAAACATGTTTAATCTCAAGGGGTCTTGAACCAAAGGGCAATTACCTAGAGGGAGATTTAGTGGATGAAAGGTTAAAACCATTGCACTAGCCGCTAGAGCGCAAGCGCTAGACTCGAGCACTTACGTTTATCAGCTGCATAGGTCATTTTGTCGTTCAAGAATTGAACGAAAACGGGATCAACGTCTCATAAACGGGCAAGCTTTGCTTAGAAGGCCTAAACAGTGTTTCCATGAGAATAATCGATCAATCACATGCCCGGAAAGTGAGTGCTGTCGCCACCAGTATGACACGATTTGTAATTTCGCGAACAGGTCCCAATAGATCCGCGTCCCGGGGTAAAGGACTACTGTCTCAGCAGCGTAGCTAGCCTAAAACATTTGGGATGGGAGCAAATAAGAAAACAGTATTTCGTTTTGGACATTCATCTCAAAGCACAAAACTGCATGATAAGCTCGAATTTTAGGTGCCATGGCGCCTTTGACCTGCCTGACTACGTGCACTGTCTTAAGACCGAAGTTGCAATACGGTTTCAATGGAACGTGTTTTCGTGTTCATCAGAAGCGTGTGAAGACGCAATGACATAAAGTAATGGCGACCACGATGACTTCTTGTTCAACTGCAACATTGGCTGCAAAAAGTACGCTGTATATTGTGTACTAATAGCATCCAGATTTTAACAAACGCTTTTGCAGAAAAGTTTTACGAAAAAATGGTGTATTTGGTCCAAGATAAGAAGCTGAAAACCTGACCAGCTATGTCCAACCTGAATGCCCTACTGGGCAAAAAATCATGTCACTATCTCAACCATGGGCCGCACATTGAATGACATATGAATGAGGGTGGCACATTGAATAGTTTACTTTAATCTTGTAACAAACTAAACTAAGCTTAAGCTGATGTACTGAACGCGTTCGAATCCTAGATGCAATGGTAACAGACATGGTGAATTGGCACTGAGGACAACTTGCATCAAAAACGTCAAATTAAAGATTATCAAAATAAGGACAGGTTGTCACTATGCAGTTGCTTTTATTAGAGCGAAAGCCTGAAATGGGCCGCACAAAACCTTGGATTGGGGCGCAAGCGGCCCGCGGGTTGGACATAGCTGAACCAGACTAAAACCAACTTTGGAAACGTTTCCAGTCAACGAAAACAAAGTTCATTTGACGACTTTCATTTGAACACAAATGTTCAGGAAAAAAGCTTCAGATAAATGCGCGATTTATGTTGACTGCATTAAAACCAAAGGGGAATCAAAGATTTACATGTTGAGACTCGTACGTTGCTTATCCCCTCCTTAATGAAATTTCTGGGTACACACCTACACGCCCTGGGTTAAACATACGTAAGTACTGCTGCCGCTTTTTTTTATCTCCAACACGTGAACGTTTTTGTGACAAGTTTGCTAAACTTCAAAATGACGAGATACCACTGATTGCGAACTTTGTTGTTTGAAATCTTGCATCTGAGCTTTGTATTTCAGTGCACAAATGTTCGTAGGTTAAATATACGCACCTACTGCATCTTAATAAATGCATGTAGGTATTAAGCCTTCAAATCTACGAGGAACCACAGATTGGGAACTTCGCATTTCCGTGCAGGAATGCTGTTTTTGTGATATATATATATATGCTGTACGTATGCTGCAGCTACGTTAATGTAAATCACTAACACCTCGTACAATTTTGGTGATAAAAACGAGAGGCGGTGAGCGGCGCGTGATGAAAGCAGTGGGAATGATCGGACTTACTCTTGGCGAGACCATGGGCGTCCGCAGAAATTTTTCCAGGGGGGGAAACGTTGACTTCTTGCTTTCTTTTTTTTTAGTTGCTGACGGTGCAATGTAAATGGACCTTCACAAAACCCATTACCCTTCTTACACAACAAAAAAAATTCTCCATGTTACGGTAATAATCAAAAAATGCGCTTCTTTGGCAGCACTAGCCAGGTATATTACATTAATTTGCACAGTGGTCTATCTGGGGATATTCAACGCATGGTACTTCTTTTCACGTAAGCATTGCCATCATCTTTAAAGAAAGAAGCATTGCCATGATCCTCGGTGAAATCACAAATTATGACTTTACTTTACCTAGCAAGCAAGGCCACACTCAGGGGATAAAATGATTGTAGCTAACAACTGGATATTATTTTGAAAATTTCGGGGGGGAAACTGTCCGGATATCCTCCCCCTGGTTGCGGGATCTGCCAAAAATATTTGTCAACGTCACTTATAAACAAGCGCCGAAAACGTCTGGGATCTCGTCCAAAGCGCTCAATGCAACTTGTTTGCGTCAGGGTCGGATCCAGGGGGGTTGGGGCGATTGCCCCCCTAAAACCAACAAAAGTTACTTTTTTCACGAAAATTTCAAATTTCCGAAGGCAGCGTTTTCTATATAAGGCAATTTTTTCGTCCATTGTTTTGTAACAGAAGTGCTGTGATTCAGGACCGCAACCAACTGATATTTTCGGGGGGGCCAAAATGATGTAACTTGTTGATGTACACGTTTTTACAAATTTCACGGGAGGCAATTGCCCGATTGCCCCACTCTAGTTGCGGGTCTGCTGTGAAGTATGCCTCATCTCTCATATAGTACCGAAGCCATTATGAGACTTGGCTAACAAATATTACTGAAATCGCCCTCCTAACGTCACTGGTTGGACCCGCCCCTGGTTTGCCTTTGCTGATTTGTTCGCAGTGAACGCTCATCATAACACAAAACACAAACCGGACAGGTAGATCTGCATGCTGACACGACTACGAACAACTTACTAGAATTAGACCTATGAAAACTCACCACGGCAAGCATAACTTTGCACTCAGGTGTCCAAACGAAACCTTAATGATTAAGGGTTCCCACAAGCCTGCACAATTGCATTATAACAACTCACGTAGTTTCATAGTGCCTGAAAAGAAGCCTACGCAAGAGTAATTTAACATTCAGGCACATTCGCACAAACAATGTTTTTTTCACACTTGTGGCAGCAGTGCTACCGACTCACTCACGCTTGGTTTCACACAGTATAATGTACGTGACTTACCGCTATAAGCAGTAACTGTATTAGTTGCCAGGAAGTCTGCGTTCAACATCCACATGCGGCAAAACGCCTGCTACTGTAACAGGAATTGAATGTTTGAGGATTGGTTGCCATGTTATTGTTACGCACTAAAGGCCAACGGTAGAACAATCTGCTCGCAAGTTGGCAACTTGCATCTGCAGGCGAAAGGGCTTACATGAGTGAACTGCAAGCTCATCACTGTGTGAGACCAGAACATTGAACCTGGCTCTTATGCAGTGTGAGTATCATAACGGCAAATACACTGCCATTGCCAGAATTAAATCAATTAATTGAAATTTAGTTGCCGATTTCAGATTTTCTAGAAATTTTTGGCACTCAATCCCAATTTTCAGGGGGAAATGCCCGTTTTGCAGCCCCTGCGGACGCCCATGGACGAGACCCCTTTTGACAATTGACGGCAGACCCCACCAAACCACGGGTTTGCTTCTCCAAAAATGTTCTTTTTGAAAAGGATATTAGCTGTGTGGATGCGTGGAGTTAGGAGAAATAGATTTTCTATTGAAATAGATTGCTCATTGATTAAAACCCGTCGCCATTGTGGAAGCTGTAGTTACTTGGAAACACAATTGGGCATGTTGGAATGCTCAATGTTCAATGTTATATTGTTTCATATGACTCATCCAACAAGCAGAAGCACTACAAGAAGCCATTGCAGTAAACATATCAACCATTAGTGAACATTAGAGCAGGATCTTTTGAGGGGTATCAGGGACCAGATTCGGGCCCCTAGAATAAAAAATCAGGTCCCTAGACTAAGACAAATTTATCATAGGGTCTCTAGAATCAGAGAAATCGGGTCCCTATAGGTCCTTTCCGGTTACCTAACATTCTCCTTGAAAAAAAACTGCAATAGAGCATCGCAAAAAAGCAGAAACCAGTGCTCTGATTCTCCCAAAGCTTAGAGAATATTCAGAACAATTGGCAAACGTTTGTATTTTCTCAAGTATGTGTTCGCATGTTCGTAGTCCGGTTCCTGCATTCTCAAAATCATTTTCAACACTTCTAACAACAACAAGATTAGATATATGCGTTTTCCACATTCCTGGCAACAGTATTGTTTTTCTCCAGTGTGTGTTCGCATGCTGACATCAGATAAGCTTCTTTCACACTCCTGACAATATTTCTGCTCAGGTCAGACATTTTTTTGGGAAAAACATTTGGGGGGCGAAAATGTATTATCTTAGGCGAATAACGCTATTTTGTTGGAAAAAACGCCTCTCAAAGACCAAAATAACTATATGTTCCAAACCTTCGTGGGGGACCATGGCCTCTTTTGCCTACACCCTGGCTGGCCTTTAGCCTGACAACAGTATGGTTTTCTCCAGTAGGCTTTCGCATGTATGCGGTCCAGTGACTGGAATCAGAAAATCTTTTTTCGCATTCCTGGCAACCGTAAGCTATTTCTCCAGTGTGCAAAGGCATGTACGTGTTCAGGTGCCCGGAGGTAGAAAATCTTTTTCCGCACTTCGGACAACAATAAGGCTTTTATCCAGTGTGTGTTCGCAAGTGTTTGGTCACGCTGCTGGACACAGAAAATCTTTTTCCACAAACTTGGCAACAATAAGGTTTTTCTCCAGTGTGTGTTCGCATGTGTGCAGTCAAGTTATAGCGCTGGTAAAATCTTTTTCCACACCTCTGGCAACTGTATGGTTTTTCTCCAGTGTGTAAAAGCATATGATTGTTCAGGTTCCCGGAGAGAGAAAATCTTTTTCCACATTTCAGGCAACAATAGGGCTTTTCTCCAGTGTGTGTTCGCATGTGCATGGTCAGGTTCCCGGAGGCAGAGAATTTTTTTCCACACACCTGGCAACTGTATGGTTTTTCTCCAATGTGTAAACGCATGTGCTTGTTCAGGTGCCCGGACATGGAAAATCTTTTACCACATTTCTGGCAACAATAAGGTTTTTCTCCAGTGTGTGTTCGCATGTGCGTGATGAGGTGGCTGGAGTTGGAAAATCTTTTTCCACACTCCTTGCAACAATAAGGTTTTTCTCCAGTGTGTGTTCGCATGTGCGTGGTCAGGCTGCTGGACACAGAAAACCTTTTTCCACATTTCTGGCAACAATAAGGTTTTTCTCCAGTGTGTGTTTGCATGTGTATGGTCAGGTGTCCGGTCTGGGAAAATCTTTTTCCACATTTCTGGCAACAATAAGGTTTTTCTCCAGTGTGTGTTCGCATGTGGTTAGTCAGGTTTCCGGTCTGGGAAAATCTTTTTCCACATTTCTGGCAACAATAGGGTTTTTCTCCAGTGTGTGTTCGCATGTGTTTGATCACACTACTGGACATGGAAAATTTTTTCCCACATTTCTGGCAACAATAAGGTTTTTCTCCAGTGTGTGTTCGCATGTGTTTGGTCACGCTACTGGACAGGGAAAATCTTTTTCCACATTTCCGGCAACAATAAGGTTTTTCTCCAGTGTGCGTTCGCATGTGTTTGGTCAGGTTCCCGGAGGCAGAAAATCTTTTTCCACACTTCTGACAACCAAAACGTTTTTCGCCATTATGAATTCTCCTGTCCATGGTCATGCTGCTAGATTCAGAAAATGTTTTTCCACAATCTTGGCAGTACAACGGTTTTTCTTTTTTGTGTGTTCGCATGTGTCTGGTCAAGTAGCCGGTAGTGGAAATTATTTTTCCACACTCCTGGCAACAGTGGATTTCTTCCTCACGAATTTTCAGGTCTTTAGAAAGATACGAGTTTTGCGTGAAACATTTTCCGACCAACGCTGATGTTTTTTTTACGGTTTCCTCCAGGTGTTCGCCTCCTGTTAATTAAAAATGTTTTTGCACATGTCATATATGAAGGCATAGCGTAAAAGTCATAGTTTTCCAAATTTTGGGCATTTAGCTACAAAACATAGGTTTGCCGAAACGAAAGTTTCCTATGGTTAGTGGAAGTATTTGCTGTTAACATCCACTTCACAGTGGATGTATCTTTTGCCATCGTTTGCATATCTTTTGCCAAAGAGGACATTTTGATGATACGTCATTTTAGTCGCCATGCAGCCTTTCATTATTCGTGTTTTCAAAAATAAACAAAGAATCAGCAATAATTCCTCATCAATGCTTTACAATATCAAAGAAAGTTGCAAAATAATCAAATCGATTTTTTGAGCTCATACCTGAAACTGTTGAGCCAGCCTTCAGATTCTTTTCACCGTCTTCTGTAATTGAGGTGCTTGAAAACGGGCAACTGAAAACATTTGAAATGTACAAATCAGCAAAGCACAAATTGTTCTATTTATTTGAACATATTTATCATCAGTCGCACTAGGCATTCAATCATCAAGTACATTTATTATTGCCCGTTTTGGACTTTGGCCGAAGTTCCAAAATTCGAGGAGAGTTTGATCATCCAAAATAATTATTTTTATTTCTCTGCAGCAAAACTGTTTTAGGAAAGTTTTAACATATGTGTTTTGCTTTGATATTTCGTGGATTGGTGTTTGATTATGAAAAATATACAAAACAAAAATTTTCAAATGCAAATGTAAAAATAATTTAAGTTCCACATTTGTTGCTACCTTTCCAGGAAACAGCCGACTGTGCTTGTTTTCATATTTTAGGCGAATATTCAGACTTGAATATATCTGTATTCAAGTAACTAGTCTCCACAAAAGTGCAGCTTGAGTGATTCTACTCTATCTGCAATAATCGTAATTGATTACAGTTTTTTGAGTTATCGTAATCGTAATCAATTGAACTGACCAAAAATGAAATTTTCAAATGTCTTGACAAACAAACTAACGATTCTTTTTTATTTTACACGGCCAACGAAAGTACCTGGAGGTCATCAGGTCAGCTGAGCATGGGTAGTCCAGCGCCGGATTTAGATGGTAGGGGACCTGGGGCCAGGTGTGGTGGGACGCCTCATATGGGGATACAAAATGTTTAGGTACGGGATGATCGATGAAGTCACTAGTTTTTCCACACATCATTAATGTTTATGACGTAATCTTGTGACGTCACATTTGTTA
>JGI24159J19872_10005909_pt1 | contig 15857 bp, 11 predicted proteins | sample Ectturendosymbi4_FD_19872 | JGI IMG/M metagenome (IMG submission 19872) | reverse complement strand
ACTCAATCCAAATTGCTATGGGTTCGCCACTAGGTGCCGGAAATTATATTTCTGCTTTGTAGGGTGCCGCAAGCCTAAAAAGGTTGGGAACCACTGCACTGGGGCATGGCGCGCCTTGAAAGGGCACCACAAACAGGAAACACGTTCAAGATTTTGCCTAGATAAATGAAAAGTGACCAAGTCGTGGAGTGATCAAGGAAATTGAATTATNTTGCTATTTGAAGTCNTTCAGGGGCTGAACGTGTTGTCTACTTAGTTTCAAACCCCTCAACCTCTTGGCGACCCACTCTGACGGCAAGACTATAGGCTAAGCGGCGTCTGCATGTTACTTTGCTTCTGTAAACTGGAAGAGAATACTGATAGATATCTAAATAGGAATGATTATCTAACAGCTAAATTGTGTAAATATGAACAAAATATAGAGTTTAGCATGTTCTCAAGGTCCTTAAATTAAAACCTCTTGAATTTTGATTAAAGGCCTCATGTATTTGTATCGAACAATGTAGACCCTAATGTCCTTGACTGAACGCTATGCAAGCTTTTAGACTTTTGGAGGTTTTCAGTCACACGACAAGGGGCCGTTGTAAAAGGATATTCAAACATATGAAGAAAGTCAAGTTACATTGTTAACCAAACTGATTTTTCAAAAAACACAATCATAAACAAAACCACACAAAATTTTGAAAGCGCGTAAGCTGAAAACGTGGCCGCTCAAAATGCATGAACTGAAAATAGGGGCCCTCATTTAGAACATCCTGCGCACTCACTGAGACCACTGCTGGGTGCGAGAATCGAAAAACAGTTCTTTCACTTGTGATAAAAATCAGTGCGTGAAAATCGGGCGCGAGCCTACTAGCACGACGCCTTTGTGCCGAACTTGGTCTCGTTTTTCACCTGGCCCGTCATATTGCTTTCTTTACCGCTAGCTAATGTTTTAACATCCCTGTTGTAACAAGATTTAAAATCTTTTTGAAAGATTTTGAATCATTTCTAATGACCTTGAGAAAATGGATGCAAATCTGTAGCACTAATTGAAACCCTCATCAAAACAATAAGTTTTTCAGGTACCTGTATGACTACATTCTTTGCAGATCACTTCATAAGTGATTTATGTTTTGTGCTCAAACCGTTTACCTTATTGTGTATAAAAGAATAAAAAAGTACCGAAACAAAAAGATAATACAAGCAATAAATATCAGCGCCATTCGGAGCTCTTCGAAAGATTTGCCCGTAAATGAGGTCAGGTGGCTGAAAATCATCCTAATTGGTGTGACGTTATTTTGCTCGTAAGCAGCAGGAAACGTTTACTTCTTTTCCAGGTTGTTACGCATAAACGTGGGTCGGATTTCTGAAGCGAGATAGCTCCAAGTGCGGGCAACTACTATATGCTGTCATTTAATGAAAGACAAATGTTGTTCAAAGCAAATCAGCTTAAGCAACCAACGTTTGAAAACACCGCTTGCTTTCATCGGGCTGAAAAAACATCAATCTAGTTTAAGATATTCGCGGGTAATCGCAGCGAACTCCAAAAATTATCTAAAAAGAGTTCATGCATACTTGGCATCGTTGCTGAAACATTCATTTGTTTGAAACCGCAAATCGCCCGCGTTTATTGGCGTAGCAGTTTTCGACTGTATGACTTCCTTAGATTTTAACTGCACATCCCTGCTAACCGGTTGCCAACCCAACTTCGCAACTTAAAGAACTTAGTAAATTAACAGACGCTTTGGATGCTCGAATTTCACGTCAACTAGCTGTTAACGTGGGTTTGAGTAGAGCTTCGTGTTTTATCATTATCTGGCGCGTTCCTTCCGGCTTCAACTTATTTCATTTAACAGATTTCTGTTGACTTTCGAACCGGACAACTTCCAGCTCCAAATGACCTTTGCGCAGAGACTAACCATGATGCACAAAACTGATCGCGCAATCGCGATGCTCAACGAAACTCTGGAAGTTCTCCGGTTGGATGAAAAGCCAGATCCTGTAAAATTGACCGAAGCTCTGTTGCGTCGTGGCGCCTGCTATCTAACAAAGCAACACGCTGACCAAGCAGTAACAGATATAACTGCTGGATTAAACGCTGTGAACGATGCTTTGGCGAAAGAAATATCACATTCAGATCAAAACGACGAACTGTTTTTCTTGGATCAAGACAATGAAAAAACCACAAAAATTTTGAAAGACGTTTTTGGAGGAAAATCAGGGAATTTGGTCGACATCCATCATCTATTGGACAAAGCTGCCACGAAGATAGATGCCGAAGATCGTTACAAAACGGTTACCAAGGTGGACAACATCCGAGTTTGCTCGGACCTGTGCAGAGCTTTGCTTGTCATACAACCCGGAAGCAAAGATGCGTTGTTTAAATTAGCCGGGTGTTACGCCAAGCTGGGTAAAAACAAGTTGGCCATAAAGATCTTTGACAGATTGGTGGAAGATCCGCAGTTTGCGCAAGACGCTTCGGTTCGTTCTGCAAGAGCAGCGTGTTATCGGGAGCTGGGCGACAAGGTAAGTTTAGCTAACGACTTGGTGGTATTCAGCAGCTCTCCTTATGAGCGCATTCTGCAGTAACAAGCTACACTTCCCAAGAATAACCTAGGCTGCTTTTCCATTTTGATTTTTCAGTGGTCCCTGGATGAGTTATGTGCAATATCATTTGGTAATCAACTTGCTTCACATAAAAAAACATTGCTGTTAACTTCTGGTGTCGCACGCAAGACTATTTCATTTGTGGTAATTCACCTTTCATTTGGAGCTCATAATATGGTGCCTAGCCTACCAATGCTTTGTCCATCCTGGTTGAATGAAAACAATTGTTGCAGCTCTTATTCTGTATAGATTTCGTTGTCTTATAGCTATAGGGAAAAAAACAATTTTTTTGTGTTCGTGCTGTGCTGTTACTGGATGAAGTGAAAACATGAATTTCCTCTGCCAACTTCTACTTGATCACGTGTTTTTCTTCTGTGTTGATGAGTATACAAACATTGATGTAGCCTTAGTTGTTATTGAGTGTTTCTCATCCTTTTCAGGCAGCGGTGAGCCTGTATTTCCGCACCAACATAAACAGTCGCAGATTCAAAATACACTGTGCAATAGCACAAAAACCACTTCACGAAAAAATGATTAATTGTAAATACACCTACGTTCGTTTACGATCTCAACGAGAACTTTGTACATATTCAGTAAGAACCTACTCTCCAGATAGCTGGACGGTCAGTACAGCTTCGCTTTACTTGGCATCCGTTTTCTTTAAATTTTTTAAGGATGTCATCATCAACGTGCTTTCCATGTTTTGAATAAGGTTTCGACAAAGTTTAGCTACTTTTCAAAGTACCGTGAGTTAAGACATCTGAGCATCATCAGGGACGTAACGAGGTTAGATGGCGCCCGGGGCAAGAAGCAAGTTTTGCGCCCCATGTTCGAACCTGAGCTCTTTCGGAAGCAAATGTAATGTGTTTTGAAAGTACTTGTGACATTACTGGGACTTTTCAGCGCCCCTCGCAGTGATTCGGCGCCCCATGGTGGTTCGGCGCCCGGTGAAGTGTTCTTCCTTTGCCCCCTCGTTACGCCCCTGAGCAAGGTAAACAATGTGGCCTGACTTCATCGTTTATCGCAATCGAACTAAATCCAAGTTTTAAGTAGTCGTTGTACGCAAAAACTTGCTACTGTTTCACAATGACCAGCTAAATTCTAAATGTTAAACTTCAGTGTCAGTGGACGGATTTCAGGCCGCGGACGCGTTGTTGAGAAACACTGTCCTAATATCTAATAGTGGTGCACAAAATTGATTCTGAGCCGTTAGACTGTCACTATTCAGTGTGTTTTGAGTTTAGCTCAATACTTAAGTGTTTTTACGTAACAATTTAACAGTTTATTGAAGGGTCAAAACTTCTTAGAAGAAATTTTTTCTCAAGATGCTGTTGCTTTGCAGAGTCTGGCGCAAAAAGATTACGACGCGTTGTTACGCAATAACCCCAAAGATGTTACACTGTTGTGTGAACGAGCAATGGTTCACATGGAAGACAACGATGTCAAAGCACTTGTGGACGACATACTAGTAAGCGCTGCTTCTTATCTGTAAAACAAGTGGCGTTTACTGTTTACGTAAGTAAGCTTCTCTGAGCATACGTAAGCATAAGCAGTAGGTCTCGTTTTACGTCAAAGCAGCAAAAACTCAGCGCTCTAAAACAGGGCTGTGGAGTGTGGAGCCGGAGCTCAAGCAGGTTTGGATGGCTGGAGCCAGAGCCGGAGCCAAAAACTTTTAGATGGTGGAGCCGAAGCCGGAACCTGAAATTTGGGTTCCGGTTTAACAGCCCTAGTTTGTGGGGCAAGAGTTGTACGAATTGTGCAATGCTTTTCAACTTTCAATGGGCCGATCATGCCGGAGCAAAAAACTTTTAGATGTTGGAGCCAAATATACTAGACGCCTGGAGCCGGAGCCTGAAATTTGAGTACCGATTTCATAGCCCTACTCTAAAGCGAACGCCAGCATTTCTTGTCCTACGCTGCTGAGTAGGTTATTATTCCCTATGGAAAATGCAGTAGTCACTCGGACCAGTTCACGAACTATAGATTAGACAGACCTCGGTGTCAGTTCTTCGGATATCTGCCATGTTTGAAAGCAAAAAATCATTGCCGCTAATGTAACCGTTGTTCTCTAGTTTGTCAACAGTAAACTACACAACTCTTGGTTCCACACGTCCTCAATCTGGTTAAACGCAGTTCAACACGTTCCAACTCAGTAGATTTCGACAATTTTCAAGCACTTTGCCATGCCACACTTAGACGCGAACGGCTTACAAAAAATAAATACGTTGCTTTCACGAGATCTTGCCCACAATTGCAGCATAGCCATCATGCTTCTAAAATTCAAATGCTCGATTCTGTGACGTATAGTTTGTTTGTTATGAATAAGCACGTGACTTTTGTAAATGCGTTACTTAGACAAACAGCCAGCTGCCAATACGAAGCTTACCTGCTTATGATTTGCAGCAACGAACGTGACATACACACGCCTCGAATACCTTGGGCTGTGAACAGTTTTAAGTGGACAGCAAACTTTTGGATGTGGCCTATTGGGAGACATAGCTGACCTTGCCAAGGAATCAGTTATTTTATTTCCTAGAACAACCCTGTGTCCAGGAACCCACGTGAAAACAATTTCATAACCAGTTGCTGTATGATTGGAGCTTAAAAGAAATNCTTTATCGACAAAGCTAAGTTTTTTACACTATGGCATGCAAAACACTGAAGCTGTAGGAAAAAGACAGTAAAGAGCATAGATAGAGAATGGCATACAGTTCTGAGCTAAAGAATGACGAGAATACGCTGACTGTAATTTAAAATCGATTTCTGATACGTTAAATTTTCAGCCTTACTTGAAGCAATGTTTCTTCTCAGCTCCATTAAAACTTTACTTGTGTTGTTTATTTGCCGCAGGCCGCATCTAAAATCAATCAAAAGCAAACTATCAGCCATTTGAGCAAAGAGGCGTTGGTGCAACGCACGCGAACTCGTCAACTGCTGTTTGATCACGCGAAATCCATGTTGCAGGATGCTCCACTACCACTAAAAAGAGGTGTGTTTTATCACAGTAAGATCAATCCTTGCGGTTATTGTTTTGTTTCTTCACGTAGGTTTACATCCTTATTTTCGTGGCTCTCCATGTCACTTCACTTTTCAGCACTACCTGCTTCTTGCTGTGCAGCATGCGTTCAAACTACCATCAAATCAAACAGTGAAAGGCTAAACCGCCTGGTCTGACACAACATTGAATGGAAGTTAATAAACAAAGGCTTGTCTTTCTCGTACTGTTTGCTTTGAACGCATGGGCGTCTGAAGGATTTTTCCAGAGGGGGGTCAACAGTGGATTTTTCCAGGCGTAGCCAAAAAATGTTTTTCCAGGGGGGGCCAAAAGAGGCAAAATTTCACTTCACCCACTCGAAACTAGAAAAACGACCTTTTTTTGCTAAAAATTTAATAGGAAAATATCAAATTTCAAAATCCAAGTCCCCCCTATCCGACGCACATGTTTGAACGTTTTATATTAAAACTATTTTTTTGCCACGGGCCCCACCAACGTTGAAACGAGCAGGCTTGTTCTGATAAATCGACTAGAAAAAAAAGGTTCGAGCAGTTATAGCTACAGAAACTGTTGTCATGAATTTTGCAGCAAGTTATAACCACTGAAAACAACGTCAAACTTTTTTCAGGCGTTGCTACTTAAATAAGTAACTTTGATCGAAATTAAGAGCAAATATGTTTTTGTTTGCACCATGCAGATTGCGATCAGGGTGCTCACTGAAGATGCAGTTAATCTTGCACCTTCAGCCCTGTTTCACTCGACATAGCTCTTTTCAGAAACACCGTATTGTTAAGTTTGTAAGGAACCACTTTAAGTATTATTGTTCAGCAATTTCTAAGTCAAAACTATTGTAGCAAACAAACTGCTTTTTATTACTGTAAGTCAACCCATAATGTTCTCATGCCAAACAACGCTTGTACTGTTTGGTTATTACACTCAGGAAAAGGAGATGCTGCAAGCGATGGACCTTACGGAGAAGTTTTATCTGAATCTTCCACCGCCCTAAGCTTGTCCCAGTTGCTCACGCGTTTGAACCCTGCGGATCAGTCGGCGCACATACTTATGGCGCATGCTATGTTTCATTCCGGGTGCACCAATGATGCTGAAACCAAGCTCAAAAAGCTGTTGCAGGAAAATCCTCAGGTATGAACTTTGACATAGTCATAAAGTGACACAGCAATCATGTATGTTTGAAGAACACCAATGTGAGAAGCCTCAATAGCAGTCAAAAGTGAGTACCAAGCTGTGGTCCGCCAAAAGTTTGTGGGGGCAATTTTCAGCAAATCACCATGTGGCAAATTTTTGTTTTTTTATTGTATTTTTTGACTTTTGTGTATCGTTTGGAAAGTTTTGAAACTGCCTTTATCATTTCGTATGAAGAAGACCGGCGAAGTGGTACAGCGGGTTGAGCACACGCGACTAAAACTGGTTGACAGGATTCCCGGTCTGGTCAAACGAAAATTTGAAAAACGTTGCTTGCGGCCTGCCCAGCCACGTGGTCGACGTTGGTGGTGGGTGCAAGGTAAGGTTGACGCACGGTGCTACCATCGACTCGCCGCGAATGGAGCATTCGTTGCGAAAGCACCCGCGTTGTCCCTGGCGCAAGCAAGCGGAGATGAGCGCCGCCGATCACTGGTGATACTCCGAAGAGAATCTAAAAGCGATGAAATTGAACCTGAAAAACGATTTAGATTTGCAAACGTTTTTATTAAATATATCTAGTATGACTGCCAGGCGTAACATATATATTTAAAAGGATGAAATTTTATATCCCTGATTGTTTCTGGGTACAGCTTGCACTGAGCACATTGTAATGGTTCTGTTGGCAACGTCTTAATGTTAAGATAAAAGTGCGGTGATTACATGATGTCAAACGCATGAGTTATGCGAACCTAGCACTGTTTTCAAATGCCACCATGAGAGTTCAAGGTTTTAGTTTTTAAAGCGTGTGCAATGGAGTTTTAAATGAAAACACCCGTTGTAAATCTCAGCCTTCGCTGATGTTAATTTGTGAAAAACGTTCGACGAACTATTTCCCATTTTGCACAAAGCGTAAACATGATAAAAGCAACGCTTTGCGCATGAAGGAGACATTGCTTGCTGCTGCGGTTTTCTTGCACATGGGATTGTGAAGGCTTCTGGTAGTTGGCGGCATCGTGGCGCATTGCGATGAGATTTTGTAGCAAGCTAATAGCGCCAATTCTGATTGACGCGTAAGTTCACGGGTGAAGTTCATCAAGGTCGTGTTCATATCGAGTTTTTTTGTTCGATGCAGGGGACGAACACATCTTGGCTTTCAGAACTTGGGCGCCAAAAACAATTTTTGGGGATGGCTCGGGCGATAATTTTTTCACGTGTTGTGTATTTTAGCTCTTTTTGTAAATGCTGCGACAACGCTTAGTGGCAGTGTGTTGCTGTAACGCAGCGCGAACTTCATACATCATACGTGCGATGAAAAAGGAAATGCATGAGTTTTAGACGCAACGGTCTCTCTTGATGTCTTATGCGAGCGATCAAACACTTGAATCCAACTTAGCGACCAAAACCTCTGTAGCAGATAACCTCAGTCCTCTGGAGTCACCACGGGGCTTAACAGCAACGTTTTTAAATACCCATAGACAAGGAGTGTAGAATATACTTTCATGTATTCAACTAAGGGTGTGGATGCGCACGTGGTCAAGCTGCATCTTGGTTTGCTGAAAATCTTCACCAAGCGAATTGAAGACGGAATGAGATGCCTTATGGAGGTAAAGTTGTTCTGCGAAAAACTTGCTTTTGTTGAAGACGTACAGGTAGCATTTTTTTTCCGACAAAACAAACAATTGTTTTAAGCAAACAGCGCTGTTACATTGCTATCCATTTCCATCTTACAATTTTTGGATGCGAAAAATTTGTTAATATTTTCGTGCAAGTCGTTGACGCGTTGCATGAATTTTTCGTTGTTCATAGCAACGCATGCTTTTGTGTTTAGGTGCTGCGGCATAAAGGCGAGAGAACAGTGTCAACATTGTTTCGGGACATTCCCGTCAGTGAGCGCGCTCTAGTTGCAGATGAAGGCCATCAATACGGAATAGACATTTTGCAGAAAAGCAAAGATGTTGAAGCAGTGAAAAGCGCAGTAATGTGCTTCACATTAGCTATCTTGTGCTGCAGAGGCACTGACCTTGTCTTGGAAGGTATTTTGAAGTGCTTGGTAATTTAGAAATTAAACTTTTGGTTTTGGCATGGACATTTGCTTTCACATCTGCTTTCACTGCTCTGTCTTAACTACATCTTTTGTTTCGTTCTAACGCTATAAATCCTTGCCTTCTGTTTTGCACCACGCGTTCTTTATTCTTCATTTCTATTCACTGGTCAACATACGAAACAGAGAGCACGCAAATGTAACTCAAAAACACAAGGAAACACCGCCCCCTGCTGGTTTTGTCGAAGTCTGTACGATGTTTAAAATATTTTTCAAGTTTTCTTTTTGTTTTCAAGTAATTTATTGCAATGGAACATGAAACCAAAACATTTGATTACATGTAATTCTGAGTACAATAGATTAAAAACATTTAAATCATCAAAAGCCAGCTTTTCACGCAACGATTACGGTCTTAATCGCTACAACTTTAATGCACCGGTTCTAAATTCATTTCCCGAACCGCATTCCCTGAATAAGAAAAAGTCGTTTTTACACTCCTATGGCAGCAAACACACCGGAATGTTTAATAGCAGGCCGCACATGATGGTAGATATATGAGTTTCTTGGAGGTAAAAAACTTCTTTCTGTTTGTAACATCTCAATGAACCATCGCTGAAAACGTATTTGCGGTTGTTGTATCATCACATGCGATACAATTTGCAATACGGTCCGAGGGTGTTGCTACAGATCGTTCGTTGCAATGACAAATTACACGCAGTAATTGGNTTGAAAAACACCGGCCCCTCACCATGTATGNAAACCTTACATTGGATAATTCCAGATTAGCTGTAATATCGCGGAGAAGTCCTGTATCCCATTCCNGGGGTTGCGAAGGCCTCAGTTGAGAACCGCTGTTGGGTGACTTAACTACAACCAGCAGANTGCAACGGAGTAGAGTGGATAGANTTNTGAAGTTTTAGTGAATGTTGTTCATCGAAATGTTCAGTAATAACACAGCAATAGTTCCGCCGCTACCGGAGAGTAGTTGCCTGTTGAACTGATATTCCCCGCTTGGCGTGCCTCTGTTTGATCTTTGTTTAAGTTTACTGTGCTCCCTATCATTTTCTAGATACGTTTTCTACCTTGTACTTTTTGACAAGTGGATGGTTGTGCTTGTTTCAAATTTTCTTGTCCTGGCCTATCAGATGTTAAGTCTACATTGAGACAAAGTTCTGTGAGAGCGAACTCACCGGCGATAGGCTGCATTAGCTTCAAGCTTGCCAACGCTTCGCATCAATAGATTTAAAATTTTTTTTAAATGACAGTTATTGATTTATGTTTAAGCCTTGGCTGCTAATGATTTTATTCTTGCAGAAAATGGCTAAGCTGTTAGTGCATTAAAGCACCTTCTTTTGAAAAGCCAGTTGTTGTGTCTTTGCTTAATTATTACAATAATGGATGTGTGTCATCAAAATGTCTGCATAGAATTCTGAATGATTTCGCGCAGGATTCTTGCTGAAAAAAGACTAAAATCATCCATTTGTCTTGAATGTTGTTTTCGCAAAACGCTCTTTCCCAACTTTTCNTACTTTTACATTCTAACACGTCTTCATTTGTTTTAGCATGGTCGGTGATCTTGTAGATGTACTTTGGTTTCCCAATTCTGAAGCTTTTATTATCATCTGACCTTTCGTTTCGTGATTCATCTTTAACTTTCCGCTTCTACCTGTACACTGTAGAAACAGCTTCATCCCAGCCATGGTTGTTGTTAACGGCCGCAAAATGCCTTGCTGGGATCCGCAGAAAGTCCGAGAAAATGTCGATGTCTTCGTGGTCGCTGGCATCCCAAGTTAACTCCACTTATTTTCGTCAGCTGGGCAAAATTAGGTTTCATTTCGAACCGAAAAAACTTTTTCGGTTGAGAAAGATGAGACTTCAAAGTAAGAATATCTGCGCTTTGCGTGGGCTTTTACGCAACATCTACGGTACAGTCTTGTGTAAATTAATTGACAAAACTTGTTTCAGACGATATACAATTTATTACCATACTTTTTGGTGCGATCGGGAATGTTTTATTATTAGACCAATGCACCACCTACTGCGTTACTTGTCGTCACAGCCGAAGTGTAGGTGTTATGACGTCACAGAGAATTTGCAGCTCAGTGTTATATAATGCAGCTAGTTCTTTCTGTTGTATGTAGTTGAGAGTCATATATGTTGGAATTTCTGTGATTTTTATGGTAGATATCACATCTAGGAAGCGGAGTCGCATTGTTGCTCTTCCAGAGCACTGACTTTACCCAAACAACCATCGCAAACATTGCACCAGTCAGTCAGAAGTCTGCGCCTCCGGTTAATTATCAAACAGCAGAAAGCAACTAGTTCTGCCTCTCCAAGGCGAAATTGCAAAAAGGATGCAAGGAAGACGAGGTTTGATTTGCAGCAGGATTTGATCCTTGGTAGAGTTCATATAAGTTCACGTACAGTGCGACACCGTCTAATGGTTAAGAAACCACTAACTCAAATAATGAAGAAAAAAATTTAGAAAAGAGTTATTTTCAGACGAAAAAAAATTTTTGTTCAGGGGAAGCAAAGACGATTTGGCAGAATCGCAAGCCATAATGCTGAACAGTTACGACATATCCATTTTAATGAGGTAGTAAAACACACCCCAAAGAAGATGTTCTGGGGCAGTTTTAGTTCTTCTGGAATAGGATCACAAATGTCATTAAAGTCATGGCGATTGGTGGATTCAGACAAGTACAATGACGTAAATGAGAGAAAGGTCATTCCAGATATGAGAAGGGCATTTCTTGATTGTGGAGACATATTCCAACAGGATAGTGACCCCGTGTCATTCGTCTGAAAAAGTGAAGACAAGTTTCAGGAAACACAAATTAAAAGTGTTAGAATAGTTTAGAAACTTGCCTGATACCAATCCCATTAAAAATTTGTGGTCAATAATAAAATCTAGTTAACAAAAGTTGGACTGCACAACCATGACCAAGCTTATGGAGACCATTATTCAAATGTGGTATCGGGACTTTAAAATCATGGAAAACTGCGAAATAACTGTTAGAATCTACGCCAAAACGAGTAAAGGAAATGTTAAAGTGAAAAGGCCATATCACTTACTACAGTAAAACTTTAAGTTCTCTGAAGTTTAATATTTATTAAAGAAATAATTTGAGATTTAGTGTATTTTGCTTCTGCAGTCTATTACTTTACACAAGACTGTAATTGCTTGTGGTGCCAGTTTGCCCACTAACATCAAATATCTTTTGATGCTGTGCAAGATTTTTAGTGGTCTTGTGTGATGATGATTTGATTTAAGTTTGATACTTTTGCTTTTATCTCCTTTTTGCCAATTGTCATTTTTTTATCTGACAGTGTATACGGTTGAAAACAGTTGATTTATGAGTTAGTGGAGTTAAACGAACTGTGTTGCTGAGAAATAAAATAGTTATTTCTCATGGATTTCAATTTGCTTTATAGCAATTTTTAATGACTCGAAGCTTATATTATTTGAACATGTGCATTATTTCCGAGTTTTATTGAATAGAAATGCATTTTTTCTGATGTGTACGAAGCTTAATGCATGTGAATAAGTCAATGAAATGAAAATCTGGTAAACCACCAACGGCTTCGAATGTTGAAAATGTTAGCGTAAATTCACAGAAATACTTTCTTAGCTTTCGAAATGAAAAACTGTTTGCGAAGACCAAAATCAAAACAGCTTGTTGGCTGAGTCATATGAAACAATAAACCATTACCATTGCCATATCGCAAATTATACACAATCACTAAGTATAATTAGTGAAACGAACTTAACCATTTTTAGTTTTCAACTGATAAAAAAGCGTACTATTTTAGTGAGTTGTGTATGATTTGAGATTGTATTAACATTGGGTTTTAGCCTTAAAGCTGAAGAAGTCTCGAAACTTTATGAGCAAAATTTGAAATTTATGTAGTTATTACCAATTTCGCACCAGGATTTTTCTTCGAAAAGTTGCCCAGAAAACCAAATCATGTCGCATTTAAATGCCATCAAAAGATCTTGCGCATTTTAAACCAAGCTGCGCTTTGTAAGCGTTTCGGCCTAGGCTTAATTTCCAAAAGAATCTTTCAACAAGGAAGGTATTGTTGTCAATATTGTTTTTGCTTGTTTTCATTCGCAGGGCTGAATGGTGGAACCGGAGTCTACCGATCTTACCTTGCTAGAGCAGAATGCATGGCACATTTGGGAGATCAAAAAGCAGCGATTTTGGATTTCTCAGCTGCTATTGAGGTGATTGGTTTTTGCGTGACATAATGTTGATACAAATGCTGTTAAAACCATTTGATCCTGTTGCTTGACACGGTACTATAACGCGTGGGTAGAGACCCTCAAGTATCGTAATGACCGTGGTGGAAAAACGTTAAAATTTTTAAACTTTTCACGCGCGTAGAATATACGCTAAGTCTGTTAGCAAATTAAAACACTGCAAGGTAGATAAAGAAATGGTTTCAATTCGTGCTCCAAAGGTTATTTTTACCTTTGCCCAACTTGAATCGACTTTACGTACATTCTAGTTTATACAGATAATCGTGCCCGAGGGGCCAGAGAGCATATAGAAATGCTTTAGATTTCGAACTGCCTAATTTGTAACATGTTGTTTTTTGCATAATGACTAGAATTTCAGTCATTCAGTGACTTCCGTTATCAAAGTAAAGAATAATTTTGATGCAATACACTGTGGTGGAGGTGGCCTGGCATTATAAGCTCAAAGGAACTCTGCAAGGAAACTACAAATTTGGATTCTTACAGCAGGGAGCATTCTTACATTCTTACAACAGGGAGGCGTAGCGTAGCTGCAAACTGCTTTTTAACTTGATAATCTGTGCACCTTAGATACACAACGGAGCACTGAAGGTATGGCTGCCTTTGTGGGTGGCAGTTCAACCTTGAAACGGTCCTCCAACAACCAGCACCATGAATTTTAAACTCCTTTTGTTTCAGTTGTTATCTTTTGCCTGTTGCGATTTTGGAAATTACACATTCTTGTAATAAGCAAGATTGTTGCAACACTTGTCCAATTTTGAAGCTTGATTCTTACAAAACCTGTCCAAAAACAACAGTTCTAGAACAGTTTAAACGATGTGTTCCTGACAATTTACTGTGTAATGTGGATCTTTACGCTGATGTCAGACTGGTGAAAACTTACAGGGAACTTTTGCGAAAATCTATCTTCGAAGTCGGTGGACTCAGGGACTAGGGATTACAGCCAATAATATTTCAAGGCTTCATGCTTTACAAGTTTTACACCTGTGAATTGTTACGAACGTTTTGGTCGCTCTTCCAAATCACAAACCCATGCTTCAGGTAAATTCATCGTGCGTGGAAGGGCTATGCGGCCGCGCCTTCATGCGGTTGGCCCTGGGCGATGAGAACGATTGCGTGAATGACGTAGCCGTCGCCTGTGATCTCGACCTTTACACTGTCATTGCTCACATCCACGCTCTACCTGTCGAAGCCAAGAAGTTATTGCTATTTTGGATCGGTAAGTGGCTGTGCCTTCACGTAAGTTACTTTGACGTTTTGTCTAAAGATAAAAGCGCTATTCAACCTGCACACGACGAAAAACACACGAAAATGTTCGAGAAACGTTGGATACAAGTGATGATCAATGTATCAATTTTTATTTCGTTATGTGTTTGCTGATTATAGAGCTTAAACCATGCCGCACACATCACAAAATCATGCGGCACTACTCTGTACACAAGCAAATTTTTCTTTAGAAAGACGAACTAACAAGCCTGTTATTTGTAATAAATAATTTCCTGAAAAACGACTTAGTTTAGAAATCTACGGGCACATCCAACCAATCGCATTTTACTAGTATGGGAAAATGTTCTTTTTTTAATGAACAACAAGCACGCACTCGGTGTTGAAGTGGTAACGTTACAAACCAAAAAATATTTTTTCACCGAAATCGCAAACAATTTTGAAAGTGTGCTCACTGTGAAAGTATTTTTTTGAAAAGTTTGGGCCTTGGTTTCTGCCAGATTTTCACTTCTGGTGCGACTTGCTCGTTCCTTGAATATTTCAGAGACACTGCGCTTTTGTCGAATCATCACAAGCAAATTATTTTCTTATTATGAGGTAAAGGTGTCACGCTCATCACTACAAAATCAGAATGCAAATTGTATTCTGATATCTGTCACGGTTCTTTCCTTATCGATCCGTTAAACTAGCAGATGCGTTAGACCAGTGTTTTTTAGCCTTTTTCTACCACACCACCTTCATTAAGTGTCCTTTGTTTAAAGCCCCCCTGACATTAAGTAAGTTTTAAAAGCAAATGTATTGATTGGTAAATTTATTGATTAAACTTTCCATGTTGTAGAGCGCGTAAGGGCTCACTCGCCCATGGAAGTTTATTGACACCCCCCTGGGGAGGCGTACCCCCGGTTAAGAACCACTGCGTTGGACAGTGAATCTCGTTTGTAGTTTGCTACTGGGTCGCATGCTGTTTTCAATCTTTGTTGGCAGCTCTGCAGCATATTCCGAAAGACAGAGTTCGATTTTTAACAGATAAAATTCACGCGTATTTGCAGATGGTGGTGCTGCGAGTAATATTTTTGACTCAGAGAAAATGTGGTCTTGACTTATATTGAAATCGCTATTCGCTATACATTACATGTATACATTCACTAAGTCGTGATCGCAAGAGTTGGAGCTAGATGTTGTGTGAAATTCTGAACGCAAGGGTGTAGCAAGGGGGCATGCCCGCAAAATTTCTAGCATATCTTATGGTTTTGTGCTTTGAGAGGCGGGGTCCCATACAAAATATTGTTGCCCGCTTAAAGTCAAATATTTGTCCCATCAAATTTTGGGCTGACTATACGCTACTGTCTGAACGCATAGTCACTGCATATCTAAAACTTAGAGTTGTACTTAAATACCGTAGTTGATCGATCGTGTTATTTCTAACCTTGCTTGAACAAAATTTACTGAAGCTGATTTCAGGCATGGGATGGAGTGGTGTTTCTGCGTCTCTTACCCCTACTGCTTAATTAAGAAACCCAAACCGCCATCTAATTCATCATGCAAATAGCAATTATTCACTTCTGCAAATTCCAAGACTATCTTCGCAACCCCAACACAAAACA
>JGI24159J19872_10005905_pt1 | contig 15860 bp, 8 predicted proteins | sample Ectturendosymbi4_FD_19872 | JGI IMG/M metagenome (IMG submission 19872) | reverse complement strand
GCAAAAAGTGTCTGTAACCCTGTGATTCCACCGGCTTCAATGCCTTGTACTACGTTCTGTATTGTCTGTTTTTATCAACCTGCGTTCTGCAGAGTGTATGTGTTCATACTACGGACTTCGTGTCTGCTCACAAACAAATAAATTAAATTAAATTTTCAAAAATAAATATCCAAATCCAATCCTGAATCAAAAAAATCGCAAGTATCCTGCAGGACATCCAATCCTGACCCTGTCCATGCTCACCTGTGGTATGTGTGAAGTCAAATAAAATTTATCATTTTCCCAAGTTTTTAGTTTCTTTAGCTACAATGTGCTTGTGGTGCCAAATGAGCTGAAAAGTGTCGTCCTATATTGTTTCAGCACTTTTGTTACCAGACTACTTGGATCTAAGCATTTGGTGTAAGCAGTTTTTCTTTTATAGCTTTCATTTCACATCTGTCAGTCAATTGAACAAGTCTAACCCTGCTTCAACAAACATACTTCCTTGTCTTTCACTTGCTCCAACAAAGACCCCAACTGAAAGCACGAGGCCAACTGCCACGACTATGACATGCCCTGTTACACTAAACCACGATCATGTGTCCAATGTATTTTGTGCTGATGACACGTCAGTAAAAAGCAAAGTCTCAGTTCTGCCCTTGGAATTCTAGATATCCCTGGTCCTGCCTAAGTGTCAGTTGGAACCTTGATCCTGAAAAACTAGCATAACATCATTAGCAGACACAGTCACAACAGAAAATTTGCTCCAACATGTTGATTATGCATCACTGAAGCAAAAAACTCATTTCATTGCGTGAAAAATAACTGTTTGTCATGAAGACGTTCGGAGATTTTGTGAAAATGACTGACTCGAGTCATTCATTGTGACTCGAGTCGAGTCAGTCGGTGAAAAACGTGACTTGAGTCGAGTCATCACAACATCGTTTTTTAATGTGACTCGAGTCACTACAATTCGTGACTCGACTGGAATCACGCTATTACTGGTATCCTCATGTAATTAATTGATGTTAAATTTTCTGCCGTGTTCGACCGTTCGTTATATTATTTAAACTCCGGCGAAACAATTGGAATATATGATATTTTTAACCGTTATATCATGGTCTCTACTATACAGCGACTATGGTTTTACTAAGGGACATGGTAATGCTTTGGATGGTAATGTTTTAATCAAAAGTTACTAGACCATAACATACACAACCAACGGTGCTGATGTCGGTTGGCGGGTATCATTTCGTAGGTATTGTGTTGAAGATTTCTGATCACGTTTAAAATTCTGGAGTAAGTATCTGCGTACTGAGTTGGCACAAACAAAACCAATATATGAAATTTGCGGAACTGTACGACTGATGACAAAGAATGTAACAGCAAAACTATTACTTACAATAGCTTTAACCATGATGATGATGATTTTACTTCAGTCTTCAGAAATCGACATCCGCTCTTAAAGTCTTACGGGTACCTACTTAGCTTTATAGTTTCATTTCTTGTTGAAGTGGTTGATTAGTTGTGTGTAGTTCACCTTTATTGTGTTGACTTGTGCAGTATCTTATGCTCAGAATAGAAATGTTTGACAGTGCAGTGAGAATAGGAGGATGTAGGTAGGTAGGTTAACACTTAACAGTATAAGTATTCGTTATTTTTGTTTTTATGGAAGATTTGTTTTCCATGATTTTGAAGTTAGGGTGCATGTTGTATTGTTGTAATTCTTACTCAACTGTGTTCAGGAATATGTTTTCCTTGATATAGCAGAATGGTGAGGATGCATTAACTATAAACATATTTCAGATGAATCCAAGTCTAGTCATACTCTTAGTCTGGTGTCAATGATAGCAATTAACAGCTATCTCCTTCTGACAAAGATCAGTCATTGTCTGGAAATAGGACATCAGATGTTGACGATGAGTTGAATACAAATACATACCAGAGTTCCACTGTGATCACAAGAACACATCTGGTCCACTTATAGCGTTTCTGAAGATGTTTCTTTACTCTCTGTGCAAATCTCCTGCTACACCAATGTAAAGCTGACAATTTTTTAAAATGATCCACACCTCCCATGCAAGACTAGTGAAATTTTCAATCATTTCACTAGTCTTGTGGATAAAATGGCCAGCCTTATGACCTTGATAGGAAGATCCTGAAAGAAACGGTGGAAAGAAGCTTTTTTACCAAATGTTGATGTTTGCTGCAGTAAATGCTTAGGTCATATACCAACCACTATGTCTTGATGGTAGAACCTTTCATGTGGAGCTGGCAGAAGATATGATTCACCATGCTCAAAGAAAAGGGCTAAAACAAAAATCAAGAGGTGAAAGACTGTGGAAGCACGCATAAGTCATGGATGATGCATGTTGGATCTTAACTTTCAGAGGACAGTTGAAGGTAAAACTCATCAAAGATGGGCTGGGTGTGTAAAAGGGGACCTAAAAACTGAATGCAGACCATGTGCACAGAATGCAACATAGCATAATTCATGGCCTTTTTTGCAATTTATCACAACAAAGGCTAAATTGTGTGTCTTTTTTCTGCATTTTGTTTAGAGATTTTTATGACATTACTTTGTCTTGTGTTGTCATTGATTTATGTGCTTTGTGGTCAGTAAGTACAATTTTTTCTAGATTTATACTCTTTTTACTTCAAGACTGCTTTGACACATAGTATGTCCNATCCAAAAAGACTGTTGGGACACATTAGTCACTTGGCAATTTTAACTTCTACTAAATTTTTNCACAATGTAACCTGCCCATTTCATCAAAATAAAGTAGAACAATCTACAAAAACGTAATTTTTTATTATGCACTTTGCATAAAAATTCAGTTGTGGAAGGGTTAAAAATGTTAAATTTTGATTATTGACACATTGGCTGCCAATGCATGATATATTCGTACTTTGAAATCATGTATGAGCTACTATTTTTGCACTATTAATCCTCTAATTAAGTTATTTATTTTTTGTTTTTAGACCACTGCTTCTGAACCATAAACGTTAAAAAGCTAAGCAAGGGTGCAAAGGACTCGGATTATAGCTTAGTTTCCAATAAAAACTTAAGTCAGAAAGTTCCCTCTAGCTGCTGGGACCCAGGCCTAGGTAACCTGAGCCAAAAAGGCCTAAGCCTACCTCACTTATGACATCACGCACAAAAAAAAAATCCAAAACTTTTTCATTTTCTAAGTCTAAACTAAAAGATTCGCCGCATCTTTTTGGAGTTTGAACAACTCTAGCTCAATCAGGTGGCAAGTTATGGAGTTGCACAGTGATGGTAAAAAAGTGGCTCACGCTGTCTTAAGGGTAATCCACTCAGCAGCGAAGCTGTTAAATCATTATTTTGGAAAAATGCAAAGATTTCCATATATTTTTTCAGTTGTGGTCTCTTCATGTCTTGTCAGGTGGTTTAATATTCATTGTAATGTTTTCAACTGTGGCTTGATTAATGAAAAGTATCAGCTGTGAAAAATATCAGTATCAGTCTAAAAAAGGCTTACCAGTTGATCTCGTTGAACCAAGCCTTAAAAATTAGAACTTGCTTGTGGATTAAAAAATAAGCAAATATTGGGGCTGGTTCATTTCATGACAGTATTTCAGTTTCCCAGATTGCTACCATAATTTGATTGTCAAAAATTGATCTTGGCAAAACATCAACTTTGTACTTCATCATGCATCATTACAGCTTACACACAAAATCAATCTCACAAGAAGATAACACTGTCTTAGTTGTTCAAATCTACAACAGCAATGATAGCCTTGATCTTCCAGCAGTCATTTCAATTCAGCTGACCAGGTTAGGTTCTACTCCAGGTCTCAATTTTTTGTGTTTGGCGGTTTGTAAATTTCTGGAGTAATCTGTTTGTGCTTTAACCATCTTTAACTGGGGTAGTGCTTCTTATAAACCAAATCCTGGTCTTTCTTGCTCCTGCACTGTTACCAGTACAATTAAACAAATTAAAGCGAATCAGCATTGTTATATCCATGTTACATAAATTCTTTAGTCTCACAATAGTTGATTCCTAAATTTTGAGTCTCAGCGTTTTATATTGTAATATGACTTTTTTGAAAGGTCTATTATTAGGCTTTAAGTTCCATACTAGTAAAATGTTACAGATTTCATGATCGTTGCAGCCTCATGCAGGTTTGTGGTGGCAAACTATATATTAGGCTTGTTCTGTGCTTAATTGTTTACTATCTTGAAGTTATGTGTAAAATATGAAAATGTATAAAAAGTTAAAGGGTAAAATGTATTAGACAGAATTTATTAGATTGCATGAGTCAGTACAACATTGTGAAAATCTAGAACAGGCTATACCTTCTAATGTTGTGCTGCTGGTAAAAATGTACCCTAAGCGTTAATTCCATGCTGTATGAATTTAAGCCTTGTGCGAAGCTTTGCGCACATGCCGCTCAGGCTTTTCGATCGCAGCAGTACTCAGTCACAGTCCAAAAATCTGTTAATTAGGAGTCAGCTTGAACAATTTCCCCACTGAACAACCAATACAGTATACATATGCTTAGCACAGCTGTCAGTATGGGTACACAACTTTTCAGTCAGGCTGATGCGGTCTGAGCCATTTCAGTCTGAGCCATTTCAGTCTGAGCCGTTTCAGTCTGAGCCGTTTCAGTCTGAGCCGTTTCAGTCAGAGCGGATTCAGTCTGGCCGTTTCAGTCATGAGTCATTTTGGTCTGGTCATTTCAATGTGGGGACATTTTGGTAATGACATTTCTGTACATAAACAATTTATTACCTTTGTTTATTGAAATGATTATATAGGCAGGCGAAATGTCATGCTAGCTGGTGTAACATCACTGCCCTTTTGAGGAGTCATGATTGCGATTGAATCTGAATTGTAATTATGAGTTTGAAGTACTTGTATTAAATTGCAGAATGGCGATAATGATTAAATTTGCTTGCTGATGACAATGAAAATCATATGTTGATGCTGATTAACTGTTGGATCTTGGATCATGTTTGTAGTTTCTTAAATAAAAGCTTTTGTTGATTTAAGTAAGTTTGCATTAAAAAGTGAACATGTAAGATTTCTGCAAGATTTCATAGTCTGACCGAAATGTTTTGAGACCAAAATGACCAAAACTGAAAAGTCCCATGACTGAAACGGCTCAGACTGAAATGGCCAGACAGAAAAGCCCTGTTCCAGTCAGTACAGTGCTATTGTTGCTACAGACATACTCATCACTACCTAGCAAGGTTTGTCATGTAAATGCTTAGCCACTGTGATATGCAGCACCAAAATTTTTAGGTTAGTACAAGGTCTATTAAAAATCCTTCATTCAACAGCTTTATTGCCACTTTTGATTAGTAAATTTAATGAACTGGGTGATGTTAATTAAACATCGAAGTTAGAAATTAGATGTCAAATTTGTACATTGTATGTTACTATTCTAGTTTGTNCAGATTTAAATGCAGCATATTTCTCATGTTTACAGATGTCAAAATCTGTGTAATGAATTGTTGTTAAGAATCTTGTAAGCTGGGTGCANTTTTGCAACTGAGTGGTTCTTGCCAAATAAATTTACACAGCAAGCTGTGCCAATGGAAGAACTGTTGGACCAGCTTCTNAGACTTTCCCAAAACTGTGGTGAGGTAAATACATCTTCCATGCAAGATGTTGGGGGAAGTTACTTGGAGAGAAGTCATGGATCATCTAGTAGCAGCAATTGTAGTTGGATATCTGAGTCATCATGTGGATGCCATTCACCACGTCCTCTCATTGGTAAATCATCTCTGATCTTTCATCGAAAACCTATATTACCACCTGTAATTTGTGGACAAGCTCGATCTGAAATGTTAGCCTACAAAGCTAAAGCAATCCAAAAAGAGGAAATAAGAAGAGAAAAAAATCGTGGAAAGCTTCTTTCAAGAGTTGAAGAAATTTTGTCAAGCATTAGCAGTGGAGCAACATCTAGCACTGCTAGTCAGGAAAGTTCTCCTAGATGTCCTGTTGCTTACAGTACAGTCAGTAAAGACACAGCATTTGCATCTGTGGAGCAGAATATCAGAGACCCTGAGACTGAAGGTGACCATCAAACTTGTGTGCAGAATAGCATCAAGCATACAAAAACTTGTTCATGGAACAACCTAGTTTTTCCCAAACCCTCTCAGTCTGATATGCCTTCCCCAACAAGAACTCAGGAACCCTCCCAGGTTGACCCTTACAAGCAGAGCTTCCAAAACTTGGTGCAGAAGTTCACTGCGTCTGATTCCTTTTTAAATAGTTCATGCAATAGTGAAGTCAGTGATTGTGGGCCAGTATTAAAAACGCAAGATTTGGCAATTTCTGATTGTGTAACTTCATTGCCACCTGTGTCGGAAAATACTGACTTGTGTGAATCATCTAATACTATAAAGCCTACAGAAAGTAATGGCACTCCTCAAACTGATCAAGAATCTTGTGAACCGCATTTTTTCTCGACAGATGATACATACTTTGAAGGGTCAACATTCACAGAAAGATCTTCAGACATTGATTTGATGGCTTGTCAGTTGGTGAATGATGTACTGAAAGAGGTTAGAACTGAACTTGAATCAGGCGCTGCTGTAATGAAATTTGGTGGAAGTGATAATGCCCAAAGTGAAGAAAAAGCTAAAGAAACAAATCTCTGGAAAAATATTTCTGATGAGAATATTAATTCTCCAAATAGTAGTATTGAATCAAAACTTTCAGAAAATCAAAATGCCACTGTGAAAAGTGCAAAAGCATTGAAGCAACTGGGCCTTCCTCAACACATAGCACCAATTACCCCACTGCTTGACTGTTCAGATGTGAACGACACCATGCATCCAGAAGTGTTTGACTCTGACCGTGAAAAAGGTTGTTGCAAAACTTTATCAAATGTAGCAAGTATACTGGAAGAAAAAGCAGTGGCAAGCAGATTTACAGAACTTGAAACCTCGTTGCACTCAGTCTTGTCTGAAAGTTCTGGAGATATTCCCAGAAGCGCACATCGTATGTATGACAGCGACGTAACGACTAGTGTTATGTCACATGCAGTGATTTCCCCGAAAACTGATTGCTGCGAAGCTGAACTAACCACCAAAAGTGTAACTCCCTGCCGTGTACGGCGAAATTCTTACTCTCTTGATGCACCATCACCATTTCTTGTTAGTTCCCGTGACCAACATACTTTTGCATTTGATGCTGATGATGAAATGAGTTTAGTTACAGCTGACGGCAGTAATATGTGTCACGAAGTAATGCGTTCACTAGAGTTGCTGTCTGACTCGGAAGATGTTCCAATTTCCGATAGCTTCACTTCACCATTATTGCACAAGCAGGATTGTGTCAAACTAAAGGGCAGAGATAAATCTGCGGTAGAACACTACTGCCAGGCTTTGGAACTGAAGCATAAAAAAGAAATGGCGGAACTGCAGCACAAACATGAACTAATGCTGGTGAAGTTCCATAAAGAGCTGATGCCAGAGAACAAACCGAAAAGTGATGGCATTCCTGCAAACGCTGGTTGTCTCAGTCGTTTGAGCAAGACTGATCTTCACGTCGGCGCCAATTATCCAAACCTGGCTCGGCAAACTGTTGATGAAAAAATGCACAAGCGGTGGTGCAAGTTATCTGCCCTTGTAAAAGGTCACCTTACGAGACAGCTGCTCGGCTCACATCATGTCCAGTCGATAATGCAAACGATCAGAGATACCAGCCGAACTATACTTAGCATTCAAAATGAGAGAAGTCTTGCTGACACCAACATGCACTGTTTACAAGATGCCACGCTGGTAAACCGGTTGATGCAACAATTGCAAGCATCGTTGATCGAATTTCATGAAGTATTTTTTGATTTGTCTGCTGCAGAGCAAATGAACTTAATCAAGCAATCGGACTCTATGTCAAAAAGAAATCCCAAAACTAATCGTCATGCTGGGCTACGACTCTCATCTGCTACTCTTAAATCAATGCAACGAAAAAAACTTGACCGAAAAAAACAGTCTGTGGAAGTTTTAGGTAAAAGCAAGAAAATGAATTCCCCTGTTGGGAAAACACATAAACAAGTGAAAAGCAAAATTTCTTACATATGGAAAGGGACAAAAAATTAATCTTGGTTTGAACGTTAAGATCGGGTGCATACCACGTTCATCAGAAAATTAAGTCGTAAGCTGCTGCTGTCCTACATTTTTTCATATCATTTTCTTGGCTTACATTGGGCCCAATGCTTCAAGGAAATTTAAAACGTTTGAGTGATGCGCAATTCGAAGACAATTTTTCATTGCTTGATATCTTAACGTTGTTGGCTGTTACGACATGTTGGACTGTAAATTTAATTATAGCTGTTATGTGTTTTTTTCAGAAGGGTCAAATGAGTAGTGTTGTTATTAAATCCTTCGCTTCTAGTCATCAGCATACGCTGCTCGCTTTGTTGTAGGAGACCGCATAGACGGCAGTTTTCGTAGGGTTTTGTCGATAAAAGGTTAAAATCGTTACAGTACAACCCATGATACGTCTACTCCAACTACTGCATACAATTCGTTGATAAATTGAAATACATACATTCCAGTCACATGTGTTACCCTTCGTAAATTCAACTTAACCTTACTTGGTTCAGTAAATTCGATTTCTATTTTCTCTGTGGGTTGTTTCGGTGCCTTAGAGCAAAAGGAATTTCAGCTGCTGAACATCGTTTTTAATGTTGCAGTTGTATGAATCTTAATTTTCCAGATCTCGTGACTGCTTAGACTCGTGATTTCTACTGGTTGGCGGAGTTTCTTTGCTTTTTTAGTAGTAGAAACGTGTTCCAACATCTTTTGCGTTTTGAGTAAAAGATTCGTTGAGCGTAAACGGTGGAGTAGGACCAAAAAACGCTGGAAACCTGTGGTTCTGCAACTTAGTAAAATCATGTTTGTGTTTGAACCAACTTGGCATCTATGTTTGAAAGAAAAGTTCACTAGACTAGAGGTTTTTCCTTGTGATTGTTCCGGAAAACTGTTTTTTGAGCTGCTGATGCTTGGCAGTGTTTGTCCTTTCTATAGTTTATCAAAAGACGTACTTTTATTTCGCGACTGGCTCCGTTTTTCATGGGTAGAATTAGCAGGCGTTTTTTTATCTAATGTTAAAGTAAATTTTTGCTTTAAATGCACGATTTTCCTGTGATGTTTCCAATCATACGGTAGTGTTATTTGTCGTTTCTATCTTATCAATGTCTGTGTTGTTACCATTTGTGTTTGTCGTTCGGAGTTTTCGTTTATAAGGTATTTAGTTGTGATTTGCTGTAGAACTGACAATCAAGAATGAAGCTTTACCAAGACTTCTAAGGTGGTTTGTATAACATTCAAAATTCTCTCAGCACACCTAAGTCCATCCTTTGTCATCAGTCGTCCCCAACTCTAACGACGTTAGAGCTCATACAAGAAATGAAGCTCCAGTCAAAACGAATGACACGCACGCGGTAAATCAATACCATGGCTTCGGGTGGTGTCAAAAAATAGCGAATAACGAGCGTGAGGAGCGTCACCCTTGGAAGAGATTCCATTTGATGTTTCAGTACAGCTGTGTCCAACCCGAAGGTTTTGTGCGGCCCAGTTTAGGTTTTCGCTGTAGCAAAAGTATCCTGCATACTGACAACCTGTCCTTATTTTGGTAATTCTTGAATTTGACGTTTTTGATGCAGGTGGTCCTCAGGGCCACTTCATCACGTTTGTTACCATTGTAGTTAGGATTCGAATGCTTTCAGCTAAATTTATTTTGATAAGATCAAATTAAGCCATTCAATGTGCGGCCCTGGTTAATGACATCATGTCTGGCTCAGTAAGCCATTTCGGTTGGACATAGCTTTTTTAGTATAAAGATTGCAATTTACGCGGATTTTATGTTTGTAATGCCAACTTTCGGCAAATTTGATTTTTGACCCAATTTGTTAATTAAGAATTAATGGTAAGTTTTTGATCTTTCACTGAAAATTAAAATGCCCTAGCGAACACTTTGGAAATTTGCATAAATTTATGAATGTGGCCACTCCAACAACAAAAACCTGTCGATGCACCTGTAACCAAACCAGAGAGATCATTGCATTGGGTTTGTTCATATATAGGGCAGATGAAAACATGCTGACTGCGACTGCCTCTAAAAAAACTTCAGTTTCATCGCGTTGAGTACAGGTCCGTTGCCGGGATTTCGCAGCAGGGGGCCACATTTTTAAATAAAATGTTGCATGTATGCAGCAACCGGGGGGCCAAACATAAAATGGTGGGGCCGGGCACCACTGGCCCCCCGCTGGCGACCTAAGTTGAGTATTTTCTTGAATACGCGTGCTGCTGCTCGGGAAAGCTTAACCGCACGTTTCGAAACTTGCTAGTACGGTACTGTTTCAATTTTCCTCTGTGTTGGTTCACGTCGGCGAACAAGCTTTTTAAAAATTGCAGTAGTTTAACGTTGTCCAACGCACAGGAACGTGTCAAACATTTCGTTGTTGGCGAGGTTTATTGCATTGCAAACTTGCTCGGTATTTGTTTGCCCTTTAACCGAAGCCGCATTTCACGCAGGGATGGCAGTGTTTCTTTCAGTGAAGGCATGATCCTTTTTGCTGGGCGTCTGTACGTTTGACACTACTCGCGTTTTAAGTAACACTAGTGTTGCTGGGGCTCACGTTTTCTTACCTCTGATACATGTCAAGGCTTCAATATTGTCACGTGGTGTTTAAGCTTTTGCTCGTTACCAATTTCATCGTTAAACTTTTTTCCATGTTTTCAATATTTTCGATGTTGGTTGTTTCCAAACGCTAAATATATTCCTATTCGAATGTCTGGTAAACGTCTTTTCGCAACATTCACTATCAGTAAAATCTTGTAATATGATTGCCTTCGCACTTTCAACGCCGGTCAGTGGCAGGAGATGAAAAAGGGCGTCTAATATGATCCAATATCTTTTGAATGGCACCAAATTACAAGCGCTTTTGCCATTTTTTGTGAACTGCTGGACACGCGCAAAAGTGACACGTCTGGAAGCTGACGATGCCTACAGGGCTGTGGAGTTGGAAGTTCCGACTCCGACCTTCAAAAACGCGCTCTGGGTTTCATGATACCATCTCAAATGACTTTATTGACACAACTTTTTTACGGTCGAACGCTGCCAAGCTTCGCTGAACGCACATGTGTCGCTATAGATGGACATGTTACAAGTAAGTTATTGAACATGTTACAAGTAAGTTGAACATGTTACAAGTAAGTTATTATACAGGTCAAAATCTACCAACAAAGAAAGTAAAATAAATTAGTTAGACTTTTAGCACCATTTGGGATTTCGGGAGCATTCACGTTACTCTTCGTTATCTAAATACTTCATACTACCCTTCACTTAGGTACAACAAACTTGCAAAATTTAAGAATAAGTCAACATAGTTTTAATACAAAAAATTTTGGATAGAACGGCAGAACTCGAAATGAATACTGTTACGAAAAACACTAGTTCAACTTCAAAGCGACTACGATTGGAACAGCACGACAAAAGTACCTGAACTATTTGCACGTTTTATGGAATAATGTAGCAGCTGCAATTTCTTCCTTCATTGAAGCTCTGAGGTCAGATTTTATTATTTTTAGAGCAGAAAGGTCTTTCTACACTGACCTGGGTCGGAGGAAGAGCTGTGACTGTACGAGCTGCATCTCATGATTTCGTGGTAAAGTGGGATAAGCTCTTCCAATGGCAGGAGGCCCGTCACCAGGATTTAGCAGCAATGGGGCCAAAAACCAGAAGGGTGGCCACATTTTAAAAATACTGTATTGGATGTATGCAGCAACCAGGGGGCCCGGGAACCACTGGCGACGGCCCTGAATGGCAGTTTGCACGAACAGTTGTATTTTTCTTCTATCTCTTCAACAGCCTGATGGAAGTGCTGTTCAAACTTTTCCAACTTTGCTTTCAAAGGCCCATTTACATCATCACGCCTTTTCTTCATTTGGTTTTTATCCACATACTTGTTAAAGTTGTGGTCCTCATTGGCTGAAGAAGAATGATGATCAGCTTCAATATTTTGTTGGTCAGTAAACTCTGCGAAGTCTCTGGTTCCAGTCCCTTTATTTTCATTGCGAGACGACAGAGCTTGCTTCCTTCTAATTTTGGCTCAACAGGACTTCGCAGAGAGAAGCCCGTTTGGAGAAAAGCTAACAGTTTGGAGAATCGACGAACACTGCAGCCAGCAGTGTGTTTAGCTGCGAGTGGCGTAGTGAAGCTAAGTGCCGCCGTTTCCACCCCTCAAATTTGCTTACAAAGCTTTAAAATGAAAGAAGATTATTTTTCGCGCATATTTAAAGATACAAGGATTAATAAAACATCTTGAAAATCACAAGCAAACACTAACAAACTGAAATGAGTCTTGTTTTTTATTGTCTATTATGAGTCTTGCTTTTTCTGCTTATCACCACCTTATTATTAATTTTTCTATTTTGCTTTCTTTACATAATGGATATACGAACCCGACATGTTTCGTCAAATTTTCTTCTCTGTTGGTTTTTNATCTCCGGTAAGCTCACCGCATGACTCTTTAATAGTTTACTAATTCCAGGATATCACACGAAAAAATTAAGGGATGTGATGGTGGCTTGCCTACTTTACAGATGTAAACATTTATGTATGTTAAAACTTCGTATATTATCCTCATCTTTGACTGAAAATACAATATATACTACATATATTCCAGGCTATAGGCTAATCAATCTGATAATATGATCTCAATGATGTAAAGAACGTGTCATTGTTCACTTCACGTTTCAGTAGTGCTTTAATCCTCTTAGTATGTATAAAAGTCTTCAAACGTTGACTCTGTCGGCACTTGCATGGAGCCCTCTATAGGTGCGGGGATCCATTTTGAAAAAATATCTTAAACAGGTTTAAAACTATGGTTGAGAAGCCCTGGCTTGTGGTCATCCTCGTGATTTTACGCACTTCATCTAGCTGTTGTTTTGGACCTCCTCCAATTACACGTGCGTAGTGCTATTGCTTGCCTTTGTACGTTACCAACAGAACCATCGCCAGACGGTCTTCGATTGGGGGACTTTACGTTTGTGCAGGGGGGATTGACATTCTAAAATTTGACAAAAACTCTACTGATTTATAGTGCTTCATATTTATGACTTATAGTGCTTCATCTTTCAAGAATTGAAGGTTTGTTTGGGAGGCTAAGTCCCTGTGGCGACAGGACTGGTTAGCAACAGACGTCTATTTCGAAAACTGTATTACCAAACCATGCCAAGTGGGACATAGGCCTTTTTTCAATACTCAGCGGTGATTAGAACTTTTTATCTTCGACGGTAAGTGAGTTGAACAACTTTATTCAGTACAGCCATTGCCAAGTTGTGCAATGTACAACTGGTTTGATTAACATCCCTAAAATCCTTCACCACAATCATATCCAAACGAATCGTTTACCCTTGCGTTAGGTTTTCAGACTAAGGTTCTTACCTCAAATTCATCAAATAAGAGCAACACCTTTTCTAAGCTTTTCTTGTTGAAATGAATTTTTCTATGACTGCAAATGTTAAGTAAACGTTGAACAATGGAGACTTTTACGAAACTCACGTGGCCTATCGGCTGGCTCCAGTGACGTGCAGAGGGGGGGGGCGAACGGGGCGCCGTCCCCGGGCATCCAATGCCAGGGGGGAATCCTAGGAGTGAAATTACAAAGATTGAAATGCTGTAAGTGGATGATTTTTCCTATTGTAAGTCTGCTAATACATGCTGCATGAATTTAATTTACGAAACATGTTTTGTTGTCAATACTAATTTTTACGTATTCAAATGCCAGTAATTCTCACACTCCTCAATACCAGGGACATACACTTTAGGTGTGTGGCGCACACCCAATCAAACTGATAGTGACGTGACTTGTTCCAGATCGTGCGATCAAGGGAAAATCACAAAAAAGGATTGAAAAATTAGCCGGGTTGAACAAAACGGGTTTTAAAAAAAGCAATTCACATGTTTTATGTTTTTTTAATCCGTTTTTTTGAGTTTTTGAAAAGAAACAGGTTTTTGTTCTTTTTTAGAAAAATACACAAAAACGCTATTCTGATTGTTTTTATTGCATCATGCAATATCACCATTTTCAGAATTACACAATTAATAACTTTTTATACCTATTATGGCATTCAAATCTGAGGGCAAAGAAATGTACCCCATCTTTGTTTTCGCAAAGCGTTGTTGGTCAATTCACCCCAAAGTGGTAAGGTTTGGCAAACTTGCAGACAGAGAAAAGCCACTCCCACACAAACTCTGCCGTTTCACGTCAAGTTTATGCCCTGCTAGGTCAGCATCTATTTGGAGAATTTTTTCAACTTATGGCTTGGTATGGTCCAACATCAGAAACAGTTCGGATTCAGAGAAGGCAGAAAAGTTGGTTAAAATCTACCGATTTTAGAGAGCTGAAGAAGATAACCAGTAGAATTTACTCAAACTGGTCGAATTATTCTTCTCTTTTTTCAAGTCACTCAAATTATGTTACTGTTCGTTTTGTTTCATTAAAAAATTGTACAGTTAACTGTACAAGTGTGCTGCTTATTTTACTTTTAACTTCATAGTGCATTTTTCAAAGGAAAAGAGTGGGATCTTTGTTAGTTTGTATTAAGTGGGCTTTTTAAAACTCACCAGGGTGTTGTTTTTTTTTGGTTGGGTCCAATTACATTGACCGTGAAGATAATTATGGAAGTTTAATTGATTTTCTGTGTCAAATTTCAAAACTGTCCTATTTCAACGTGCTTGATTTAACTGATTTTATGATGTGTCAGTAGTTTCCCGTTTCTTTTTTGTGCTAATACCGTCGCACACCTGTGCTTGCAATATTGGCTTCGTTTCGAGTTTAGTCACTAGTTAGTGGTTCAGATGGATTGATCATAACGGCTCACACAAGCCCGTAACTGTTCTTTTCCCCCAGCAGTTGTACATATAACAGCCACATAAGAAACGAAAATTTGCTTGCTTACTTTATGCGCATTCTCTATTATTCTGCAGTTTACAATTTTAAACTATCAACCCTGGGTGTCCGCCATTCCCGCCGCATACATTCTGATCGACTGCTATTCGACGAGACATTCGCGCAACCTGATATTTTCCAGTTGTGAACTGCGCTGACGTAGCACTGAACGTGTTCTACTCTCCTGTTTTAACGCGTTGCCGGATATTTTTGCAGTTATGAACTGTTCTGTCTCAGGAGACCGCTGATAATTTATGTTCATTACAGTGACACATTGTAGCTTACAACGAGCAAAGACAGTGCGTGCAGAATAATATGCACAGGGACGCCAGAGAATGGAGGCATGGCGGGAGCATTTCCTCCTCTGCCCTTTCAAAAGAGGTGCAACGGGGGCGTAGGTGCCTTTTCACAACAGCATCATGGGTAATTTCATGGTTTATCAAGATCGACTTGAAATAAATATATACAGCTATTTGGGCCCCCAGATAATTCAGAATAATTTTCTATAATTTCTGTTATTATTTTCGAAGTCAACATGGTTGATGAACAGAAATAAACATATTTGGTAACGATTTTTTTGTTTTTGAAAAGTTTCCATTGCCCTCAACTCTGTAGCAGACACCTTATGGTCTGTACATTCATTCCCATAAAACAGCCAAAAAAAACTCAAGAAACAAAAAAACAATACGTATTGAATCCGGTACGGCTACAAGAAAAACGTGACTACTATGACGAAGAATATCCGGCCGTTGCCAAAAACGAAAAACAACCGGCTCGAAAAGACTAATCCAAACCGACAGATATATGCCCTTCTCACTGTTGCTAAGCAACGAAATCAAATAATGCAAACAGTTTGAACTAACCAATCAAAAGTATACGAAATAAAGTAATTGCTGAATCGTGATCACACGCCCCCAAATTGTTACTAAAAATAGAAAAGTCTT
>JGI24159J19872_10005904_pt1 | contig 15863 bp, 13 predicted proteins | sample Ectturendosymbi4_FD_19872 | JGI IMG/M metagenome (IMG submission 19872) | reverse complement strand
GCTCGAACACGGGGGCGCCAAATTTGCTTCTTGCCCCGGGCGCCATCTAACCTCGCCCCTGACGCAATGTGAAAGACGATTTCCATTAGAGGAAGAAGTTGTTGTCAGCTTAGGGTTTTAGATCCCGCTGCAGCTCAGTGTCTCACAAAATACCATAGTCCAATAACAAATGTGGCCCACATTTTCCCAATTTTGTGCCTGAACATCAGCTGGATTTTTTGGACGATGAATTAAAGCTGTTGCGGCAGTTTGAAGGTTTCTATATGTCCACTAAATCTGTTCCTGATTTCTGGTATTCCCTGTGTAATATCAGAGACAGCTTAGAAAACTCGAATTTCGGAACACTTTTCTGATTTTATGACCAAAGTTACGGTTTCACCATTGCCACACTCTTCTGCACCAATAAAAAAAATATTTTCACTTGTTAATCATATTAAAACAAAAACAAACTCGTAAAAAGATACACTGCTAAAGAAAGCTTGTTGGCAACACAAGCATTGTCGATGATGCAGGAAAACTGTTATAAATAGACATCCTATACCTGAATTATTAAGAGATGCCATCAATGGAGTATGTCACCAGCGTTATGAAGAACGTCTTGAGCAACGGAAAAGTGATTCAAATGTCCACGCTACAAAAGAAATTTTTGAAGACCAACTACTCTATAATTAAATTGGTATCTTAATCATCATTTCAACTCGCGTAATTACACCAACTCGTCTTTTTGCAAAGAAACATTTTCGTTTTTTTTGTAAAAATGACTTTATTTCGTGTATACAATCTAGGTTTATTAGAATTCACGGAATGGGAGCCCTGATTAGATTTTTTTAGTTGGCAGCTTTACTGTTTGTGGGTTTTATTTTTTCCATTTTATACTTCATGCACTTCGTAGAGCTGATAATGCCTACCAAGTAGGCAAAGTATATATTCTGTTAAGATCTTATTGCTTGATTCCTAGCTGTGAAGTACTATAATGTAAAATTTAGAGAAAGTAACTTTTATTACAAAAATATATTTTTCTACTTCACCACATAAACAATGAAAGTGGGAGTTTTTCTTTCCACGGAGGGAAAGTTTTTTCTTTCCAAGCTGTAAACCATGGTAATGCAGGCTAGCAACTACGGTTGCTTGGCTGGAACTTCCATCCCCGAAGCACTAAAGTAGTTAAACTACCATCTTCACTGACGGTAAGTGAAGGGAGTTTCATGCAAGTTTATATGAAAGAGCAAAGCAAGTTAGATGAAAAAGAAATGATGCACTGTAGTTGAACTACAACGTGTCTGATGTGGAATTGTGTTTTGAGAGACCGCTGGAGAAATTTGATAGACCGTTTCAATCCCTCAAAAAACGGTTTGAAAAACACTGGTCCTATGTGCAAAGTTACGACGTTTCTTTCTGGAGTCGCATTTTATGACGTAGCAGTGGCAAGTTTCTCTCTTGCTAATATGAAATTGCCATTTTCGCCACAGGCGTTTGATCGCGTTTAATTCCTTTCACAAACAATATAGTGTATCTAAATAAAGTGAGTAAAGTGACTGTAAGTTAAAAATTTGTGTTTTATATTTGCAGTATTGGAGCCAAATTTTTAAAAATCGTTACTGATGGCACACTAAAATTTTAAATAACCTTTGGCAATTCTCATTTTATCTCGTACCTAAAATAAGTTGCCATGTTGTTTTACAAGGAGATATTACAATGCAAACGCAAAGTTGCTGGTCAGTAATTTATTTTCGACTTAGTTTTGTATGTCACTTTGCAAATATTGCTCAGTGCTTAACTGCCTTGATTTATCATGTATATTGTTTTGTTCATGCATCATGCACCCATCAAGAAGTTTTCTGTCTTGCCTTGGGGTGCACCATATTGGCTTGGAAAGTTTACCTTTACGAGATGCTACATAATTTTGGCGACTTTGATAAGCATGAGTGATCGCCTGATTTCATATTTACGTTCGTAGTAGAATACACCAAGGGTACAATGTTTACCTTTTCTTTTGCTATAATGGTAATTCCGTTAAAACTGTTTGTGTGGAACTTTGGATACAGCTGTTTAGATAACCCAGGGTCTCCAAACTACGGCCAATGGGCCAAATCCGGCCCGTGAAAGCATTTTGTCCGGCCCGAGAAGACATTTTGACAATAATGAAAAAATAATATATTTGCGAAAAATTCACTGATTTGGTAGAGTGTAACATATCTTGAAACAACCCCATTATGTAAGATGTCCGGCCCTGGAACTGTTACGTAATAGTTTATGTGGCCCTCTGAAAAAAAAAGTTTGGAGACCCCAGGATAAGCAATCACCAAGGTTATGTTTTTTTGTACTTCCCACCGTCGGAGCAGGTAACCTATCAGAGATCACGTTGACACGTATACATTGTACGGAGTATTTTTTTTCTAATCCACATCTGGTGCTAAAGAGTAACTCGTCGACGGTTTCCACAAACAATAAGTCTTTCGGGGATTGCTCATGTTGTTACACAATAAGCGTCGATAAAGGTCAGTTCGAGTGCGAACAAACGATTAAAATCTTTTTCTTTACAAACTGCTTTGTGCTTTGACTGAAGCTGATCGCTACTGACGAAGCGTCTTAATCGGTCATAAGGATGTGGTCTGGGCCAGTGTCGCAACCCTGTTTTCAAATTACAGTCAGCGACATGAATATGCTCTAGTTGTTTCAACTGCTTCGTTAAAACTTAGTTACAAAAGGAGATTGTACGGCAGACGACATGTTACCAAAACCGTGGAATTCAAAGTATGCCAAAGCTTGAAACAGGTTTAAAGTCACTGCGTAGAGTTGCAGGTGCATTTCCGAGCACAGGCGTGAATCCTTGAATTGTAGGAGGAACATATTAGAGCATAAGTCGAAGCTCAGTTTCAGAGTGGTACGCGATACAGCTCCCAGCAAAGCACGATTGTTAACCGAAGAAGCGCACAGGGCACAAGTAGTGTTGAGACAAAAGTTTCTCCATAAACTTTCGTTTTTACTGCAGTGGTTGCTGTACAATCGCCTACAAGCAGTTCACATTTGGCGACGTTGAGGTCGCTATACGCCGAAGCAGGTGTACACGTAAATCAAGCGTTGTTACCGCGACTTGCGTTTGCTGTCCTCAAGGAAACAGGTCGAACACTGGCGAAGAACGACCTCGTAAAATGTTTTCGTGGCTTCTCTGCCAAAGGAAGAAGGCCGGGCAAGGACAAACATGTATGGTTTAGAAAAGGAGATAAATCTTCACATCAGGAACAAGCTTCAGCCGTGTGTCAATACGGCAGTAGAGAATGATTTCTAGTCCAGGTTCTTATGTAAGTGGTGCTTCTACCTGTCTTGCACGTTCAGCTAAATCAAGTTTTCGCTCTCTTACAGCAGCGTTTTTGGGTACGTTTCTTTAAAGTTTACAGCTATTCTCTCGTCGTTCACCTGTTGGAGAATTAAGCATTACGACCCGATAGAGAATAGAACATCTTCAACATAGAAAGTCTAGGTAAACATGGATTAGAAGAAAGTCTAAAGTGTAGAAATTTTTTATGTTTAATCAACGCATCGGCTATTCACCATTGACTACAAAAATACTATTTTGACTACAATATTTCTTTGCACCTGATGTCGCCATTTATCGTAGTCGTGCATTGTCCCCTGATTATACTGCCTTTTCTCACGTTTTCAGATGCCTCACAGGTCCATTAAATCATGTGGAGTCGTAAATAAAGGAAAAAGAAAGCTTGTTCTCTACATTGATTGAGTTGTGCCCAATGGTTTGAACATTAAGACAAGCAATATAATTGTGGCTTTCCAAATTGCTTTGACTGTGCTAGATAATAAATCTGTGCAATCCAGCACTTTCGGAAGTGCAATTTTTTTCTGTTTAATAAGTAAAGTTGTTTTGCAGGATAAAATCACAATCTTTTCGGCGAAGTAGCATCGCTTGCAAAATTTGCGTCGTTTGCAATTCGCGCCACACATTTGATCGCAAGTGCTGTAAACCAAACTGTACTTTGAAACTTTTGTGCCAGTAAACCTTTAGTGCTTCAAATGCTTCCATGTTACAGCAACAAGGCTGAGATTCACTACCCTGAAGACAAATGCGTATACATGTGTAACTTACTAGCTATGCTGTCAAGGTTGCTGTACAATGCATAATTGTATTCATTTAGGCGAAGAGAAAGCAGATTTGTGTAAATACGATTGGCGGATTCAACATATAATGTAAACGTTTTATTTGCTTTCTTTATGCATGGCCAGGTCCCAGCACAGCGTGGGCAGGGCGGGATTCTTTCCCGTGGTGACTATTGCAAGAAAATTTGACGAATTTTTGAATATTAAGGAGGGACCTTCTTGGGGTGGGAGCAGTGACTTTATGACAGCTACGGCCATCGCTTCCTGTCCCTGCATTTCTGACTACGTATTCTGTACTTGGTCGGGATGCAGAAATAAACTGAAGTGGGGTGTATTAAGTGATAACTTTATATCGATTATTTTCAGGAGTAGGGATTTGTTTCTTTTTGTGTAGTTCTACACTTCTAGACACCGTGGTTCTTGCAAGATGTATTTTTCACTTTTAATGAAGCTGTCTTGGTCTAGTGTATTTTAAATTTGGCTAAGTGCAGCTTCAGGGTTCATCGCAAGCTTCTTTTGCGAAACATTATATGCATAGCCAATCTTAACTGGAAAACGTAGCTACAGTACCAGTTGTTCATTTTACTTGAAGGTGTAACTCACCACTAATGAAGTATTTTGTTTAATTTGTGTTTTCAAGTGTTTTTATATTTCACCATTATGTTAGGTGTTGTTCGGAACTGAATTGCTGCTTTTATATTACAAAAATGTACCCGTAAAAAGGTTCCAAAAGTTAATGCTTACACACTGAAGTAGGATACGTACTTATATGCTGTACCTCGACACAGTTACTTTCAAATGGGCATAATGTAACGAATCACAGTGTTTTGATGCAACCTAAACAATTTTTGGCTTCATTTACCAACAGGTGTTTGGACCTTAATTCAAAAACTTACTCCAGGGCCCAGAATTTCTGTTCTGGTGCCTGCGCCTACTTCCACGTAGGCGCTTCCGCCAAGAGACATTGCAGCTTTTTTGTTTATGCCCACAAGTTTGTGTTGTTACAAGGCTGCTTTTGAAGCAATGTTTGGGCAAACTAGGCAAGTTGATCACTATCACATACAATAAGCTTAAGGACTCCGCATGCGTTTCGCCCATTATATTTCAGAATCTTTACTTTTGACGATAAATATCTTTTTCATCGTGATACGTTTGAAGACCCAGCAATGCTTACTGTTAGAATAGAACCTGCATGGCTGATAAATTGCAGGTGTAATAACTGAGTAGATCACTGGTGCAAGTTTCATGTCTTATCGTCACCACGTGTTTGTTGTACACCTTTCAACAAATATTTCCTGCAGCTGTGTCAACGGCGTCATTAACAGGTTGAGGCATACCCTTTTATCAAACTTTATCAAGTTTGTTTGATCATACTTGCTGCAAAGGGCGGTTGCGTTCTTCGGAACTGATTTGAATTTTTACCTGCAAGGGTACTTGTTTCCTCCACTGTAATTCGAGATTGTATGAGAAAGCTTTGTATCAACTTGCTTGCACTCTGAGTAGAAGTGTTTATCGTTTATGGCTCCGCTGATGAAATAAGTCCTCTATCACGGTAGGGCAGATTAGCGCTCTTACTGAAACTTTTTGTAATTTGACTAAACGTTTATACAAGCACACAAGTCCACGTTCGAATATGACTCAGGCACAGGTATGGACACCACTCTTTAGCTTGTGTGCAGTTCTAACTTTCAACTTTTTGCAGGTAGTAACTTTTTGCAGATAATATTTGTTGCCATCAAATGTTGGGCACAAATTATCTCAACATGATACCTTGTGGATGTGATTTTGATTATGGAAAGTAAACCTTACAAGCAGCGACTGCGCGTGTATAGTCCTTTTCAACAATCAAGCATGCAGTCTCGCAGTAGCCACGAACATTTTAGTACAGCACCATTTCCAAGCGATGGCAATCCTGTTCATGCTGCAGGTGGACCCAATAGTTCGGGATCACGCCTTCAAGGCCACACCAAAACTCACTCATTTGATGCAAGTCCTTCGCAGTCCCTGTGCTCCAGGAGCCTAAGCCCAGCAACGGCGACTTGCTATTCCCCGGAAAAGTTAACAAGTTGCCCAAGAATTCATGTTCAGCCCGAGACTCCTTGTCCGCCATCCAACTGCGCTACTCCTGGTCCTTTGAACAACTCAGCAACGTTAGCTGGAATATCGGTGCGTGCTGTCTTATTACTCTTTTCCATCATTACATGGCCAATGGCCAGTTTTTCAAGTGCACTTAAAGAGTCAGTGATGCTTCTGAGACATTAGTCAGTCCCAGATCAATGAGTGGTAATATCGCACTACTACACTTCCGGGCGTGTGTTGAAGCTAAGCCGCTTACGGGACGTTGGTAAATAAAACAATCGTTTTTTTCTTTTCGAATGTTTCATTTCACTTTGATAGAATTTACAAAAATAGAACTGATGTAGAATGCAGTGTTTGATAAAACAGTTGTACGTTGAAGTCAGCTGCGTGATGCATCCACTGCGTCAGTTTGAAATGACAGCATGACGTTTTTTATATGCTACGTTAGTAACGCTTTTTGGCAAAAAAGCAAGACATAGAGAGATAAAGAGTAATCTTGCTACAGTACTATCAAATATTGTCTTGCCGTGCTTCCTTTCTGGTCTCTTTCGGGGTTCGAAAATAGCTTGCAGATAGCCAGCTCAGATAAAGAGAAAAATTGATATAATGAGTTTCTGGTAGTGTCTATCAAATTATGAATTGTAGGATCACAGAAATATGTTTGCAATTTAAACCTGCATCCAAATGTTCAAAGAACGCAGAGTATACCAACTTTGGCAGGTTGACGTAATATGGATATTTCCAACTATACAGTAATATTTAATGAAGTTAGATCATTCGGTCGAATTTTTAGATAGTATCTTCAAGCGCTGAAAATTCTTATACCGCTGTGGAGTGATACAAAACCTTGTTCAGGCGTTTGAAAAAATTTTTTTTCTGGATTAGTGCTGGACAAGGATATTCTGCCACTTTGTCATGAGAATAAAATAGCACTATGTGACATTGGCGAAAGACTTGGTTGCACCCTATTTCGGCCACTTTAGCTTTGTCTCTTCCTTCTACTCTTTGGGACTGGTATTAAGAGTTTTTGTTTCTGGTTCAGGTTTCCCTTCAGTAGATTTCGCATGATTTAGATATTGGAGTTGCCTCATATTTTTTAATCGCTAAACTGCAAACAAAAACGCTTCATGTGAGTTTTTTGTTAAATGAACGTCTTAGCCTTCATACACCTTTCATGGTGGCCATTTTGTTGTTTTTTTTGTAGTGTGGAGCTGAGTTATTTTGGACTTGTTTTGCCTTTGTTATACTTCCGCTTTGCAATTCTTGTTTCATTTATTCCTAGACAGATGTCATGTCACCACGTGGCCAGCTCCAAGAACACTTCTCGAAGTTGCGGGTGCAGCAGAACAACACTCCTGGCGTAACCTTCACAGTGCAGGTGAACGATTACTGCTAAAATCATTTTGCACTCTCTCCAGCCAGAATTTCTATCCTGAGAAGCAGGCATGGTACATATGGCTATACGTCGGGGCTGCAGCAATGTATGGTGCAAACCACTATTCTAAGAATAGCCAAGTTTCAGCAGGAAGGCAACAACCGTCAAAGGAAGTGTCGAGTGAAACGAGAGTAAAACAGTTCCGTGACATTTGGTCCCCGATAACTGACACTTTCCAACAGCAGCATTCTTTGTTTTTGTTGCGCGGCGTCGAGTTTCTTGTATTGAACTCCTGCTAAAACTATAAGGTCATTGTTGCAATAGTTCAATTGTTCGACCGTCCGTTAAGCAAGTAGGGGCTGCGTTGCCTGGAGGTGGGATCCGTGCCTAAATGTTTTTAGAAGACTTGAACCTTTGAGGCTGCTCTTTCACAAGGCATTCGCTCACGTGGTAGGTATAAATTTTCCATTCGTGCTAGCTTTTGCTCTATTTTTCTTAGAAAATTTACACAATCTCAGTTCGATTTCTGGTTGTGAATATCGATGTAAATATACGCGAATACTTCCTTTTGTATATTAACATTTATGTTTGCTTGCAAAGAATTTCACCTTTTTCTAGTACAAATGAGTATCAAGGAGTGTGGGGAAGAATAACTAGAGTGAAAAAAACACCAATGAGAACACCTTCATGGTAGTCGGGAAACTCGCATTATGGGTATTCTCACTACACACATTCAGCACAAGCGCCATAATTACAAGAGGCAGAATGCAAAGTTCACCTCATGTGCACAAAGTCATTTCATTTTCAATTTGAAAAATTGTTAAACTTGGCAACAACTAACACTAGTGCATTGGTTTGTAGTAGCAACTCCTGTGATAGCATCTTGGGAAAATTATTACAAGAACATTTTATATCGTCTTATTGCAGTTTTTCAAGCAAATACAGTAATGTTGCCTCTCGATCGGACTTGTAATTGTAATTGTTGAGCCAGGCATGCTATACCCTGCGTTGGGAACGTTGATTTAGGCCGCGTCGGTTGAGCGACTTTCTAACAACCGTTGATTTAGCTGAACCTGTCCTTGCATCCTTGTTAACCGAACACTTTGTGCTCATTGTCTCTGGACACGCGTTGGGGACGGCAAAAAACAGTGGTGTGGTGGTAGTGGGTGTGATACCCTTTACCAGCTGCAGTGATAAAAAACATTATGGCTGTAGTTGTCCAGTTTGCTCTCTACACGCACTTTATTTAGCGTCATTTTGTAGATATACACCCACTGCCTGCTTCGTGTAAAAAATATTGCGAGTGTGATGCTGCTGTTCAATCGCTCCAACATTTTACAGGAATTTTCCAGCAGTTATGCTCCACAAGTGGCTGAGGAAGTTGAATCCTTTGGCTACACCACTCACGATCAATACGTGGATCAGCAACTACCTGTTCACGGTAGGATTTCGTGGAGGCGGCAATCAGTCTGAAACCCGGCCTAAAATATCGTTTGAATCCAAGAGCTCGCTAATATTTGTTCACGTATTATAGAAGCTGTTTGATTTTTGACGTGGGCAAACAGATTGGTTTGCCATCCTTCACCTTTCTCAAAGAATGAGCTGTAAAAACCAAACGTTTTCCGATTTGAACTACGATAAGATTGCATTTCCAGTTGTGGAAATAGGCAAAAATATTTTATCACCATCAGTTAGTCGAGCTCATCTTTAGTAAGTTGAACATTTGTTCTGTGGTTGAAAGATGCAGTTTGTAGTAAAACTCCCAATTTAAGACGTGTTATGTATTGCTCTCTTGCTTATCCTATTCCACAGGTTAGCGCTTGTAAATTTGCAACCCGATTGATTGAGTAGAACGACGCAAACTATGTCAGTTCCATCCACATTCTTTGCTGCAATTTGAGATTTTACACGCTTTAGATCCTGCCTGTTGTTGTGATATAATATCACAGCAAAGTGGGTGTCTTTGATTGACAGTTACTTGGGAAGCTTGACCTAATAAGATTTTTAATGGAATGAACCCGCTTACTTGGCTTTTTTGTAAGAATGCATCATGCTGCCAATTGGCTTCGTATCGAACAGGTTAACAGCGTCCATCTTTATCTCTGAATGTCTTACCTTCTTTAAGAAAGATTTGCCCGAAACTCGTAATATAGACGAAGTAAGCTTGTAACGTATACCATAACCAAGACACAATGCTGTTCATCCGTGTCTCGTCGAGACTCATTTTATCTACTCCAGTAATCGTCATACTCCCTAAAACGAACTTGAAATGTACTGGTGTTAAAACGAATTTGAAATATACATTGTGTACAGAATGATGTGGGNCGGCATAGTTCGAAATATTCGTGGGGCAGAGCATTTGTTTTTCCAACTTGCTCCCGGTTTCTTCTTGTCAACTACAGCGTCAGTCTTGTTTAACAAGGCAAGCAAACCACGCATTAAATCCATTTTAAATGGCCTACAGCGAACAAAGAAAGATGTATTCATTTCATTTACAAAAGAGTACAATGATCTAGCGTAAGCCGAAACTGAACAATCTCGTTTTTGTTGTGCTTCTTTTTCGAAGCATCGACAATTAGCAATTGTAACTCGCACCAAAAAGCCATGTACAATCCCTTCAACTGACAATAGAGCCATGTCTGACGCCAGTTATGTGTCTCGTGTCAACCGCTCGCGACCACAGTGTGTCATCCAGCCACGTGTCTGATTTCCGAAACGCTAACCTAACACCTGAAATTGTGAAGTCAATCACCAGGTTGCGTGTGTAGAAAACACACATGGGTGTACTTTTTTGACAAATTTAAACGCTCCTGGAAACAGTAATTATACTTGGATATGAGTATGTGATTTAGCATATTGAAGCACCTCTTAAACATTCTAAATTTAGTTACGATTTTTTACTTGTTCAATCTTTAGCGCTTGGCCCACTTGTTGAACTTCGCAGCAATGCGTTGTGGTCACATTTGCAGTTGTTGCTAACAGCTAATCTGTTGCGATCAATAAATCATGTGAAGTAAAGTGTGTTCCAGCAAAAAGTCAGAAAAAGTAACAATAGCTGCGATCACAACAGAACTAACTCTAGCCTCGCGGCGAGCTCCTGAGGAATCTGCGTGCTTGTTTCCGCTTTCATGCTTCTGCGATGACTGGAACTTGCCCGTATCTATTTTTCATAGTTGTAAGCCACAAAAATGGCGCAAGTATATATATCACAGTTTATTTCACAGGGAAAATATCAAATTTTAAAAACCGTCAATTAAATGTTATGGAACAGAGACTTCTTGCAGGTTTTACTGAAAGTGTGATAAAAGATTATTATCAGAGATATGGTAACTCGTTGGCATGCATCCCGAAACACATTAATGTGACCATAACGTAAGTACTGACCCCTTACTTTGTTGCAGAGGGACAGCATGGCTAGAAGCGTTTTTCAAAACAAGACTATTGGCATTTTCCCTGACTTCAACCAAATTTCAATGAGTCACGCAACTCGAAAAATCATATAGCGGTCTAAACTAGAACATTTTTAGACCAAATTGTCCATAACATGTAAAAACAATCATTCCCAACATTTCTACATTTTTGCGTGCAAACAAACGTAAAGTGGTTAATAGTTTAAGATTACAGTTGTTATATAACAGTGTTCATTGTCACGAAAAATGTCCCAGATGTGGGCTTTTTGATTAATTACTACAGGGGTGGGAGACCTATTTACTATCACCGGCCACATGAAAGGTGGAATATCACAGGCGGGCCGCTAAAATTTAAATTTATCCTAAGGTGAAAAATACAACAAAGTGCACAATGTTTTTTCACACAAGGAGAATAAGGAGAAAAAACTATGAGAAGCAGCGAAGGATTTCTCTTGATATATTGTCTAAGCATCTGCTAACCTTGGAGTTTCGCTTGAAGCGATGTTGCTTTCTAATCTGGGACACAAAAATTCTGCCGCGGGTCACAGTAAATGGTCACCAATTAAAGCAGGGTTAGGGAGTCTCTGGCCGGCGGGCCGCGCGGACACAATGGTCTACCGGTGCGCCAGTAGTTGGATATCGGTGTTGTGCGAAAAGGATTAGATCGCCATGAAAAGCTACGCCTAATCTAATACCGGGTGCCACTTTCATAATTACTTACCGGCATGGGGTATGGAGATTGAACTGAAGCATTACAACTACACGCCAGGCAACTTCACCGCAACACTAATGAACGGTCCCATATGTACAAAAGTGTTATGTTTGTGTGAGAGGTTCATTGTCCAAACCTACGTTGTCAACCTGTTGAAATCCATGTTTTATTTAAACAATGCCTCTTAGGTCTGGTTTGTTTTTTTGCGCCACTGCTCCCCACTATTGAAGCTTCTTTCAATCGTGCTTCGATTTAGTGAACTATCACTTTTTGTCAACGATGTTACGGAAATAGGTGGCGCTAGTGTCTGAAAACTTGCAACATTTTGAGAAACAAGGATGAGGGCCAAATGTGCTGTAATGGGCATGAATAAAAGCTAATATAAAACCCAAATAAGAACTGCCAATCTCTAACAGGAGATTAAGCCGTATCATATATACAAGGTAATATAAACCACGGATAAGAAACGCAATGTCCGTGAATTCAATTGAGCATAAGAGGAACAAAATTGGAAGCGATGTTTACAGATGCCCTCGACTTTCCTATTGCTCCCTCCCCATCCACTGTTCCAGCGTCTATGGCCATAGGCCGTAATCGATAATGTGGAGGTACTGATCAAGTTCAGGATCAACAAATATTTATTCTATAACCTCTGATGAATTGATCCATAGCTGCTTTTAATTAAGCCAGAGTTCAGTTGCGAGACCGAGCGCAACATCACGAAATTGCAGAGTAACATGTTCGGCACAATTCTGAACCTGACAAAATTGAGTGTAGTCCAGCAAAAAAATTTTATTCAGGATTCTTAACCGGAACTGTCCAACATTGACATCTATCTATCGGAATATGCTGTGCGATATTCAGTGCAATAGTATAAATAACAAATTTAACGAAGAAAACAATCGACGAATCGAAAACTAATTGCATTTTGTAGCAATTTCAGGTTGTCTTGTTTGATTTCAATTGACTGCATAGAATCGTCGTTATTTACGTGAAGCACCTGCGCAACAATAACTCCAGCATCTGTTCATGTGGAGCATTTTTCGGATTCAAACATATGAACAAGTTTCTTTTGTTATCAACCGTTTCAGTAAAAAGGTGTAAAAGTTAGTTTGTGAGATGTATCAAAACGAACTGACCACAGAGGTAGAAATAACAGCAGTGCTCAAGTCGTCAATTTCTTGAACCTACTGAAGTTGTTTTGGTAATTTGCATCAATTATTTTTTTATGCTTATGTGGAGCTTAACTTGTGCTTCTGTGAGAACATGTAGTAATAAACTTGTAAGAAAAAGTTTAGGAAAAGTATCATTTATCGAAGTTAGCCATTTGCAACTACAAAGGGGAACATCACTAAGTTGTTGATAGCGCCTACATTGACAGTACCGAAATTTTATATCTCGAATATACCATTTGAATTAATATTTGCTGGCAAAAACGAAGCAATCAGTTTTTAAGTTGTTTACTAGTCGTTATTTATTGCTCCCATTAGTTTTCAAAAATCAGGATAATTTGACAGCTCGTTAACGATGAGTTTGTATAACAGCATTGAAAATAGTAACTGCTTAATTTGGAAAAGAATGAAAGTGATTTTTCTTGTTGGTCTGGCTGAACATCATCCGCTTAAAGTATATGACAGAAATTTTTTCACAAGATGGCGCTTTCCATTCTTCCCTTCTGCGTTTTTTCAGCCTTGGATGTGACGTTGCACCGGCCAAAATCTTTCTATACAATCCACCACTTTGCTCTTATCTGTTCACTGATGCAGGCCGTAATGGTTTTCTGCGCGCATCTTTGTATGGAGCTTGTAAGAGAAGTGCTGCTCTTAAGATTGTTTGCCAAAGTAGCTTTATCTCTGAAACCCAGACAAGATGACACGGAATGAAAGAAACTGGAGACTGTTTCCGACGGCGCGGCTTTATCCCACATGAAATGCCGCAACCTCTGCTACAATGCCAAGAATAACGACGTAATCGCGTGCGAGGAAACTTGGTGATTTTAACGGCGCTTGAAATGTCGGGTTGTCACGGTAACCTGGGAAAACAGGTCATTGGCCAAAAGTATTTGGACGAATCACGATTGGCAATCGCTGCTTTTTTGCTTTGTTCGTTCGAGTAAATCCGGCCTCGAGACACAATCAGTTTGCTTGGATTACTTCAGAGAATAGAATCAAAATCCAGCACTCGAAAACGCTCGGGTCTGTGCAGTTCTCCTTGCTCGCGCTTTTCCCGGTTTAAAACCTTAAAACCACAAGCGAACGCTTATTGTGACTTGCTATTATACGTGCGTGCTCGTATGAATGCCGGCGGTAGAAAACCCGAGTACTTCAGACAAGCAAATCATGGTAACTCCTGGAAAAGGCTAATGGTACTAAAGCTGAACGGTTATGTGATAGGGAGGATTATGAAGGAACTTTTAGACTTCGTCGTTCGAGCACAAGCTGATCAATCTTTTCTCACGTCTCCTGCACACGTTTTATACAAAGCACTATGATGTTTGCGCTGTTTAAAATTTTTTGAGTTTTGACAGAAATGCACCAACATTGAGAAAGTATCTCGCGCATGTTGAAAGCTTTACAGCTTGTAGAATTACGGAGCGCACAACAGAAAGCAAATTTTTTAAGGAAACTTCCTCAAAGTGTTTTGCCAGGTTATTACACGCTTTCATGTTATATTTTAGTTTGGCAACACCAGCAAGGACAAAATTCAAGTTATGTTTCCATCAAAATTGCCTTCAATTTTGTTTCTACAACTCCAGTGAAGCTACCGTCGCACTGGATAGCTGTTACATTACATAACAACGTATCGTGTCTTCATAGCGTCATTTCCAAGGGGATCAAGTCAAGTGAACGAGTGGGGTTGAGCCAATATCTTGATAACTACACAAACCATTTCGAAATCCTTGTTATTTTTGGCATGAACTCAACTTTATCACTCACTTAAGCACTTAAACTTAAAAATTTCAATTTCACTGGTAATGTTTGGAGGGGAGATGGGAAAGCGTCAAGTTAAAAAAAAATTAATCAAAGCACTCGGATCTTTTTGTGCTCCACCTACAGTACAAGCGAACATTAAAGATGCAGTTTAGCTAGTAACATGGCAAGTATTGCTTTATCGAACATTTTTTGTCAAAAATAAAACAAAGCTCACAATTACGGCGTCAGTGTAGGGCCTGCCATAGCCATGAAATTCTCCTACGATATGCGAACGCCGGTTTCAATTTACCTCGTTACTACTGCAGGATTGTGGTAAGCCAATGCATGAAATCGACTCCAGTGGTTTTTGTTTCACTACAATGACCTACTTCGGCAAAGAGAATCTTGCTCTGTTATGTTCATTCAACAGCTTATCAGTTAAACAACGTTTGCACTAGCAAGAAACTAGAAATAGCACTTAGCTACATATAAATCATTAACGACACGAGACATGCCTGTTCCTTTTGCCTATCGAACGCACGTTTGCCGACAACAGCAAGCTTGAAATTGAAAGATTTACTACTCTGTAAACATTGCCCAACTCAGTATTTCCTTTCGCATGGATGCTGTTAGTTTTAATTTGTCTGTAGCCATGTACAAATCAATACGCGAGCAATGTGTTTTCTCAGCATGTTATGTTCTGCTGCTTTCCAGGTCGCTAAAAATGCAATTTTAGATACGGGCATCGATAGAAGTGTAAAATCGAGTGATATTGCTGATGATGGAAAGCAGGTGTGTAACGCGTCACGATCACGGAAAGTATTTTTTTAATGTTGTGCGGAAATGCGCGGCATTTTCCCCACTAAATCCTTTGCAACTATTGGTCCATAAATTGATGTGAGAACCTTAAAGTGTTTCTGTGTTTTCCAGAAGAGATTGTGAAACACAATAAAATGTCTTTTTTCATATTTCAAACCAAATTCTTCATGCGGCAGCAGGTAACGGCGAGAAAATCTCAAGTCAAAAATACAATCCGTCGATTGCACTGTCTTTTTTTTTGTGTTTTTCGCGCAAAGAAGTTGGTACATTAACTCTGAAGGACTGTAGCCGCTCCGATGCAGCAAATAACTTGGGCCGTTACAAACCACTCCTGCGTTGTGGGTGTGAAACCTGTTGATTTCCTAATTTCCTAATATCATTAAGTTAACCAAAGTACACGTAAATATTATGATGACATGTAGAAGTGACTCTCCAGCAGGTTT
>JGI24159J19872_10005903_pt1 | contig 15864 bp, 8 predicted proteins | sample Ectturendosymbi4_FD_19872 | JGI IMG/M metagenome (IMG submission 19872) | reverse complement strand
GGGGCGTAACGAGGTTAGATGGCGCCCGGGGCAAGAAGCAAGTTTGGCGCCCCCATGTTCGAACCTGAGGTCTTTCGGAAGCAAATTCACAGTATTGAAGAAAATACTTGTGACATTGTTGAGACTTTTCGGCGCTCCCCCTAGTCATTCGGCGCCCGGGGAATTTTGCTCCCCATGCCCCCTCTCGTTACGCCCCTGGGCACTGAGCCAAGTTCTGAATCATGCAACCATATATGTCAAAAATTTTGGCAGCTTTGGTTTGCCAGAAAGTTTTTTTACCAGACATTAGCCTACTACTTACTAGCGTAACTGAACCATTTGAAAATATCACATCGTTATCCGGTATTATATGAATGCAACTGTACCTACGAAAGAAGCGCAGCATCGCCGTTTGGTTAGCAAGCTGCTTTGGAACCGTCCGTGGCATGCGATTCATAAACGTATGTTCGAAACATGTGTAGAGCTCCGTAAAATCAGTGACACCCCGAGTCAAAAGCCCTTCTAGTCATTCTTAGTGGAAGTGGCTTGTAAGCTCGAGTCAGTGAAGATATAAATACAATTAAACATTTTCCTACGATTTTTAGCTTATCATCTAACTGATCACGTTCTACTGGATTTATTTCACGTCTTTTGTTCACCCTCAATTCCGCAAGTATTGCATAAAGTTAACCTTACTGCAATCAATATACCTTGTCCTTACCCTAATAAAGACCCAAAGTAAAGGTATGAGACGGACTGCCACGATCACAAAATGTAAATATTAAACCACGATAATGTGTCCAATGCACTCTGCGCTGCTGCGGCGGCCTCACAGTGAAAAGCAAAGCGACAGCTCTACCCCGGTGTCAGGTTGAACCCCTGATCCTGAAAATCTGGCATAACAGCACTAGGCAGTCGCAGCAGAGAATTTGTGCCAATATCGATCATAACCGAAAAAAACTAATTTCTTTGCGTGCCATCTGTATTTGTCGATTTCGTAAGATTGAGTCGAGTCAAACTATCGCTGCGTAAAATACAACGCACAGCTTTGTTTCCCTGATAACAAGCAACCGCTTGCGACAATAAAACAAATCTGATAAACGGGAAAAAGTTGATAACGCGACGATCCTAGTGGAAATCAACTTAGCATCAAGATTTGTGAAACACAGCCAAGTCTTGGAGTGGACGAATCTTCATCCCAAACCAACTTCCGAGGGCTCTACTACACTATCAATTATGCTGCAACACTGCTCAAATCAGCGTTGCCACTTTGTTGTTACGGGAAAGTACTAGATTTCATGATAAAAAAACACTAGATCCACAAAAAAATACTAGATTACAAAATCAAACTCACACAGAGCGAAAATGCCCAGAAAATGCTTTGCAATGCCAACCCTGGACATTGTGCGACTCAGTGTAAACAAGAAACAAAGAAAAAGGGAGATAGCAGCAATGCTTGTGTTTGTTTGTACAGGTCACAGAAACTTTTAACAGATGACCAAGTGACTTCGCAGCGGTTTAACTCAAAACATATTACATTGCCTTCTGTAATTTAAGATTTAATTAGGTAGAATTTTTAGCAAATTACAATTGCACTAAATCAAAAGATCTCAATTACAGTTACAATTACACAAAATTGTGCAAGTAATTACTTTCAACTCACTCATAAAAAACACTAGACGACCATGAAAAAACACTAGATGAAATCAAAAAACACTAATCCAGTGGAAACACACTAGGAGTGGCACTACTGGCTCAAATCAATAGCGTTCTTTGCGTGGCAACATTGGAGCGTTATCGACACATTCTCTTATCCGACTGCTACAAACCGCCACCAGTAGTCTGGGCGGGTAGACTTATTGGGCACCGATGCGCGTCCTCCAGCTTATATACGCCCTAACACCGAGCAAACATGACAAATATGCCATAAAAGTTGTTTTTACGCAAACTGTCATTTCATTTAGTTTTGAATCATTGCTTCAAATCGCCCTTACGTTAACTGACAGTTCAAGTTGATTCTAAACATTCGTTGACTTTTGTATTATATGTTTTTGCACTTGAACAGTAATTTCTCTGTACAAACCATAACAGCTGACCAAAATTTTGCAGTGATGCTCGCTCAACTCATTTGCACATATCATGGTCTTGCCGAAACGCATGTATTTCAGCTGCCAGCCACTGCAAAGTAGCCTTGCCTGGACATGATGAAAACGTCACAGGGACAATCATACAAAATGCAGCACATACAATTCTAAGCAAACGAAGGTTATAAATCGAAGTAAAAACACAGGAAATCGTGGTGAGAGTCGAACTCAGATACTGACTGAGAATAATGTCCATGATGGGCAGCGTCACAATTAGCTGATATTTTCAGGGGTACGGGACAAAGTGCTTTCCACTAGATCTTACCTATAACAACTAAAAAAGGTATTGGCGCTTTCAAAGTGTTTTTAAAGATTTCTGGGGGCAATTGCCCGGTAGAAATTTGTTGGTTTCCCTTTGTATTCCCAATATCAAGCTTCTATATCGACGGTGATATTTTCCTATGTCAACATATCCACACAAGAGATGAACGGACTTATGTTATCCAAATCCGATCCAACAAACTTATTTCAAATTCCAAGCCGAAAATTGACAGTGATAAGATCCGAATTCTGTTTAAACCCAAACCTATCACTGTTATTAGGCTTATAATCTATACCAATTCAAAGACAAAAAATAGCATGAAAATTAATTCAAGTAACTAAATGCTCTACCTTGAACTCATTTTTTCCAGCAGAATTTCGTAGCAATATGCAACAAAAATACAAATACAGTTCTCTTCATATTGAATAAGACGAGCTACGCCTGCTACATATATAAGCCATTCGCGAAAAGATACCCGTTTTCTGTGTGATAGTATTCCGTAACGCGTAAGCCGTTTCCCATACCGGTAACTGACCGTTAACCTTTCTGATGCGTAAACCGGATTTTGTGTGAAGCCACCTCAACCCTTATTCTACTTCCAAACCTCTAATTTATTTTCTTATGAGCTGTTTTTTCCACTTTTACATATGTAACTGCAGGGTGAAGGTCTTCTTGTTTGCTTCAAAATCTGCATTCAAAGAATTTTAATCAATTAGGTTATTCCATTTGACTGAGCAGAAAATGTCCACAAGAGTCGGGTTGTACTTCTGTTTGGTGGTAGTAAGCCTGACGAGCATGGACGACGAATCAATCCAAAACCTGGTCGGGTCGCTGCAGTGCGAATTTTTTTGAAATGCTTGGTGTCGTGAAATTGCTGAGAAACACGTAAAACGCTGCCCGGAAGTGCTTGTTCGGTTATCGGCCACTGCCTCACACCTACAGCCAGGGCCTACGAGAGGTACATCGTACCCGGGAGCTGCTGGGGCCCGGGAAGACGAAAGTACGCACGCGAAGTTTTTCTGTTATCAAACCCAAAATTACTACTGCATTGGCTAGTTGCTAATGTCACAATCTTATTTCGAAATCTTGGCATGGCAGCTGTTTTATCTATATTCAAATTACAATAGAAACAAGCTATATAAGTTTAAACGAGAACCCTGAAGCTAGGGGACCCGGTGTCGGTCTTCGTACCCCCAGGTTAAATTTCTCTCGAAGACCCTGCCTACAACACCCTCACAAGAGGTGTTTTTTGCTGTGACGAATGCATTGATATTTGACTCACTTCGAAAACTGCGCGTAATGTGTCAGATTGAGCAAAAACATAGAAATGAGCATTTCCGTTTAATGTACCAAACGATCCGTACAACGAAAATAATGCTGGTTTCATAAACCATGCTGTAGTCACTATTGTTAATTCACAAAACAAGTAACAGTATCACTGACAAACTTTGAAGCAATTCAACTTTTTGCGATGAATAAAAACAGGATCCCAATCGGTAAGAACTGAATGGATTTCAAACTGATATCAACGAAAACTGCATAGAGACAAGTGCCACAGTTGAGTCAAGAACAAACAGTGCATATGTTAAGCGTATTATCCACAGTACTACAGCGGCAATGTCTGCATCAACGAAGCTTACAACATTGCGTTTTTGCCTAAATTGGCTGAGCTTTTGCTTTGTGCAAATCACCAGAATAAGGGTGATTTGCACAAAGCAACATACTGCCGAAGAACAACTACTGACAACAAGCAAAAGCATGTATGCTTCAGAAACACTTCAGTCATTTACATCGGGTAACATGAACCGAGGTGGGGATAACAGGTCCACGGGAGCGTACGTGTCTTTGCAGAACTTTGGTTGCTTCAGTCCATCCATCCGCTCGAGGGCGCTCGCAACTTGGCGCTGCAGCTCGACAGGTGGCGCCGCCGAGAGCTCCGCAAAGACTTCGTCGCGAATGTCGACGATCAAAGGCCGGTCTTCGGGTTCCTGGGCCCAGCACCGCGTCACCACGTCCTGCAGCAGCTCGATTATTTTTAGCTTATCGTGAGCATTCTCTCTCACGAAGCCTTGCTTTGTTTCATCGACGCTGCTCATGCTGGGCCGTCCCCCCGCAACGATGAACTCTAGGAATTCCCGCCTGTCAAGCTTGAACAGCTCGGGGCGTTCTCGCACCAGCACGCAGTAACCGGTCATCGCGTAACTGTACACGTCCATCGCCTTCGTGGTCTTCAACTGAAAGTTTTGCAAACGTTCCGGAGAGGCGAACTTGGCCGTGTATTCGGTGCCTCTGGGCCGCCTCGCTGTGTCTTGCAGGTCGGTGCAGGTGGCCAGTTCCGCTCCGCCGAAGTCGGATATCTTGCAGCGGAGGTCGCCGGTGAGCAGCACGTTCTGCGGCTTGATGTCGTTGTGCGCGATGCGCTGGTCGGGGCGGCGGTTGTGCAGGTAGGTCAGGCCGGCCGCGATGTCGGCGAAGACGCGCAACTTCAAGTGGCAGAACCGGGCGCTGTCGAAATGCACCAGACGCTCCAGCGACCCCCCGGGCAGGTACTCAATCAGCAGGCCGACGGCGTTCTGGTGCCAGTGCGTGGCGCCGTAAACCTGGACCACGTTCGGGTGGCTGGCCACCCGCATGAGCTCGCATTCGTTCATGATCCTGAAACAACGAAAGAAAGGGCTCTGCTACTGCAGCGTCAGTTGGCCTACCGCTGCATTATAAGGAAGAAAGGTCGGGATTTTCGGTTAAGTGCTGAGCCGCGTTTAAGTCCAAAAAACCGAAGGCCCATCAATTCTACGCCCGTTGTTTCTGTTTTGCGCACAGCTTCTTTTCGTCGCGTGGAAAGCCTTGAAACACAGAGTTTCACCAATGCCACTGACGTCGCATGATTATAATAAAACAAGGGCAAATGAAATTTTTCGTGTACAAAAACACCAAAAAAACTTGTGTATTAATATATATAAACTTCGCAAACAAAATAAACGTTTGTGCATTAACTAAAGTACAGCGTCAAAGTCCAACGTTTACCGCATAAAATCAGTAAGCCACAGAATTTAATCGAGTAAACTTCAGCCAAAGGACCAGCTACGAAAATCGGCACGAACTTTGCGAGATCACGCTTTTCGCTGTAGCTGCTGCACTTCAGCGCGACCCAGCCCAGGTGCTTGTGGAACGCCAGCCGAACGCAGCCGAAAGAACCACGCCCCAAAAAGCCATCGTCCCCGCGACTGGTAAGCAGGTCTCTTGCACTGTACATTTCTTCTACGGGCAATTCGTTACTGTCGCGGTGGCCCTGGAAACAGTAACGGATGAAGTGAACGTTGGAAAAAATGGAACGGAATTAAACGCTACGAAACTTGGAACGAAAACAGTGCATTTTCAAAAGATATGAAGAGTTACCGGATCGCTTTCAGAAACGGGAGCGTGCTTTGAATTTTCTTGCCAGTTCATCAGGTGTGCAAAGACCTCAATGCGGCTTCTCAGTTTCCTTCTGAAAGATCCGGCCACGTGTGGCGGCAGAGAGCTGGCCTCCTGGTCGAAGTCCCGCATCAAACTTTTTTGCAACGTGTCCAACGTTCCCAGCAGTTCGTCCGGGGACGTGACGCTGCCTGGCCCGCGATCGCCCTGTGGCACAAACATCAACGAACAAAGTAAAATGAAAGGCCCGCGAGGCGCTGACGTCACCAGCTTACTGAAGCTTACCGGGTCAATTTCTCCAAAGAACTTATCTTCGACCTCGACAAAGACTTTTCTTGCTGAGGCCTCGCCATCATCCTGAAAAACATATTCGTGTTGCTACTTCGTACTATCTTGGAATACCTTTTTGGCAGTAGCATAGCAAGTTTACTAAATAACTTCCTTGCGGACCAGATTCTTGCCTTCAAAAGACGAGCCACTTCGGGTTGACTGTTACTGCTTAACCAGGTAAGATCCTCGGCAAACCCTTTACTAGTTTTTTCTTCACACTTTATCANAGACTTGGTCGAATTCTTCATCGTCGCAAAACTGCAGTTCCAAAACGAGACCGTGGTCANGGTAACGTTGCTTGCGCATCAATGTCTTATGGCCGGCCAATTGTCATATGCTGCTGAAATTCGGCGTGCTACTGATGTATGTTTCCTTTATTTCACAAAACGTTATTATTTCCCGCCCGGTCCTCCTCAGCAATCTCTATCTCGTTATACGACGTAGCATCCTCACTATATTGGATTCAAAACTCATTGCCAGGGCGTGGCGTTTTCTGTGCAGGCATTCAAGCACAAGTGATTGGTGCAGTCGCACAAGGACTGCGATGTAGTGTTTACCTGTAGCGACAAATAGGCTTAAAACTCCATTTTTGCATCGAAACATTTTTTCAACCACAAAACCAATAAAAACTAAGGCCGCTCACGCATCTCGTCATCCGTCGATGCAACAAGTCATAAATAGGAGGAGCTGACTTACCTGAAGTATCAGATTGTAGAAATCATCAGCCCGTTTCTTCACAACTGCCTCCAAACCCTTGTCCGACAAAGCTGCCTTTTTCGCCTGCAGATGGAATTCAAAGGAAATTCCGGCGAAGGCTTTGAGCATTAACATTAACGGGAACTTAGAGTGTTCGGCACGTTTCTCGTATATTCACACAAGTTGTTAACATCGCGCACCGGAAAAACAAAACGCCAATACTGCAGAATTCGGTGATTCGAGTAACTGCAACAGTTTAAGTCAGGGGTTCTCAACCTTCTTTCTTCCGCTTATCGCTTGCGAGCTTCCTAACATAAAATTTACCCCTGTTTTTTGTTTACTCACCAGCGCTGTAGAAAAAAACAAAGTATTGTAACTTCAGCATCATTAAATTTACCCCCAGGATAGGTAAAATTTACCCCAGGTTGAGAACCCCTGGTTTAAGTCATCACATAGAACCTATAGGTTGGTCTTCGACACGTACCAAGGACAACAGAAGCGTGTGAGCACCAGGGCCCTCCCGCAGTGGTATATTAAAAAAATTACACTTTTATTAGAAAGAGTAAACCATGGCTCAACCGGATCGCGCCTGGAAATTCCAGTCAACACAAGTGCTGGATCCCTGCGTGTCAAACGAAGGATATACCCTGCTGACTTCACATGCAGCGGCTGATTCTTTGTCCAACAGGATTTACTTTGATAAATACTAATTTGATTGAATCAAGACGGTTGGCCAAAGAGCGTTTCACATTAATTTTAAAACACGAACGCCACGGTACCTTCCCATTCCGCCAAAGAGCAGTGCAACCCATTATAGTGAATTAATTTCTCATTGCAAGACGAAGCCGTCAAGTCAAAGCAGTTAAGGATACGCTCACAAACAGAGCTACTATTGCTGTTGTTTTTGCTACACATGTTGTATTGTAGCATTTGCTACCAGGTTTCAAAACAAGTAGATAAAATATGTGGTTAAAAAACATTGTCCTGAGGAAGCCCACTTGAATAGGTGGGCGATACGTTGGCTAATAATAAAATAATCGCCAGAAGAGCTAATTTATCTGCTGGAGCTATTATTTTCTTAAAGCGGCCGGATACGGAGTGAAAATCCTAATGTATAGCATGACGGCGTCAAACATTGAAGAACGCAACGTTGGAGTGACTCGTCCGTAGCAGACCTTTTTACCGCTTTTGCACAATTAACCGTTTCTTTTTCTTTTATTATGATTTGGGTGACGCCAGTTGGCGGCAGGTTGGCTGCTTGCAGGACTGCTGATGTTAACGCTCTACGCGCTACGGCAGTTCACTCAGTGGCCGTGAATCGAACGCCCAACCCATCGATTGACAGGTGGACACTCGTTAATACGACTGAGCTATCGCCGTCCAGTCGCTTCTTCGTACAAATCGTGACAGTCGCCCACGATATCGGGTAAATGCTTGTTCGACGAGGTTTTGTATGTCTTTGAATTGCCGATCTGAATCACGAACAATTCCATCACGCACGGCGATTAACATTTTCAACAGCTTTTAGGGGTCGGCAACCTACGGCACGCCAAGCAATTTGCAACGGCACGCACTTACTCCAAGTTTTACATAGCAATTTTGTTATGATTCAAATAGAAGGCATATTGACCATGACTTGTATAAAAATACGTTCGTTTTGAAACCTTAAGTCGGCACATAGCAAAAGGTTGCAGACGCATTTAAAAGCTACTGCCAAAAGTAAGACTTGTATTTTTCTTTGCAGTTTTGTGTCAAAAATACTTCACTGATGTAGCTATAAGGAAGAGCACTAACGCTTGTGGTTGCAACAAAGCAAATGAGCTGCCGAAAAAGTGATCATCACGGCACCCAAGATACACAACGCAGGTTAACCTTGTACGCGCAGACAGGACGAGACTGCTTTACCGCACCGTCGCCTTCGTCGACTGATCTTGTAGCGGCCGGCACACTCCTTGGGCTATTTGACCGCCGACCATTCGTTTTACAGGCTGATTTTTTCGGCTTCGCGCAGGCGGCTGACTGCAAGATAGCAACGAACAATGCAACGTCAGGCAGTTTTTTTGTGAAGTCAAAGCATCGCCACATTCGAACAATAAAAGACTGTGAACTTTGCGTGGGGCATAATTGACACCACACCATCCATTTCACGCAGCTAGCAAACACAGGCGGCAGTCGACAAAACGCCAATAAATTCTTTTGTTATTGTGCAGGCCTGGTTATATACTTTGTCACGTCCCACCACTTCGGAGCAGCAGCCTTGCAGCAGGCCTTTCCACAAACATACGATACGTGTAACTTCGCTTATAAACTGAACGGTGTGGTCTGCAATGGAAACGGCCATTACATTACATTACATTTGTTTATGTCCAGTTTATGAAGTTAGCTAAACTATTTTAAAGACGTTATTCAAAAATCACGTTCCTCATACAAAACCAACCCTAATCTTTGGGGGTCTTTTCCCAAACCAACAGCAACTGCGCTAGGCTGGCGACGATAATTTTAGTGTTGGCGTGTTGTGGAATGCACCACCGGCACGGCGTTCCAAGCCGGTAACTAAGGCTTAAACACTAGTTCCGTCAACCTAAGTTCGCAATAAAACACAGCTTGATATATGGGGCACACAGCTAAACCTTTTCAGAGCGTCCAGACCGCAAGTCATCCAGTGCACCATCCTTCTCTTTCAGTTCCATTGACATTGCAGAGGTGATTTTGCCGCAGCACTTTTGCCGAGGCTTTCGAAATGCAGATGTTGATTTGCTCCGCATTTGAGCATATGGCTATGACAGACGACATGGCGTTGAAATAAGAAAGCCTGGGTTCCAGACAAACCTTGTTTCTGTTGCTTACCAGAAATGCTGAACAACAAACTATGTTGCGACTCATACGAGTTGTGCTTCGTGACTAACCGTGATATTGGGCAAACCAGTTTATGAATATCACACGTTGAGTCAAAAACCATATATGCCATTAGAATATTGTTATGTACAAGAAAGCTACAAGTTATGAGGGTTACTTATATCACAAGTTGTGTTATATAAGGATGTGCCTTTGAATAAATGCAACACAAAACCTGTTGGTTTTACCATGTGCAGAGTAACGAGCGAGCATACGCATTTCAATAGCGGCACCTCACCTTTTTCATGGCTCTGCCCTGATTTTCCAGTATGCCTCTGGCAAGCTGTTGAAACGCCTGAAACAAAGTTGCTTGTTTTACCTATTTTAAAGTCAAAATATCAATGGTGACAAACTAACAACTTATGACAGGGAAGGAGTAGTGTTCCTGACGACATGTTATACTGCAAGAAATCATTTTTTCTGTCGTATACACACAGGTGACAGGTGGTAGGGCTATGCGGTTAGATCTAAAAGGAAGAATCGCAAAGGTATTCAATCAGATCTTCGTTGGAGGTGTTGGTGATGCTGCACAGACAGGACAGCACGGCACAGTGATTGAGGATACGATTGGCGGATTGGATGTCTCCGCACGCACAGCTTTTGTCATCAACCAATCCCATTCTGCAGAGGTTCGCTTTAAACCGGCCGCGTCCAGTGCGCAAGCGGTTAAGTTGGACCCATGCTTTGCGCGGCATGTGGCATCCTGGTGGAGAGTTATTGCAACTAAAGAGATATGACTTCAAAGAATCTGGAACTGGAGGGGGGAGTAGTCGTGGTTTGTAAGGTTCTCCATGAACGATCTTAAGGGGCGTCTCCAACGAAGTCTGTTGGAAGCGCGCCGAACGTGCAGGGTTTCATGTATCGCTTTGTGCTTAGAGATGTAGCTGTAGACACGCCATATTCCTTCGAATAGTAGGGGGCAGGGTACCAGAAAAGAAAGGAGGAAGTCTGAAAGGGTAGGTCTCTTGCAACCTGAGATTGTACGCATGGCTTCGTTCCGCTGCGAGTCCAATTTCCGTGTGTATGCACTTTGGCACCAAGCTCGGGAGCAGTATTCTGCTGGAGCGTATACCGAAGCAGTTGTCAAGGTAAAAGTAAATCATAACCTGATACGTTGGTATTGGTTTTAGCAACATCACCAGGAAGGTTTACTGAGTAAAGTTAACGAAAATTTTGAAGTTTTTGAACTTGGAGTCAAACCTAAAAATGATCTTAATTTAAAATCTTTCCAAAAACGGCATGAACTTCGATTTTCAAATCTAGAATCTGGCCAGCCATTTTTAGTTTGTTGGCAAAAATTAACAGGCACCAAAACAAAAAATCCAAAATCACTGCTATAGCCTGAAACAAAATTAACGTTGGGAATGTAATAAAAAATCAAATAAGATTTAGTTACAAAAAATCAGCTCCTAACCTCAAGTCAAGATACTCAGAATGGACAATCTTATACAAAACACACGATATGCAAAACTTTCCCAAAAACGCAAATGGAAAGCAAAGAGCATTACTTGGCTTTTGTTCAGCGGTTACACGAAACGGCTAACATACATTTGACAAAGATCACGCTTTATGTCTTTCTACCACGTGGTACGCTTTGTGAAAAAGAATATCTTAACAATTTGGCCAGTTTTTCATACCCGTTAGGCAAGTTTACAGCAAAAGATAAAATCCCACGTTTCAGGGAAAATAACTGGGCAGTTTCGAGAAAATGAGCAGCCGCTAGTGACGTTCTGATTGCCGAATGCAGAATGATGCCAATAAATGGGTAGCCAAGGGCGGGCCAGCTTAAACAGCCGAAACGACCGTTCGCACGGCGACGATGAATCGTCATGCGTCGCTGGCCAGCACACTGTACCGAACGATACAAACGGAGGAAATTAATGACATACAAACGTTAGCAAAACGCATAATTTCCGGGTATGTTTACGAACCCTCGCTCAAACCTATGTAAATTTCACAGCTAAAAACTCGAGAATTAGCACACGTTCCACACGCCAGAGAATCAATCGTACTTTAAATTACAAAGGAAACACCTGAATTTTGTCAGTATTGTGAATAACACACCACTTGCGCTTTGTGGCATGCACAACCACACTGCGACCTTCGCTAGTCACTAAATGTCCACTCGCGAAGTGCTTTTGACTTTTTATATATATACGCACGCGTGTAATGAATCCACAAAAACAATGTAAATTAGTCAAAGAAGGTGACCCTACAATTCGTGAGTAAAAGGATGTGGGAAAAAAGATTACCTTGTTCACATTCATGCCAGTCAGTCCATTAACTTCCATGAACAGACAACCTCTCTCTCCAGCAAACTACCGACAAACGACAGCGAGGATCACATACTTGATTAGACAAAAAGTCAAAGCATCACCGAAACACATACTCCTTACAAGTTCTAACATTCTTTGCTGAAAAATTACTATTAATAAATTGTTCCATGTTATCCATTCAAGTTGTTATGCAATATTGAAAACCTAGCATTGAAACGCATCATCTCTTGCATATTGGGTTATTTCAAGGTTCTACAAACTCAAATCTGATTTGGATCACTTTATCTTACTTGTAAGAACTACAATACAAACAAGCATTCTTACTGTAACACACAAATGGCATTAACTGGTTAATGCCGCACGCAACACGGCACAATATTAACTACCATTACCTTCTTTGCTGCTGAGGGCGACACTTCCTGGTGTTTCTTTTCTGCAGGACAGTTGGAATAATAGTTACCAAAAATCATCTTTGATACAGATGCATTGCATTTCTAAGGAACAAGTCTCGTATAAGACAAAAAAAGCAGTTGGCTAACACTTAACATACAAAAACGCATCAACCATAGTCCTGATCATATATTTGTCATGAAATCGAGCACATGAAAGGGTATTTACAGATGCTCAGCTCTACAGTGTCAACCTCAGAATGATTTCCATAACACGGTATTGGAACAGAAATCAGCAACTACAACACTCTCACTATACCTGACTTGCCCATTTTTCAAACAGCTGCCATTTGCATTTAAAACCATCACTCATAAACAAAAACGTGATGCGCAGTCTACGTCCGGATGATTAGCACAGCATTTATTACCAAACGAAAATGGCGGATGGAGCCACATGGCAAGCATTGCAAAAAGTTTGAACACACCATATTAGACAGTGGCTTGTGTTCATATAGAGACTGTTCTTTCAAAGTACAGCACTAGTATCACGAAAATTGATAGTAGGTGCTAACAAAAGCACCCCCATGATTTGCTGAATGATTCTATTTGAATGAGATTCAAGACTGAGGATGTGTAATACTACGTGGTTATCAATTTCTAATACAAAACAAATTTGCTGATCAACTCAACTCCAATGCCTTTGTGGAGACTAGTTACCCATTTTAACAAACATCAAGGCAAACTGTTTTTGATCAGCAACTTTTATAAAGTGAGCTCCTGAAATTACTTTGTGTAGTAGTGTCAGTTTCAACATGCACCTAGTAACCTTTAGCTGTTTATTACATTGCTTTATAGCAGGGTCTCCTAACTACGGCCCGCAAAAGCATTTTGTTAACAAAGAAAATGTAAAATATTTACAAACAATTTTTTGATTGGCCAAATGTAACATATCCTGAAAAATCTCATAACGTAAGATGTCCAGCCCTTGACATGTGGTGTAATAGCTTATGTGGCCCTCTGACAGAGAAGTTTTGAGACCCTGCTGTAAAGTAACAGATGAAGGATCACACTTATTTTAAAAATCAAGGGGTTCCTGAACCTATGTGAACGCTTTCTACACATCTGTTTTTGGTGTACATGCAGCACAATAAAAAAAAGGAATACAAAAAGCCACCAAAACAAGCCAACTTCACAGGCAAAACGATTAGAAAAAAACTCACAGAACCTCTTCAACAACTTTGATCCAATGTTTTAATTGTTCAAAAGATTGCAAGTTGCGAGCATCATATACAAGTGCTATTCCCTGAAAAAAGTGTAAGTAAAAATGAATAGAGCAAACGTCATCTACCCTTTGAAGGAAGTGATACTACAAAATTCAGGCACTGCTACAATTCTTCCAGAATTCAGAATTTCTACTTACCAGAACAGCATATTACTGCAGCTTTAGGAAACAAATTAGTGGCACGATTCTCTTAAACACTGGTTCCATCAGCACCGCGTTCTTGTGATTTACGTTATTCTTACTGGTTGCGACCCAGCACTCCCTGCATAACTGTGTTGATCATCCGGTTGCTCTTTCCCACACATACGACTTAGATGTAAAATTGGCTTGCTCAGACTTTATCCACCAGTCAAAGCGCAACAACTCAATAACCTTCCATTTTTTTGGCATCCTGGAGCTTTTGCAATTGCTATGGTTTCTTTCTCATGTTTGAAATTCCAAATTTTCGCACAAATAAACTCAACTCAACTAACTAAAGTTTTTAGTCAAGTCTTCACTGTTTGTTGCAGAATATAATTTGAACCAGAATATAAATGGAAAGACACATGATTGTTTATTTACTGATTCCAAGTAATTCATTACATGATTTGTCCTGGACTTAGTTATAAGATTGAGGTGTTCCAGACCGCTAACTGTGTGGTTTCCATGAGGTAGTGACCCAATAAAAATAGGCCACATCGGACAATACTAAAAAGTAATGTGTTGTGCCAGCAGGGCCTGTCCACACTAACATTCTGGCCAACCCAAGGTGGCAGGTTGTAATGGTTAATGGATATTATCAACAGGGAACGTATGCTGGTTGATACATGCGCTTGCCTTAAGTCACTGCATTGTAAGTTCATGGATAAAACAACTTTGTGCAGGTTTATGGCTTCTACATCTGCAAACCTTTATGAAACTTCAATGCTCATGTTGGGAATGACATTTTTCAGCAAAAATGAATGAGTTGTCAACATGGCGATGCAAATGTAAAACACCAACTAAAGTGAGAAGTATCTTTTGCAGCTGTTTTGCAACAAATAGCACACTAAGCATTCTTGAATAGTAACAAGAACATAACCAAGAATGAGCAATTCTGGGGTATTAAGACAATTGCCAAATGGACAACCCGACAATTGCCAACTAGGACAACTGCCAACTAGACAAAAACCTATATGAAGCATAGTTGCAATGAATGATTATCTAGTCAGCACACCTTTTCTTTTAGCATGTATGCCACTGCCACAGCCATAAACACAACTGTTTATTTTATGCCTTTCCATGTTTGTGGCCCAGGCCTTTGAAGGCTACCATGGCAGTGCTTAATAAAGCTTTATTAGCCACAGCTAACAATGGCACACAAATATTCAAAGTCTGTTTTCAAAAAGACTCAATACATTTTTGCATTTTTTTCTGTGCCAGAAGTTATAGACTATTCAGGATGTCGTTTAATCTATCGTAATTGCTCAGTGAAAAAAATACTGTATGACACTTTTTTGCATGGCATGGGCAATTTTCCGGTTGGTAGTTGTTCCATTGGGCAGTTATATTAATTAACAATTGTCCTAGAAACCAGCCCTGGTTTTCTTACATGTGATGCAAAGGAAGATCATACCCTACCAGGTATCAACAAATGTGCTATGACCTATGCTGATGGCTGGAAATACAGTTCACAACAGACCAATTACTACCCAAGTGGCATCAGCTGAATATTTATGAACTTGATGCTGAGGTGGATGTCTACAGATAATCTGAAGTAAATAGCAATATGCAAATATTGTGCCCTACTCAGCTGCAACATAACAAGCCTGAAGAGTTTTCAGAGATGTTTATGCCAAGTTTTATGAGATAAAGGTAAGGTTTATCTGGCATGATAGAACTCAACACTTCATAAGAGTATCAACACTTTGGCACCCGGGTGGTTTCGGGGATTTTCGCAAAAAAAACAGCAGTTTTCGGTTGCCTTACCAACGCCTTAGCTCCTCCGTCGATTACGCTAGAGAGCTGTTCAACGGCTCAAACGGATTGGCCAGTCTAGTAGATTGCACTCGAAAAAAAATTTTTTGCTTGGTGTGTGCAGTTTTTTTGTGAGTGACATCATAAGTGGAGGACTTTTAGGCCACCTTGGCGCACTTTGCCTGGCCCTGGGCGCCAACCGTTAGGTGGTAGTATTTCGCTGAAGTTTTTACTGGAAACTAGGCTACAATCCGAGTTTTTT
>JGI24159J19872_10005902_pt1 | contig 15867 bp, 5 predicted proteins | sample Ectturendosymbi4_FD_19872 | JGI IMG/M metagenome (IMG submission 19872) | reverse complement strand
CAACTTCCCGACACCTAAAAGTAGACCTACTGATACTGACCAGCACGTAAGCAACAAAAAGGCTCAACTTTTGTGGGTGTGGCTTTAACTATGAAAGCAACAGCCAAACGATGCCACGGCGGGTTGCCTGCAAACTGATACCCCGATATTTCCTTCCACCTCCAGCATTACCATAATAAGGGTGAACATTATTTTGTTCGCAAACGGGGAAGTTCGCAAATTATTCTGCCAAACTTTCAGATAACGGCAATGCGAACGGTATAGGGCTTCCCGCATTAAAATCAAGATCCGACGCCGGCTGTGACAAATATTTTTGCCAAGTCATCTGATATATTACGAAATATGCAGTTTTTTTCCTTAAAATAGGGTATACAGCAAGAAGTAAAAATTTTACGGGCCTTTTTNATTGTCCCCAACATATCCTGCGCTTTACATTTCACAACACTCACAAGCATGCCTGTCTTGATTNTTTTCTCTTGCCTTTGGCTAATNTANTTTTTTGATAAGCAGGAAACTGACCGGGACACGAACTCAAAAATATAGAGAAGTATGCTCACCTTAACCATAAGAAAAAATATTCTTTTGTCGCGGTGGACTTTAGATTTGAACGAATTTTTATTTTCAGCAAGTGAACACCAAAAAAACTGCGTAAACAGCGCACGATTCCCAAAACATAACTAAACTTTAAAATACCTGGAAGAAGCCGATAAAAGATATTGGTTCTTTTCCCTGCAGAATTTTGACAATAGGTGTGGTGCTGTCTCTTTCGCTTGCATCGAGATTCAAGTATTCTTGAGCTTTCTGGGGAGCCATCTGTTTTTCTTGTTTGCTCGAGTCGTTACCTGTAATGCGCACGAAAGTTTGAAGCAAATTGGCATGAGGAGATGGTGGTATTTTTGATAAAAACAGAGGATTGAAAACCTGTAGGTTATATGGGAAAGCAAGCCAAGCGTCAAGTCTTGGAGAAAGATCTACACTATTGGGGTATCTAGTAAGGTCTACAGTTTGAGAACGGAAGTGTTATGCGATAGGTCTTCAACGCAGAGGCTGAAGTTTACAAAACTGCCACGGGTCTTTAGGGCCACTTTTCTTGGTCTTAGACTAGGCTTCAAAATATTTCTCCGCATTGAGTACTGGCTTCGGACTGAGTTTTTAACTTCGTCTCAAACTTTACTCTTCTTTGGTTACTCCTCTGCAGACAAGTTAAGCCGATGTTTCCTGGTGCCCAAGTTGTTTTTTGCCATTTTGGTACAGTGTGACGTCGATACCAACATTTTGAAAATATTTCCAAATGAAACACATGAAACAAGCAATTTGAAAATATCACGAGCTATCGACTGCGATTTGTCTGGACAAGTAAGTCACCACTTCGGTTGCCCCTAATACTATATAGAATAAGTGCGACCAATTGCACACCAGGATAGTTCGGGCATTTTAACGCGGATGTTTTTCCAGTTGAAACAAGAAAATCATCTACGCTATAGAAAGAGCAGCGTTTGAAAATTTTAGTTTAGATTAGAGGTTAACTGAAACGAAGTGGCTATGGACTAGAGCAGTGGTTCTTAAACTGGGTTCGATCGAAACCCTAGGGTTCGACGGAGCCGTTTCAGGGGTTCGACGAAGGTCATCTGATTTCAGTAACCCATTTTTACTTTTTGTTTTATTGGACAAAAATGCGGTTCGACGAAAGCTTGGAAAACTAAGTAAAGGCTTGGCGTGTTTGTAAAGTTTAAGAACCACTGGACTAGAGACAAGTTTACTGGCATTTAAACCACTTCATGCTTGTTTACGGGGCAGCGGTTTTTTGTTGACGACAAGACCATAATCAAACAGGTTTTTTTTAAACATGTTAAGAGCTAAGCCGTCTTTCCTATCTAAGAAAAGGAACCTGTTCTAGGTACGGTTTATAGAATTACGAGCGCCACGGATAAATACAAGTTTTACCACCATCTGGTAACTGCAACGCAATGCTCACCTATCCAGACATACAGAGCTGTCCAGGCGTCGAGCAACATGACGTTGTCAGGGTTCAAGTCGGACTGTGTCCAATCACCAACCACCTCTTCTATCTTAAAGTTGCCACTTGCATCCGAACATTCGAACAGTCGCGGTGGTCTTGTTTCACTCTGTGCGAAAAAAGTTAGGTTAGGCTTTTTGTTCTGTTCCAGATTAAGCCTTAACTGTGACAATCATTCCACAGGTTCACTTACTTAACAACTGCGTTGAATTTATGTCACTTGGCTACGAACGTCAGCAACTGCGATTTTTCAGGAACTATTTTTATCACTGTTTCCCAATCTGGGGTCAGCGAAGATTAAGCAAAGGGTCCACGAGTTATAGCTTCTGATAACACTGACCGAAAACATTTTGGTGTAGGGCGAACTAGGAAGTTCACAATAACGATCTCAGTTTACTGATTGCAATTTGAAATCAGAATTTCCCCATCCGGTCAGGTCACCAAAATTTTGCCTTTTCTGCAACTGAACAAATTGACGGTTGCGGGTCGGTGAGAAGGAAATGAACCCGATAGCAGGTCCGCAAGCAAGAAACGTTTGGGAGCCACTGATGTATGGCATAAAGTTAAAACAGTGCAAGATTTGCTTAAAGTCAGTTTTGAATATTTTAATTTTCTCCGCACTTGACCGACATGCACCATTCGTCTATCAACCTGTTGGACCAAGTCTCTTTTATAGAGAAGTTACGCAACCTTTGATGTTGCACTTTTGAGACTAAACAGTGTGTTTCTGCAAAAACTGTGCGCCTGCACAGTGGTACCGATTTTTCCTTAGGTGCAAAACTGAAGTGGGCAGTGCAAATTCTTTCCATGAAACGTGTGTTGTTTTTTTTGACAAAAACATTATTTTTTCCGAAGGAATTTTGCATAGTTTTCAACATGTGAAGCTTTAATGGTTTATCAAAACGCTCATCATGTGAAACTGTATTTTAGACAATCTTTTATACATTGGGAAAAGGAAACCTGTGTACGCGCTTACAATGTTTTGATTACTTTACCTGTTTACAAAACATACTCCCGCACGTACCAAGCTCATTTTGCTTAACCATTTAGCAGTTTTTTTGAGGCAAAAACTACTGTAACTGCATAGTTCACAGAATACGCGGGCATCAACCACATTGCCTTACCTCTAGTCTTGGCTCCGTGGCATATTTCGCCTTACCACCCAGGGCGCTCCAAAATCCACCAGATTCGCTTCCTTCAGCCACGTTGGTAGGAGACTTAGCTCCAAGTGCGGCAGCAACACTTCCACACGACGCCTGTTCGGCTTCTGACGCACCTGACACGTGATGAGTGGAGGATGACAATCGTGAACTGACATGTATTGTTTTATTCAATATTTGTTTGCTGTCATGCTAGAAGTTAACAGCGAAACTATAGCTATCTTAAATGCGTGGGATATAGCATTTAGAAATAAAAAATGACATCCCTGAAAGATTTGTTGTTTTGGTCCATAAAAACACCACAGTTTTTTGCTTTGCTTCAAAACATGTTAAAACCCTGGTCATATAACGCTAGGTATCGCAAAGCCCAAGTTTTTTTTAATTACGTGTACTTAGAAAAATGTTAGAAATCTGTTCTTTTATACCGAACTTGCGAAGACAAATCGAACGGTGCACGATTCCCCCAGAGGTTTTGGGTCTATTGTGACCTGGGTTGCCTGATGTATACTTCATCAGGTACAAAGGGTGGCTATTGACCCTCTACGCAGAATTTTGTTTGTGGAGATACGACATCGGAATGTCAGTTTTTACAGTAGAAACCTAATCCTGAATTGACGCAAAGACAAAACAGATCGGACACGCGCACAACGCTTTCTTGGGTCAAATTAAATTACCCCACGAATCAACAGTCGTATTGGGGTATTGTACTGTATACAAAATTAGTGCAAATTGATGTTTCACTGTGCACATACGTTTTTTTTGTGAAAACGAGCAAACGTTATTCCAGGAAAGTCAAAAATAGCTTGACCGGACCTTACTGAGGTCACGTATATCAGAGAAACGTTTTTTCGGGTCCCACCAGGCCCACTACGTCACACGCGCTACGTGCACTCATCGTTTCCTGAGCGGTGTTACCAGACAACAGTCTCTGTTTTTACAGCGGTTTGCGACTAGCAATGTCCGCTTTTTGTCAGACAAGAGAGCGAATAAAGTAAATAATATACCACGATGTCTAAAATGTAAGTGCTGCGAAAAATAAACGGCCGGCACTTAAAGCTGCATGGTAGTCACCTTAAAAGTAAATATTTTAACTTTACCGTTAAAACCTTAGCTGCATGTTTTCTAAAATTCTTCACATGATTAACCTCACCAAGATAATTGCAATTACATTTTTATATCAACGAAGCTCATCCTATCCAGCTGCGGGATCGCATTTTTGCAGTCACACGGATCCCCCTGTAGTCTTTTCATCACCAAGAAAAACCCTAAAGGCATTCCCTGGCTCTAAGCTCGCATTCGTGATAGACCCATATTCCATCAGCAATTTGCTTGCTATTTTACCAACACTTGGCAACTCAATCAAGCAAATAGACTAAACAAAATGGTTCACCCTTGTGACGGGCGAAAGCGATAAACTGACAGATTTTTCAAACCCCATTGGATTGCAAGATCTACATTTTTTCTGCACTGCTATTAACCTCCCTCAACACATACCTCGTGTGAAACTCAAGGTGAAAGTAACCAACGCGGACTAACTCACTATTTACAGGCATCTAGCAGAGGCTTGTGATAACGTTCGATTTTATGCTATGTTTGTAGCAATTTGTCCTGTTTTCTTTAACGTTTTGCTATGTTCGCAATTGACCTCTGTTTTCAAGAGTAGAACTACTGCCGCATTCAATTTACCCATACCCCTACCTGGTTTTGACAATACAGTAGTTGTTACGCCCAATGTGCCAACAATAAATAGATTGCAATGAAGGTCAAGTCAAACGCATCACCTTTGCCAAACCAAGCGTAGTTTCCGTTCGGAGTGATCAATACAAACGCATCGTTAGAGTTCAATTTTCTCGATTTAGCATCCACTTCTACAGCTCGGCAACGCCCCATTACACCACCTTTGACATGAAATAATCTAAACATTCAAAAAGTATATGTAAGTGTAGACATAATCGCAAAAGCATTTTTAACGCTTTCACTAAAGCCATTCCAGGTAAAATAAACCTGGGAAGAGACCAAACATTGTAAAACACCTCAAGAATACGGCTTTCACGATTCTACAGTCCTACGACAACACAGTAGTGACCTAAGTGTCTTAGATAGCAATAAAATTTTATGTACCAAGCCATTTGCTTTTCACTTTAAAATTATAGATGCCAGCTGAGTGGTGCAGCTGGTTGAGCACGCGCCACTAAGCTGGTAGGCTGGGCACAATTCCCTGTCGGTTCACACCGCAGACTTGAAAAAAGTTAACGAGTAGGTGCAAGGCAACGGTTCACACGCGGTGCTGCCATTTGACTCGCCGCCAGTGCAGCGCAACTGCGAAAGCAGCCGCGTGGCCCACGGCGCAAGCAAGCGGAGATGGGCGCCGTAGATCACTCGTGAGACTCCGGATGGAGTGCAAACCACGAATATAAATGAAACAGAAAAATTATGGAGGAACGACTTTGAAATGTTTGTTGAAAATCAACATAACGTCCATATCACGTGCTTTAGATAAAAGCTTGTCCACTCGTGAAGATTGACTTGTAAAAACGTTCCTCACTGGGTTTGCACAACCATCATCTCATGGCAAAGGAAAAGTAGCGCGTTGTTCACACGTGACTGCGTGGACGCATTCATTCACACGTTTTTTCTTTCTCTCTTGACTGTCTCTATATTTAAATTTGTCATCTTTCCCCATGTTGATGTTCTGTTTACGATGAGAATCTTACTGAGAAAGGAAAGCAAGGGCATAGATTTCACGCGTAACCAAAGCTCTTACTCAACACTTTTTATTGTGTTTTGGAAGAGATGCGTTTGTCAAGTTCTTATGAAATTGTTTCGCCCTTTCCCCATTTTTTGCAGCGTGAAACTAAAGTAGAAACCGTTGAAAGCTGAAAAGCATTTTAACTGAAAGAATGACACGCTGTCCTTCACCTTGTATCGGCAGCTTTCGACTGCCCTCCGGTGCGAGATGTGCCTCCCTTATGAACGATCACAGGCTTGCCACCAAACATGAGCAACATGTGTGGAGGCTCTTTTCCTTGCGTAACGCGAATCTGAAACGTGCATCGACATAACAAACTTTACGCTGAGAAGAGTGACTGCGGTATGTTGTCGTAAAATTGCAGATAAAAAAATGGGTGAATGCTTAAGAAACAGCTTGTTTTACAAATACATTACTAGAACAACAGGTGATAGCTGGAAAATATACGAGTAACTAGTCTCCGCACGGGCAACAGAATCTGATCAATCAGAAAATGTTTTTATAGGAAATCAATTTCACGTAACAGTACGCATTTTCCGTCCTGAAATCTTATGCAAAGACCATGTTCGCCAAAATCAACCATAAAAAAGTTACAGTATGTATTACCGAAGCAACGAGTGTAACCATACAACCCATGGGACATTAGGGAGCGTACACTTCGAGATCATGCTGCTACAATGGTTTTTGACCTAACTAGTTCAATTTAGAGTTTGCTTGTGTCTGATGGTCAAAAAGCTCGAACCTTCTCATTTAGGATATCTCACAATGATACCCAAGGATAAAGTTGTAGCACCAGGTTAATAATTTGTAAATTTTTACAACTTTGCGCTGAGTTGCTTGTCTAGGCAAGAAAGCGTCATATCACTGAGGGAGACAAACTCCGTTGGATGATGTTGACCTTCAGTGATATATTATACGTGTTACATAGCATAGTCTATTGACCACAACCAGTCGGAAAGGTGAAGGTAATCACGTATAGCATACAAAGGTGGAATTACGTTTTTAAACGGCGTTCTTACAATTTTGAAAGACAGTTAGTGTCACAACGACAACGTATAACGCTGAATACTTCCTATCATCTGGACAGCGCGGTGTGAGTTTTCGTTGTTCAGAAGAACCTAATGTAGAAGGGGGGTTTCGATATTACGTCTATGGAGATTTCCTCAGTTCTATTCATGTGAATCCTGCTACTGGTTAGATGGGGGAAATGTTACTATTCTCGGAGTCGCCTGTTACTAAACAGTTCTCCAGTTGTTATGCGCTCAGTCAGGGTTTTTCTAACTTTTCAATGACTTGAGCATTTCTTTGCCGGAATGCAGGGTATGTTTAATCAACAGAGTGCCGGAGAGATTACTCAATCTCCTCTGCAAGACTTATCCACTAACATCACGTCAGGCAGAAGGTAAGACTTCACAAACCGTTTTCACTTAGAACAGTGGGCCAAAACGGTAAGAGCAAAGCCCTTGAATGCCTTATTAATAGGTCAAATGATGTAGTTCGCTTAACATCGTAGAAACCAATTTGCCGAAAAAGATCGATTTTAGAATCGAACTGTACCTGCAACTGTACCTAGTCCAATCTGGACACCCTCAGAAGTTATACTCAGCACAAAAACAGCTGCTGACATTGAAGCAGCCCTTATGTTTCGGTCAACATCAGTCACGCAGGTATTAACGCTTGGGTTTGAAGCAAGCTCGACAACATCGGGATTTGGTCGAAGAAAACACGAGAACGTGCCAGCGTTTTAGCCTAAATGACCCATACCAAATATGCAGGGCTACCATACCGTCCTTATTTCTAAGATTTGTCCTTATTTTGCAGTGCTACGACTTATAAAATATTACTGTCCTTATTTCTAAGAAATGTCCTTATTTGTGACTTGCGTCCTTGTTTTTTCATATTTTCTGTAGCATAACAATTTTAAATACGAGCAATACCTAAGAGACATGCAGACGATTACTATCTCATCGTAAACATTTTGTAATCAAGGTTTTGTGACATCAAAAAGTAGTATAATCTTGCAGCACAGGGACGTAACGCATTATCAGGCATTGTTAGCACGTAAGCTGTCTACTCATGTTAGGATTCTTAGGAAAGCTGGTTTTGTAGCGAAGGTTTAGCGTTTAACTGATTCAAGAAATAAGCAAGCGAATAAAACATTTTCCGCGATGATTGTAAGAAGGAAGTCGAGAATAAGACATTGCTGAAACACATGGTTCCTGGACATAATAGGCAAACATATGATCTGACATTAGTCGTGCATACGGAAAGAATTGTTTTCTTTTGATGTAATAAAATCAAATTTTGCTCAGCCGTCCTTATTTTTGATTCTAGGGCGATAGTAGCCCTGCAAATATGGGAAAAGGACTTTGAAGCATCTAGGCCCTAAGATCTGGGACAATATTGATCTCTCTATATACGAATGTTCCTCACCAACATTTTGAAAACAGTACAGATATATACTTATGTCTGCATATGCTGACAGAAAGTATGCTGCTGAAATATGGACTCCTTCATCTTAACTGTAGCCCACGTATTTTTCATGCCAGGATCTGAACCGACTCATCTCCCTTTGTTCATATTCTCCATTCCCGTAGCTACTTTAATTCTTTACTTCTTTCACCCTTCTGTACATACTCATATTGTTTTCTACATTTAGGTTTTGTTTGTTTGCGTAGGTTTTGCTGGTTTTGTTTCTTGCTTGTGTAGTTGTGACTATGTGATTTTGTTTTCTTGTTACGGCTGCTATTCTTTTGTTTTGCAGGAGCAGCGCGTCATATTCTATAAAGCACTTCTGGTGAACAATTAAATTCGAAAGCTACATCTCAGCATATCTGATCTCAGGAGTTTCCAAACGTTAACTTCATGCTGAAACACCGCTGCAAATATTTGCAGAGCTTGCAAGATGCGAAAAGTTTGTGACAACCCAGGCAGAGCTTCATTTTTGCTGGGTTTATACTTTCTTTGCCAAGCCCAGATTCTTGCGGATCTGAGCACCTGATCCACCGAGAGAGACCGGTTGNGACCCAGCACAACTGTGTTGATCATCTGACAGCTATTTACCATGCATATACAACACCANGAGTGGTAACAAGGCTTATTCAACTGTTGAGGGGCATCCACTTGATAACCTTCCGGTTCTTTCGATTTCCTGGCGTCCTTGTACTAATTTGTTTTTTCTTGATGGAATACTAATTACCGCCAAATAAAATCACCCAAACAAAAATACATAACATCAGCGAAATGTAAAACGCAGAAACTTTCTAATAGCGCCGGACAAAGCTTCCTTTTCCGTATGTATCGTATAAAAGCTTGATTTACCAGGCTTGTCCATAGGAATGACATTCCTATGGGAATCCCATGGGAAACATCCCATGGGATGGGATGGGACAGCACACATTTGTATTTCCCATGAGACAGTAGCCATGTCATAGCAACTTCATTGCCTCAGAGCTAACCTTAGTTTTTATACTTTTTGCCTTTTAAAGTTTTTTTACTCTCCTTTTTTCTTTATATACTTGTATCTATTATTTATTCTGTGGTAGATACTAAACCTAAACTTTCATATATTTAATAATTTTAATTGAATTGTATTCGATATTAATATTATAATGGGAATCCCGTGGGATGGGACAGGCATAAATTGTTATGGGATAGGACAGACAAATATGTCCCCTGGACAATCCTGTAATTTACAACCATGATGATTCCCGGTAGCGTTCATCACACAAAAATATCCATCTCGATTGGCTGTGACGTCAGCTTGATGCTAAACATCGAACACAAGGTGTCTCACCTGAGTTGCATCGCCGTTGCACTCTTCGTCATCAACCTTAGGTGTCAAAATTGCCAAAGCCGCCACTTCGTCAGCCGTGGCGTGAGACCCAATCCAGTAGTAAATCAAGTACATCTTTCTCCCGCGTGTTTGGTAGGAGTAAAGTATTATGTAACAATCACCACCGTAAAACTGGCCATAGGTTGCAGATGGCACTAACTTCTTGCTGTTGCCCTCGATACGCCATATCTGCGCAATGCAAGAGAGAAAAAACTTTAGCAACATCATAATCACTATGTGAGTAGCAGTGGCGTGCAGAGGGGGGCGATCGGGGAGACGGCAGGCATCCAAAGAGCGAAATACCTAACAACACTGCAAGTCGGAGGTTTTTGGGTGGAGTCGGATTCCTAACAACACTGGGAGTCAGAGTCGGATTTTTTGTCCGACTCCGGATGTCCAGTTGCATCATTTTTCACATCACACTCCTAAATTGGGAATTTCTGCTGAAATGGTACAATTTCTTCTGAACCTTTTGTTGAAACAGAGATTTCTTGCTGTGTACCACGATTTCCATTGATTTTAACTGCCAAATTTCATTCCCTTTATGGTAAGGAGTCGGAGTTGGAAATTTCGGGAAGTCGGAGTCGGGAGTCGGATATTTTACCTCCGACTCCGCAATCCTGTTGTAAGGCTACCAACACATGCTGCATGGAATTAATTTTTTCGAAACTTGTTTCAGTTGTTTCTTTTGTTAACATTAATTTGTACGTGTTCAAATGCCAGTAATTCTCACATTCTTCAATACCAGGGAACTATACTTTAGGTGTGCGACGCACACCCAATGAAACTGATAGTGACGTGACTATTTCCAGATCGTGCGATCAAGGGTAACTCACAAAAAAAGGATTGAAAAATAATTATGGACGTTTAATTGATTTTCTGAGCCAAATTTCAAAGTTGTCCTACAGTACTGTATTTCAACTTGCTTCATTTAGCCGACTTTTTGATGCACCACTACGTCCCCGTTTCGTTTCTTGATGTGACAACCCTGGGTGTGCGCTGATATAGCCGCACACCTGTGCTTGCAATATGTGCATCATTCTGAGCTTCTTCGTTGGCAGTTCAGGGGGTTGATCATAACGGCTTACACAAGCCTGTGTCTGTTCTCAGGGACGCCGGAAAACGGGGTCATGGCAGGGGCATTTCCCTCTGTCCTTTCGAAAGGGGGCAACGCTGGTAGTGTAGTCCCTTTCATGGCAGTACCATAAGTAATATCATAGTTTATCAAGATCGACTTGAAACAAATTTATTACAACTATTCGCGCATCCACAAAGTTCAGAGTGATTTTCTATAATTTCTATTGTTATTTTTTAGGTCAACATTGATGATGATCAGAAACAAACGTAGGCTAATTGGTAACGATTTTTGTTTTTTATAAGTTTCCATTGTCATCAACTCTTTTTTCCAACCCCATGCCATACCGCTGCTCTGGCGTCCCTATCTGTTCTATCCCCCCAGTAGTTGTACATAGGCTAAGAGTCACATAATATAAAACGGAAGTTTCTTGCGTCCTTTATGTGCATTCTCAATTCTTGACTAGTTTAACAAGTTTCAAACTGTTAACCCTAGGTGTCCGCCATTACAGCCGCATACCTTCTCTGCTCGACTGCTATTCGACGAGGCATTCGCGGAGCATGTTTTTGCACTTGTTAACTGCATTACCGCAGCGTTGAGTGTATTCTACTCCCTGTTTTAACGCGTTTCCGGATATTTTTGCAGTTATTAATTGCTCTATCCTAACGTTGAGTGCTGTTTTGCTCCTGTCTCCTAACTTCGAGTGTTGATAATTTATTTTCATTACACTGACACATTGTACAGCGACGAGTGAGCTGTGGCGTAACTGATGGAGGGCAAGGGGGCGAACCGCCCCCCTGGCAAGCCAAATGTAAAAATTGTCCCCCCTTTTGTTGACATTTTGATATTTAATATTCTTTCGGATGTTTTTTGCGTTTCTCGGGGTGTTTTTGTTTATTTAGTTAGTATAGACATCACGACATCCAGATTCACTATAATTTCCTAAATTTTTTCTTAGTGTTGGCTAGTGGCCCTCCTACTGTGACCAGTGAGCCTCCTTCAGCTAAGCTTTGCCCCCCTGGCTCAAATCTCTAGTTACGCCACTGCGAATAAGGATAGTGCGTGTAGAATAATATGCATGTTGTGTCAACAAATTTCACCAAAACTTTGGTTTGCAAACGTAAATATGACGTTGTATTGTGACGTCATAAACAGCGTATATCCAGTAAAAATGACCACCATACGCCACTGCTCAATATTAGGCTTTGGTGGGGGTCATACAATCAAGCAGTCGCCCCGGGTATCACCAGACCTCTGCACGCCACTGGTGAGTAGGACGCAAAGACAACAGACTGCAAGTAAATGGAAATCAAAAATTCACAGAGAACTTTTTAAATCATAGTTGGGTCGACTTGCCTTCACATCGCCTGATCCATCATCGGGTAGCTGGAACTTGGCAGCCATGTCTGGCCTGGAGCTAAGAGTGCTAACGTCGAAATCAACCATCTCAACCTTGGCAACTTTATTAATTGACCAGATTTTCCCAAGACCTTGTTGGGCATCTTCGTCTTGCCAGTCTGTATGAAAACACAATCGTGAAGGTGCGTCTTACCAGGCGCTTCGACACTTTTGTGATTTTTAAAACAAGTACAGATAAACTAATAATTTGATAACAACTACAGTCAAAGTTTCAGGGAAACGATTTCCGTCACACAGTACTTCCTATTTCAAATAACGTTTTTATAGAACTAGAAAGACATGTAGAGGATATTGCCTCTACTTCAAGATTTTCTTATTCACTGAATAACAGTGTATTAAAGCTTACGCATACTTTTCATATGCAGATGAAAGCTTCTTTAATTTCAGGAACAACCACGCTTCAACAGCCGTAAGATAAATAAAAACTGACGTACGGAGCTCAACTCACTCGTGAACATGTTTCTAAACAAGGCAGGTTCAGCATACTGAGCCATGATGGTTATTCTCGTATGCTTAGGTAGTCCTTCTTGAGTAACAAAAGAGTCAGCTGTCTTCAAAGCAGCTTTTCGTTCATCTGATGATGCTCCCTTACCTTTACAATCGGTAAGAACCAGTAACAAAAAATAACAACAGCTACAATAAAATGCGCATTTAACGCTGAGGGAAAATCTCATAGCTGGGTTGTTGAATCCACGAGTTTATGCGTCAAACCGTGGTTGCGACAGCAGCATATCTGTATCTGCATGTTTCTGTATCAAAACGTTGTATGCACGAAACTCTATTGAAAAAAATATGTTCGAGTACCAGGTCAGGACATATCTATTCCTATAAAAAATATAATTGAGATCTGCGAATGCGCATAACTCAACAACAGCAAAGAACATCTTCACAGTGACGGAGGGTCCGGGTATCCAGTACAATAAAAATGCAACAAGAAAAAAACGAAGACAAGAAGTGTCAAATTTAAAACAAGACAAACATGAAGCTCGGTAAAAGATAAACTGATCTTAGCAGGAATACATTATTACAAAACCATCTGTTAACAAGTTACATCAAGACGTTTGGTTTGAAACCCAAGAGTAAGCGAATAGCCGAATTTTAATGCATTAGAGGTGTTGACAAAAGTACAATGTGAGAGAAGAGTGTGAAGGTAAAAATTATCTAGGCAGCTTTCGGGTCTTCATAGTTTTGTTTATGGGTACTCAACATTTCATGGTGTCGTATTTTAAAGCGCTAAAGTTTGTAACGACACCTAATTCAAGATATTTGAGATCGTTTTCATTTTTGACACAACAACATCGCTATTTTTCAGTCACCAGCTTGATAACAAATATAAAGCACACACCATCAAAAAGGTGTTATTTTAACTACATATACACTGATGTGGTTTTGCTGCTGTGAAATCTTTGTTTATCGAAAGAAAAAAATTACTGTGCCTTACAAACATACAAACATCTTGCCATATATTTGTATGCTTAACGATAAGGACGCTCTCTTGAAAGCTTTACTGCTGACCTTTCCAAACGAAAATTTGCGCAGTTGCAGCGTTGCTCGTTATATAAACGTTTCCAGAATCGAGCATATCTTGCTTGAAAGGCAAAGAATCAGAGATCTGTGTCACGACCATTTTCCCACTGTCGTCGGATACACGATAGAGCTGCAAAACGAATAAGTTTACAGTTAGTTTAGGCAATCAGTTTAATCTTTCGTAGCACATTTTGTATACATGGCCGAAACAATGTAGCTGGGATATGTCGATTCGGAGGAGAAGTGAATCGACAGTCAGAACTTTACGAATTTCACAGCTATGTACTTTGGGTCGAAGTGTCACGCCCTGAACTCTTCGCAAAAATCCCATCTCTGCCGCTTGTACTTGTGATAGCACTCTTTTAGTCATTACTAGGGCCATTTAAAGTCATAAGTCATATTTTTTTCTGTGCTTCAGGAAGCTATGAAACGAAGTTTAAAACAAAAATTGCACCCCTACGAACTCTATAACAAAAGTCATAAAGTCACAAAAAAATCATATTTTCCATGCTACGTCAGAAAATCATATTTTGCATATTTTCAACCTAATTCCATGAGGAAACCATTACAACAGTCTCAAAGTATCAGGTTAAATTACTGTATCGCTAGGTCTAAGCTGCATCCTGCGAACTGAACCAACTTGGGCACCTTGCAAATGTTGGCAAAGACGTAGGTGAACTAAGTTATTTGGATGAAATGTAATGCACTTTCCAAGATCGCATGTTCTTGCTGCCCCAAAGAAATCAACCGATGTCCATGCATGTTTTCAATTTGCTTCAAAGCAAACAATATGTTTTGTTCATGTATTGAGCTGTTTACTTTAGTGGGACTTCAACAAACCATAGGCTACCATCTCTTATGCCTATTTTCGCTGGTATTGCTTCTTTTTACAGCAGATGTATGTTCTAGGTCAGCTATTTTTGTTTGGTCATATAAAATCATATTTTCTGAAAAATAAAGTTATACTATCAAGTTTTTAGGTCATAAAAATTGCCCAAGTCATTACCTACAATTGACGCTCAGAGGTGAAGATCGAAACGAAGACCGATTTATAAACTGACAACTTTGCGGTATTTGAAACCTCCCATTTTGTCACCACAGAGCAATAAAGCTCAGGCAGAACTGCGTTTGCCTATCCGTGTATCAATCGCCTTGTTCGACCTTCCGTCACTCGTGAATGCCACCCAAAGGTACGTGACTTTCTCCACCTGCTGCAGTGTATTGCCGCTCACTTGCAGCGTATTTCTGGACAGACATAATACCTCGGTCTTTTGGTGCTAATTTTCATTTCCGCTTGGTCACACACAACAGAAAACTGATTAAGTGCATGTTGAAGACCTTGTTCAGACGATGTAGGCAGTACCAAATCGTGTGCAAAAAGCAAACAATCAATTCTGCATCTTCCAACAGTGACACTCTCCTTGATTGGCTCCTACTGTCTATCCAGTTCATGTAGACCAGTGTTTTTCAACCTTTTTTGTACCGCGACACTTTATACCAACCCACTATAACCAAACGACCCCCATCTAAAACTTGAATAAAGCAAATGTAACACAGCTGTGTACGACCCCTCTAAATACGGTTCACAACCCCTCTGGGGGTCGCGATCCCCAGGTTGAAAACCACTGATAAACACTGATAAGGAGTGGTGACAGCACACACCCTTGTCGGAATCCAACACACACGGTGAACGGTTGTGATTTAACTCCGCCGACTTGGGCACAAACATCTGAGCAGGAATATAGTGACTTGACCGCCAATAACAGGTGGCCGCCAACACCGTACTCTCACAATACTTCCCAAAGCTTTTCACGAGAAACCCGGTCCAAGGCATTCGCAAGGTCGGCAATACATGTATAGACGTCAGAGATTAACATGGATTTGGATTTAAATCCTGCCGGATTTCAGTTTTTTGGTGGATTCAGATTGGTACACGAAAAGCGGAAGTGCTGAATAGCCTTATAATGAATATCACGGCCAAAGCAAACGATACAAATGACATATTGCAAACGTTTCGATAACTCCTGTTATCATCATCAGTGCATAGCAATGGAACTGCAGTGATCGTGCTGCAGGTTGTTATTG
>JGI24159J19872_10005901_pt1 | contig 15868 bp, 9 predicted proteins | sample Ectturendosymbi4_FD_19872 | JGI IMG/M metagenome (IMG submission 19872) | reverse complement strand
TCATGGCGAGAGAACAGTCTCCAATCACGATCGTTTCGTTTTGCAGTTTCGGGCTAATTTTATCTGCTGTTTACACCTACTAGGTTATGACAAAATTAAGTAAGCTAAGGCTTTCCTCAACGTAACGCCAAGTATAACGTGAGTTCGTTTCCACTGAAACTATATTTTTACAAGCAACTACTCATATTGAAAGGCGCGACTGCTAGCCTAAAAAATTGTGGCCGCATTATCTGAACAAAATATCGTCAAGCGTCGTATTTCGAAAATAGCCTTTTTAGAATTAAGCAGTTGACGATGTAGTTTGCTGCGCACGAAGTCCTATATTGATTTCGAATAATTCACTTTTACATTAAGATGCAAAGTAATCAGAACAATTGCAATTCAACCGTTCTTCTCCGCACTGCTTTTGCAAGTATATTTATAACGCCGCCATCTTGATAGACAGCGCGCTCCACGGACGCAGTTGTGCAGCTGGTTGTCAGCATCGATTTTATAAGTGTATGTACGTTTGGATAAACAGCTCTCATTGCTGTACGATTGGGACAAGTGCCGGACCGAATCTTGCGCCTACACGCTTCACGACGGCAGTGCGACGGCAGCACTTTGGTGACATTTCAAAAGAAAATACATTTCACATTTCATCGCCGAAACGTCCATCGCCGAAACGGCGGCGCCAAACTGTCCCATTCCGAAACATGTAGTGGGGTTACTTGAGTTTTAATGGTTCCGTGAGGGTTCCTCGTTTTTAGGGAAAATGATTTCTTGCTTCAGTATGATGATGCGTCTTTATGCAAATATTTAGATCACCGTGCTGCATTCAGATTCTAAGTAGGCCAGTTAGTTGTACAGGAAGTTGAGTGCAGTTAATAGCCGAAAAAGAAATATTGATAGCTGTTGCGACGCTTGTTGTTCATTGTTGTGCAATTTTATCAAGAACGTTCTTGTTGCATCATAGTTATACGATGTTGCCAATGTGCAGTTCACAGTATAGTGAAAGAAGGCCCCCGCCGTTTATTCAAAAGTATAACCTTGGGAACTCTGTTCCAGACATAGCAATAATGCTGCGGATTTTTCTCACAATACCCGTTAGTGTTGCTACCTGTGAGAGTTTTTCGAAACTAAAGCTGATCAAGAATTACTTAAGATCTAGTATGAGCACCTAGTGGTTGAGAAATCTTGCCACACTGTTTGTAGAGCAACAATTGACAGATAAAATACATTTTGACATTGACATTGAAGAATTTGCCAAAAAAAAGGCAAGAAAAGTTACTGTGCAGAAAATCGTAGTTTTCATTTCAAAAATAAAGATGGTCCAAATTTTTTACACTTTTTTACTATTTTTCCTTATATGTCATTTTTGCTTTTTGTTTAACTTTTACTTACAATGTTTGAGTTTTTTGATGTGCATTTAAAGCACACCACATTTGAGCACGTGAGAGTACTGTAATATTATAATGGTGCACAAACTGGTTAATATATATACAAAGCTTTAAGAGCCAGTCACTGTACAATATGTATTTTCATGGGCTTGAGGGCACCAAATTCAAGAGCCGCCCCGGGCAGCCCACACTCTAGCTACGCCACTGCAACTGCTTACACCAGAATGGTTGGATCAACGGTTCCCAAACTTTTTTCAACGCTACCCAAATTTGAGTTTGGTGAAAACGCCTCACACAACAACCCAAGCGTTAAACTTATTATGAAAAAAATAATGATCGTATTGGTGATTTTCGCAGTAAGTTGCTAAGCTCGTTTTTAATGTCAGCATTTCACTCTTTTCTCAAGTACTTACGCTACAGACAAAGACAAACAGCGGCATAGGTGTAGGAGCAAGCAAACGTTTGGGGGTGCAAAGGATTTTTGCCCAAATTTTCCCTAACTTGCCCAAACAGTAGTCGTGCAACATTTGCCGACTGTTTTTTGGTGTGACCTCCAAAAAAATGATCACTTGTTTATCTGAAAACGTTGGGCGCCATTTTTTGAAGTCAAACAACGTTGGGCGCTATTTTTGCCCAGATTTTCAGGGATTTTGCCTAGATACTTAGGGATTTTGTTTGGATTTTCAAGGACTTTGCCCAGATTTTCAGGGATTTTTCCCGGATTTTCAACAAATCAAAACTTTTGGGGGTGCGCTTGCACCTCCTGCACACCCGCCTCCTACACCACTGAACAGCGGTAACGTTGAAAATATACAACTTCGGTTTGGATCGCCTCGGGGTTTTTTGACCCTTCGTTACCCTTGTTTGGGTTTCGACCGATACCTCGGGAACCACTGGGCAAGATCAGCAAACCCACCGTTGTGTTAAGTTGCGGCGAATAGAATTTTTTAACTTTATTGCAGAGACGTGGTGAAAATCGATTGTGACTTCGTTTACGCAAATACACAACCATTTTCACACTTTGTGTAGACTGTGTGGGTCAAACATATGCAAATTTCTTTGGAGGATTTGTGCAACTTTTGCATTTCATAGCATAAACCCTTTAAGGCGCATAGCGGCCACTTTTTTGACCAAACTTTGTAATTCCATAACTCGCCAGTGGTTAGAGCTAGAGAGGTGTTCAAACAATCTACGGATTTGGCAAGACATCTAGTTTCGACTGAAAAGAAATTTCAGTTTTGGGTTTGGGGTTCTCTTGGGGGTCGTCACAAATGGGGATGTTTTTGGCCTACTTTACCAGGCCTTAGGCGCCAATCCAATGAGCCAATTTTTTCGCTCACGCGTTTTTGGAAACTAGATTATCATCCGAGTTTTTAGAGCCCTTGATCGGCTTTCTAGCGTATCTGGAACCAAAATTATGGATCAAAAACCAAAAACAAAGTTGCTAAAGTAAGGAGAAAAGGACGCCGAGCCGTAGATGGCTGTAACTCGCTGTCAGAATGAGCTAGATAGCTGTTCAAACCCTCTAAAGACTCGTGAAGACTTGTAGTTTAGGCTGCAAAAAAAATTTTAGCTTGAGATCTCGGGTTTTTTGTTGATGTTTAAATAATGAGAGGATGTTTATGCATATTTGTTTACATTTGGATGATGACGTCATTCCCTGGGAGTCGAACAATCCATCCGATTTTGTGGTTCAAAGTTTTTTGGGATTCTAGGCTACAATAAGAGTCTTTAGAGGGATTGATGGACTTTCTAGCACTTCTGGTTCAAATGTTATGGAAAAATAAGCAGAAATTAATTAAGGAAATCCCCTGATATTACTCAACCATAATTTCAATGATTCGGGGTTTTCTGGCCCTAACTTGGGCACCAGAAACGCCATGAAGTCGATCTAGGGCTCTGAAGCTTCATATTCCGCCTAGAATACAACCAAACTTTGAGCCACCATTGGTAATGATTTATTGTTTCATATGACTCAGCCAACAAGTAGAAGCGCCATGAAAGCCATCGCCATGCAGTAAACCAACCATTAGCGAACATTAGAGCAAATGAAAACACAATGGCACAATAGCTGATCAGTGTAAACAAAGAGGGGCGCTGTGTCATAGAGGATTGACGAAAGACCGTGGCGGTCATCTGGTCAACTAACCCCTTTACGGATTCGGGTTGAGGTGTGCTAACATTTTGGCTCATTGTCCGGGTGATGCCGTCATAAAAGAATAACCAAAAAAAAGTAAAACCTACCCTCTTTCTGACGACAGCCACCGAAAACCCCAAACCCCAATCTCAAAAGGTGTTTTTTTCAGTGCAAACTAGAACACTTCACGAATCTTTCGAGGGTTCGAATAGCTCTCTAGCATGTTCTCGCAGTGAGTTATCGCGAGCCACACCAGCCACCAGCGGGAGACTCCTGTGGTTTTTGGATTTTTGTGCACAACGGGGTTTTTGGACCATAATTTTGGTTCAAGACATGCTAGAAGGTCAATCAAGAGCTCTAGAGACGCGGATAATCATCTAGTTTCCAAAAAAATGTGAGCCAAGATTTTGGCTCATTGGATTGGTGTCCAGGGCCAATCAAAGTTGGTCAAAATTTTAAAAACACCCTCACTTTGTGACGTCCCCCCAAGAGAACTCCTAACCCAAATGAAATAATTTTTTTTAATCGAAACTAGAAGACTTGCCGAATCCGTAGAGGATTTGAACAGCTTTCTAACTGAATTGGCTGGCGAATGTTGGCTTTGCAACTTGGGTAAAAATATTCTAGTGGTGGTCCTAAAAGGGTTTGACATCAAATCCAAACATTTTTCAAACGCGTTGAGGGACTCCACCCTTTACGTTATCAGCTGCATACGTCAACCAGTCGCTCAAGAATTGGACAAGATACACATCTTACATGTGCGCAAGTTTTGTAGACCTACTTCAGGAGTCAGTGTCTAAAGCAAAGTCGCTACTAGGCTTCGACTGAACGAGTGTTGGTGAACATCACAAGCGTGTAAATATAAAAACGCAACCATAATGGCGGCCACAATGACTTCTTGCTCAACTGCGATATATGCTGCAAAAGTCATGCTGCAGATCTTGCACTTGAAACATCAAGATTTTCACAAGCGCTCTTGCAAGAATGTTTTACGAGAAAATGGTGGTTTTCATCCAAAATAGAAGCTTGGAACATTACTAACAACAAACTTTTAAATTTAGTCAATTTAACGAAAATGGGTTTTGTATTTGCTGGCTTATATTTGAACATAATTTTTCAGAAAAAAGCGCCGGAAAACTACACTTTTTGTAGATGGAGGTTTAGAAAGAAGGGGTGTTACATAATTAATTAATCAAATGTTGAGACTTGTTTGGTGTTTGCCACTCCCCCTATCGAAATTTCTGGCTACGTGCCTGTTTACAAAATAGGCTATATGCAGATTTTCAAACCAGGGGGTAGTTCTTTTCAAAGAAGTATTGCCATGGTCTTTCAAAAAAGTCCAAGTTATGACTTTATTTTACTTAGCAAGACTTATCAGTGTCACTTAGAAACATGAGCTGCAAACGTCTGGGATCTCGTCCAAAGCGATCAATCACTCTTTCAATAATACCTCGATTGTCTCCTGATTTTTTTCACAGTGTACGCTCATCACACAAAACACGGACAAGCGTTCAGTCTCACACTAACAATGGATTTTTCAAAGTTGTGGAGTCATTGCTACAGATTCATATGCTTCTTTTTACACCGCATAAAACTGCGGCACTCACTACTATCAACAGTCACTGTCTCGCTGAATTATCTGCCAAGGCGTCTGCGTTCAACATTCATATGCGGCAAAACGCCTATTACTGGTTTGCCCAATTGTCCTCACCAAAAACAGCCAGACCTTGTCCCAAACAAAATCCAAAAGAAGCCAAATAGCAGTCTTAAGACATATACACATTAAAACATGCATAACCAAACACAAAATAGATATTAAAGCTCGTCAGAAACATCGATATAATACAATTCTAATCTTGAAAAGCATTTTCTCTTCCCGTAATTACACAGTCGTACGTTTGTTTCTAATTAAATACCTCGAACATTTTAGGGTAGCAGTAAAATCTTTGCAATATTCTTTGCACCCTGCATGGTCAAAAACTTTCGTCAGAAGAGATTTGCAATGAACATGCAGCTCAGGCAATGTTTTTCCAGAGCCAAGCTTTTTCGACAGAAAAAAGCCATAAAAAGCCAGATTTCGTTGAAAAAAGCCGGAATTTCAAAACCTGGCTTCAAAAAAACCAAATTGGCAACCCTGTCGTAACTTGAAGTGAACCTTTGAAGATTTATTGCGATGTTATTATTACGCAGTAAACGCCAACAGTAGAACAATCCGCTCAGAAGTTCGCAACCTGCCGCTGCAAACAAAGGAGCGGACATGAGTGAACTGCAAGTCCATCACTGCATGGCACCACAATAGTAAACTGGGTCTTGTGCAGTGTGAGTATCATACCAGCAAATTAACTGTCATTACAAGAATTAAATCAATTAATCGGAATTAACCTGCTGACTTCAGGTTTTCTAGATTAGTCCCAATCTTCGGGAGGGGATTGCCCATTTTCCAGCCCCTGCGAACGCCCATGTACATGTCCGATGCGGACTAAGTTCATGTCTCCGAATCCGAAATTCTTCTAGGGTCCAATTGAGCTCGCTGCAGCGAGTATCAACGGTCTAAGCCAGGGCTACTCAATTATTTTAAAGCAAGGGTCCAGTTACGAAGTCAAAATTTTTTGAGGTAAGGTCACTCCCATAAAATCATGCAAATGTAACATGTCTTGGATTTTTCTAACAAAAAACATGAAATGAGAATATAACATGATGATATATTTATATATATAAAGTCGAGTAAATGGTTAATGGTTATTCACAGAAGTTGTCAGCATTATTTATTTTTCTGCTGGTAGGAATAACGGTATTTAGAACTTCTTGCAAGTTCCTTGGATTTTGGTTCCAAGGTACTGCTAGCGAGTCAATCGCAGTGGTGAAGGTCTTCATTTATTATGCAGATTAACTACTGTACTTCAAACTACAGTACTGTACTGTACTGTACTCCAGTCAATTCTCAGGTGTGCCTCACAAAATATTTGTTTTACTGCTGTGTTCTCCTGGAATTCAATTAGCTCTAAGAAAATTTTTAAATGATCAAATATTTGTTTTAATGAGCATGAATATTTAGTTAGCAGAATTCTAAATGAATTACAAACTTTTTGAATTATTAGAGGAAGTATAAAATTTTATACAAATACGAGCAAGGTAGTAAGGTAACTTTTAATTCAAAAAATTATCCTTGTTTTCGCGCTTTTCCAATGTTTTGGAATGTTGCAAGTGCCTGAGAATGAGATTTCACTGTACAAATGGTCTGGTGGTGCTGCGCAGTTGCCCATCTGGTGTGACATTATGTCAACCAAAAATTTCCAGCCACTCTATGAATTGCTAGAGCACGCCGTGTGTCAACAGTAATGCGGAAACTTTTCACTGAGCCAGCACCTTCGAATTTCATTGTTGTTATTCACCTGGCTTCATCGTCATTTCCTTGCCTTTATTTTTATTTTTTACCAGGATAGACATTGTAATGACAAGCGATTATTGAATAATTAGGACGAAGCAATTATTGTGAACCAGAATTACAAGAACAACTTATGTGTGCTCTGCAATATAGCTAAACATCAGTTTGGTCAACAGTTATACAGCTAACGAGAAGTTAAACCCTGAGAAGTACGGCTAAAAACGCTAGATTTTAGGATAAAAACCTTTGTTTATAGAATACTCTTTTGAAAGCCTGTAGAGGTCCGGCCTTCAGCATCCAAAGGTCCAGTTTCGGACCGAGGTCCGCCATTTGCGTATCCCCGGTCTAAACTTTTCAGCAACGTAGCTTTTAGTACAAAGACGACGTATCAGTCATTGCAGTGTTTAATAACACTTCTTATTTCGTGAGTTTTTGATCATGAGCTCCGATTGGTCTCCTCGCACAGAAAACCAGAATTTGTAAAGTTCTGCGGAAACTCTCACCTTGGCACCTTCAAACTTGACAAGACTGAGAATGGTACCTGCTAAAAGTATGATTAATATGATTAGAACAGCAACAAAGTAGCAAGCCAATAGAAATTTTCTCTCCATGATGTTTGTTAAAATTCCAATGATTCTGAAAGGGGACGATTAAAAACAGGATGACATTCTTCTTGGAATGTTGCACAAGACGACCACAATAACAAATGAATTCGAAAAAACTTTTCTCTGACACCTGAATAAATAAATGAAACTTCTGCCTGCTCTGCTTAGCAACAAAGACCTGCACTCCATTATTATACTTGAATATATCTTTTGTGCAGAGAGTGAAATGAAACGTTTGCAAGCGTATGATATCTAACAATACTTACGACACAACAGCCAAGATTAAGCCAGCAGCCAACAGGCTGATTAAACCATGTAAGGTCAGGAACATAGTTTCACTTTAGAAAGAATGAACAGAACTGTGGCGGTTGAAAGGCTCATAGCCAACTGAAAAAAATGTATTTCAGAGGAATCGAAGTGCAACCTCGTTTGATACTGTGGTATAAAAAGCATACAGCATTACTCTTCGTTGCTGCAGCCTATTGCACTTTACAGTAACAGTCAAAAACATCTCAATAAACTTAAACGCTGGATTTTATAATAATTCATCCCGTTTGGCTTACTTACTCTTATAGATATTTTCAGTATAAGAGAGGCGGCATCTAGTTGTTCGTGATTGTGCTTTTTTTGTAATTTTTTTCTGTATTTGTATTGAAACAGCGTTAAGTTGCTCTTAAAACGTTTGTTAGCTAGAGTTGCAAACAGTATCTCGGCAACAATTCAGGTAGCATACAAGCTGCTGGCTTTCTGGTTTATGACAAATTTCTGAAAAAAAGTTTAAGCTTTTTCAGAAGTTTTTCATAACCGAAACCAGGCACGCAGCTACTGTACTTTGGAGCAGATTTGCTCTTTTAAGAAAAGGTCCTTGTGCAGTAAATTACCTCAATACTGTCAAATGAACAAGTTCCATGCAACCGCTGACCAATAGCAGCTTTTCTAAGTGGATAACCTATTTATCAATCCTAATGAACAGTAATTTACTATATGCTAAAAAACTCGAATCCCTACGTGCGATTTGTGATTTTTGTTACATGGAGACTACTAGCAACTTATTCGATGCAATGAATTTTTCAGCCAATTGGGAATCTAAATTGTTACTGACTTTCACTTATTTCATGTTTGCAATGCAACTGGTGAAACAGTCGAAAGTTTTGACTGTGTCGGATACAATGTTGTGTGGAAATGTCAGTGGGTTTTTAAGATATTTTATCTGCAAAAAGCAGCTTTAACAGACTGCACCACCTCAATATGAAATTGGGAGGTAAAAATGCGTCTCAGTCATTAGTATAAAAACCAAAACCATCTCTTTTGTTGATTTTATTATTTCATGTCCATGTAGTCACCAAAGATACTTTTGAAAATATTCTGGCGGAAATTTTTGTGAATTTACATAACAAAATTACATCAACAGCTCACTGCGAATCCAAAGTTAAAGCTACTTTACAGGAGACTAGGTTTTCATCCCGAATCGTTACGGGGTTCTTATGTTTACCACAAGCCGTTTCTTCTTAGTTTCCTTGTTGCTGACTCGCAAATCCACGTTGGTGGACTTTGAGCTTTTTCACATTCACTTATTTCCCACTCAGCAGACACTATATACCAGTGGAGGGCAAACATTTTCTACGGAGGGCCACATTGAAAACTTTAATGCTACCGGAGGCCGCATATATTACATTTGTCTACTTCAGTTACAATTTACGTTTCAAAATAATATCAATTAGTGATAATATCATTATAACTTTGTGTAGCCTTATTTCGCGTTGACACTGTAATACACGTAGAGAATTCTAATGTAATCGATAAAATTAGTTTAACATTAGTTCAACAAGCGACCAATATATGATGCAATCAGAAATAACAGTAACTCACGCATAAACTACAACGCCTTTGCTAATGCCGGGAAGTTGCGTAACATCCAAACTAGTTTAGACAACATTCGTATATGCAGGGATGTAGTGCTAGCAAAAACCTAGCCAAAAACCTAGCCATTTTGAAACAGCTTCGAACTCATTTTAAAGCAAACCTTCGAACTCACCTAGCCAAAAACCTAGCCATTTTGAAACAGCTTCGAACTCATTTTAAAGCAAAACATGAAAAAGGTGTGGGAACACCATTCCCACCCCACTACACCCCTGCCTGTATATGCTAACTCCGCATGATGTATGACTTCTCCAGAAGGAAATTCAAAACCTAGAAAATAACGTGTTTATGTTTAAGAAAAAATTATAGTGTCGACGTGGCTCGCTCAGATGTTCTATACGGAAGTAATTTGATTTCATTCAGTAGCCCTAAACATGGAGAGAACTTTGCGGCTATAAACATTCTGATTGACGTTTGTCAATTTTTGATTGGTGTACTCAACCGTTTTTCGCTACAAAATGTAAAGTTTTTGATATTACTAAGTTTCACTCAAAAGCATCGGAAGTATTCGGCATGAGGTCTATGTAGATAGTTCTTCAAAATTGCAAGCATATTTAAACTGGCCTTGCGTCTTTCGTGCAAAACTTTGTAAACTTGCCCATATCGCACTCCTGCCAGAACAACTCAGTCAAACATGTGCACATAAGACATACACGCAATTGTTTATGTCAAGCATTTCGTGTCATTGCATTTCTTCGCCAGCATTTTTATTATATGACGCAGCTAGCAAATTTTACGAAGGGTGGAATTTCTTTAAAAAAAATTCATGAACAGAGTTAAACACTACAATGAATTCGTTAAATGTGAACGCCAGTGTAACAGCTGAGGAGGTGCAAAAAATTGGACCCGATCATAAAATATGACATTTCATTATTTCTTGTCAAAGAAATAGAGTAAATGCAATCAAACATTTCAATGCCAAGCACCGAACGAAGTGCTGCTGTTTGAGGTTAGTAGCAACAAACTGGAAGAGAAGTTAATGCACGAATGTTGCAAACCATAACAGCTGTTTGCTGTCCAAGACGCGCCCAAGACCTCGTTTCCTGTGAGGCGGAAGCGATATCTTTTGCTTTCTCAGACAGATTGATTGCCATCGGTGGAAAGATCGATGCTTGTTTACCCTCGCAATATGTAGAAAGATATCAACACTGCTTTCAATGCAAATATCCTTCAATCAAGGACGACCAATTTCAAATGTAATTGAGTTGGAAATGTAAACTGTAACTATTGGAAGAAGTTTGAAAAAACGTTTCGATGTGCAAGCTCATTGAAATGGCGTACCTTTTCGGTAATGACGTTCCTATTCTTTGTTTTATATTGCATCACAAATGATAAAGGTTAAGCATTTGCTAACTTTCCGGGAAAAAGAAAAATAATCCAGGCAGGTGAGACGTGATGCTGATGTGTTTTAGTCGTAATCGGGTTCGGAAAAAATCGATGACCTTGATTTTTCTTTTCACTTCCTTTGTAATGATGAAAAGTTCTGCTGAGTAACATTAGTGTGCAGTTACGGGTCAAAGTTGGTAATGCATTTTCGCGCCCTCTTTTTTGACTGCCCCTCAGCCACAGGCCTGGTATTAATCCCCCTGTCTCGTAGCACCAGCATGTCCGCCTGCCACAATTTGTTTTGACTTTGACTTCAACTGCGCACAATACTGCCAAGCGTTGCACCTACATAATCACCACCAATGACAGAGAGACCACTTCCGATGAAAACAGCGCAACTTTGGAAACTTTGAAGGCAACAAATAAGCAAATATTTTGAACGGAAGAAACTACCGTTGGTACACACATAGACTATTTTGGTGCGAACAATGTTGAAGGTACAGAACGTGGCGACAGTTTGCAGATTTGCCATCGCTGTTATTCCCTTTTGTTTACCGCTCTTTATGTGCTTCAAAAGTTGCACACCATCATTTATTCCAGTCTTTACGGGAAAGAGAATTCACTGTGCGGATGTTGATAAACAGCTGAAACCTCTTAAGTTCAAGAAATTGCTATTAAAGTTGGTGGATTTCAACCGACAGTTAAAAATTTTTATTCTGTAAGCCTCTCTTGCTAACAGAGCAGAATTAAAAATTTTAGTCGTGTTCGCATTTCGTGGAAATGTTTTCCTCTAACAGGATGCGCAAATAAGTGGGCGTGCACCAGGCAGCTTCGCCGCTCAGGGCAATCGTTTCCGTTATATTTCATTCAACCATAGACAGCAGTGGCGTGGTGGGGTTTTAGCTCTTAGCAGTAAGACTGTACCGTGCACCATCGTATGTTTGACGTTCCAGAGCAAGAGTAATGTCGTCACGTACCCAGCGACTTTATTTCTTGACACTGGAGCTACAACAGATTAACCAGCGTAGCTTGCACATACGATGATTCCGCAGAGAAGTTGTGCTACAATACTGCTGCATTATTAGTAAAGGAAGCAAAAGCTAAGCACCGCCGACAAAAGACTCGAATTATCCTGTGAGTGATTGTCTCCAGCAATTGAAAACATGTACGGCATACGGCACTGAACATGTTTGAAACCTGACTGGGATGATGTTCTAGCAATATGGTGTTAGTGATTCCGACAGCATCAAGAGCATCTCCGTCCACAAAATGTTACTTGGTTTGACAGAAAGATTTTTGAAATGGGGCAGGACAGGGGCAGATCCAGCCAGTAAGGTTAAGGGGTGATTTCAGTAATGTTTGGTAGTCAACTCTCATAATGGCTTCGCTACCGTAAGAAAGATGTAGTAGCCTATATTTCAAAACACTACTGTGACAAAACAGTGCAGACGACAAAATGGTCTTATATCGCGAATGCTGTTTTCCGAGTTGTAAAGAATCATGGTGAATGAAGTTACTTTCATAGGTTTTGAGCTGGGGCGATTGCCCCAATCGCCCCTCCTGGATCCGCCCCTGGGGCTGGAAATTTTTTACCAAAAGCGGCATTCGAGTGTGACTGCAGTCAAAGAATTTACCAATTTTCCACAAAAAAATAAATCCTTGAACCAAAGAATTGTCGAACCTGTATGTTTGTTCAAGTCTTAAAAATACTGCTACATGGATCACGCCAATCAGGAAACTACCGCTTTTCGACGTTTACTACCTTTAAAATTTGCTGTTTCCTTGAAATACGGCAAGGTGTTTTATTGGTGATTGCAAAGAAGCACTTGACAAGGTTGTTGAATGCTGCATCCCGGTACAGTTACTGTTGAATCGGGTGTTCCGTTGAAAAACTTGTGGTAAAAAGCCACAACTAAAATACACTCGGGACCATTTTTAGACAATCAGATTCAGATGAGTGATTTTTTACGACTTTCATCAATTACAACATGTTTTCTACATTCGAGGTGTTCACTAATGAGAAATTATGCCAGTAGCATGATAGATCAAGTTAACAATGAGAAAAGAAATACTCCTCAAGGATTGTTATGTCTTTCATTATTCGGGTTATACAGAGAGACAGGACGCATGGGGACCAGAAGTGAACCCTGATTCAACCTCAAGAGCGTTCGCTTTACATAAAATTCATACTCGGTCTTCACCATCGCTCGTTTCAAAAATCGATTTTAGAGACGAAACTTAGGGTATTTGCTGCGACTCAGCGCAGTCCTCAGCTGGGAGGTATCTAGCCAGTCTCCAATTAGACACGGTTTATTACCATATTTAAAGTTGAGAATGCTTTTCAGCTTAAGTTTTGTTAGACTTGAACAGGCTTTACTGTCTATTTATTACAAAGAGCACATAGTGGAACCAACATTGAGAAGCAAATGCTGGAACATAGCCGAGGTACCAGATGTCTGAAGTACACTCTTCTCATCATCCATATCTTCCTGTTACTGGATGGAGTTATCCTGTCTGGTGTTGGTAAGTTGATTTGCTTATATTGTGCGCTCCTTATATGTAGCATTTCATCTTGCTAGTAAATCTAAAGATAAGGATAGAAGTGAATAAGGTAAGTCTGGTTACTAAAGAGTAAAGTGTTAAAGAGTAAAGCTGCTTTGCAGTAGATTCAACGACATTGTTTAGTTTCTGGAAACTCCGTGATCTTCAGATTGTTGTTATGTGCGGCCTATGCAAGCAAACGTTCTTCTCTACAACATGTAAGTTGTATTGCATTTTTGCTGACTTAGTAACATACTTTTTTTGGTTGCTTTGACTAGGCATGCCAGTTTGGGCAGGAGGCAATAACTCGTTATGGATGTGTTGGTAGTGTGTCTGAGAAAACGCTGCCACCCATAAATAGGCAGCTAGACTAATCGTATCAGCGTAGAGCGGTGATATACCAGGTTTCNTATTCAGCAAAAAATGCGAGCCCTTTATCGTTACAAGACGTGGTAACGAAAGACGACATTGCTGTCGAGACTGGTTTANTGTTCGCTGCTTCACAAGCATAGAAACAATTGTGATGCGTGAAACTGCTGAATGTGGTCAGTGACTTCTGGTCGTGACATATACGATAACTGGACACGCATACTGTGTGCCATAAAACTACAAAATCAGATCACAGATCTACAAAAATATAAGTGAATAAATGAATGATAGCAATGTCAAGCAAAATAAACGACAACAATGCCAACATTCAACTCAGAGCATTCAACTCAACAAAAGTTTCAAACTGCGACAACGATAGGCGCGGTGTGCTGGCCGTCGTATTGATCTCGTTTTTCTTGCGAGTTATCAATCACGTCGCATGCGCCTTGCTGATTACGATTACGTTAACCCAGCAGTGCCAATCGCATCAGATGTATGTCAGTAACAAAGCCAACAATCAAGAAAATAAACTCACCAGGCCCGTAACTAGGGGGGGCACAAGGGAAGCCCTCCTGAAAATTTTTTAGTCCCTAGGAAAAACGTGTTGGACATAGTTCAACACCATTGGACATAGTTTAAAAAATTTGGGTTCCTCTCAACAAACTCTTCGCCTCCCCTGGTATCCTAAGCTGGTTACGGGCCTGAAACTCACTGTGTTCACCCAAGAGTATACTCAGAACAAACGATAATAACATAAGGTACACGCTGTGACAAGGTTCAGGGTATGTGATGGTTACGGATGTAACTTGGATTAGAAAAAATCTCATTGATATGCTTGCGCAGTTCCAATTCATCAATATTGAGAAGCTTGCTTGGAGAGATGGTTGACGCACACACTCATTTATTTCAGTGATTGTCAACCTTTTTTGTATTGGTACACCCTTTCAAACTTGTCAGAAAACCTATACACCCTTGCTATTGCACTAAAATTTAGTGCTGTTAAAGTGTAAAATGTAAGCGATTTTTACGCTGTAAATGTGGCTTTCAACCCTAGAACATCAAACATGATTTTTTTCCCGGGAACCTAAATGGGGGTAGTGAAAACCCCATTCTGAAAATTAAAAAAGAATACTTTCTATCAATTTAGGTTGATGACAAAAAGTACACCGCAAATGCAATTCTGATTAAGTTGTTTGCGCACTAAGAAAGTTACTTTGTACTTTACTTTACTTTTATGCTGTTATTGATTAAAAGGAAAATACAAAAAAATAACGAAAATTATATAAATAATTAAACTTAATATTTTTTTAAAAAACTATGCTGGACTTGAAGAACTTATCCTGGTCCAGGATAAGTTGGTACCGAGGTGTCTGAAGCAACCCCTGAGTGAATTACAGCCCTTTAAGGCCACTGAAAAGTATATGGGAGGCATGCAAAAAATGGCCAAATTTTTATCTGAATGAATGCATGTGTATTGTTTCATATAACTCAGCTGATATTCAGAAGCAAGACAAAAACAACAGTCGTCGATCAAATAAACAGAGATAGTAAAACAATCAAGCACAGAACACGGTGAAATGAACGCAAAACAGCCTTCCTTGTACACTCACAGTAGCGTAACAAAGGCGCATTGCTGTCTGCCAGTGAGCTCCCTGGTGGAAGTGCACGGCCCAGTGATGGCAACTCAAGCTGCGTTGTAACACAAAACAATACGTCGTTTTCAACTGGCAGTGCGTCGCTTCCCGCCGTCTGATTCAAAACATGTGCTGAACGCATGCCCTAAACGCGCAACGTCAGGAGAACATCATCTGGCACAAGCTACACATCCACCACAAAACGGGGTGGCTTCAACCCGAAAGCACAAACTTTTCCTCACAGTGGAAAAGTACAGCACGGGAGTATGGGGCGCCGTTCGTAAAAATATTATATCTGACAGATTTAGCACAAAAACTGCTATCTCTGCGTGCATTTAGCTATCTTTGCGCAGATGTAGCTATCTCTGCGCGCATTTAGCTAACTCTGCACACTTTTAGTTATCTCTGCGCAGAGATAGCTATCTTTGCACGCATTTAGCTATCTCTGCACATATATAGCTAAATCTGCATGCATATATAGCACTGAAGCGTGTCGGAGGAAAACATGGTATCCTATCTGAAGAAAAACTTGGTGTTCTGTTTCAGTAATCCAGACAAAAGCTAGGCTACTG
>JGI24159J19872_10005900_pt1 | contig 15869 bp, 8 predicted proteins | sample Ectturendosymbi4_FD_19872 | JGI IMG/M metagenome (IMG submission 19872) | reverse complement strand
TGGATCGTTCTTTTTAAAGAGATCAAGCCCAGAGGTATTTACTTAGGCGACCCCTTAGAAAGGATACTACAGGACTGCACAAGACATCGGTCTTTTGGTCAAGTAGCGGCGGCCAGTCTGGTCTCTAAGCCAAACTTACTCAAGTCGTGTTCTTAGTCAAGTTTGTAGCTCGATCGGGGTCGACGCTCAAAAGCGAGTCTTACACATCATTCCCCATTGGCTCTGACCAAGTGGTACTAGTCAAGTTTATAGCACGATCGGAGTCGAGGCTCAAAAGCGAGTCTTACACATCATTCCCCATTGGCTCTAACTAGTGGTTTTACTTCAGGGGCTGACAAGCTCAAGGCAGGGCAAACCAGAGAAGGAATTCAGAAACTGAACTCCCGAGTGGGCTGAGCGCCCCTCTTTTATAGGCAGTTTTAGTCACGTGATTGATCACCTCATAATCATGTGATGGGTCACAAGACTAGGGTCATTGACCCTAAATGTAAGTATCAAGTGATTTGATTGGTTAGTGGTTATATCATAGTCATGTGANGGGTCACAAGACTGGGAGCGTTNACCCATGATGTAAGAATCCTTTTGTTTGATTGGTTAGTATTTTTGGGGCGTATGCGCTTTGCTGGTCCCATGACTCAGGACAGTACACNAAAATTGAGGTCATTATACAATAATAGAAAATACATACACGATTTCTTTCAGATTTCTTCTAACTTTAGTTTTCTCTCTTATTTGTTTTAGGAGAGAGAATGAGTTTGCATTTTGATTCTTCTTCTTCTTCTGGCCTCTCTCGTTTGTGTCTGTGTTGGATATGAGAGAGTGGCTTGCTCAGTATTTGCAGCAAATGGAAAATTTCTTACAACGAGAGAGGATCTTTTTACATTGTTGATTCTCAGTAAATAGAAGATTTCTCAAAGGGAGAGAGGGTTATTTTGTATAGTTGATTCTCCGCAAATGGAAGTTTTCTAAAGAATATGTACAGACCATAAAGCGTCTGCTACAGTTGTTTCCACCTGCAGAAATCGCCCCCACAACGCAAAAAATCGCCCACTGCGGAGCAATTTCGCGTACGTTGAAGACCACTGGTCTAGATACACGGGGTTGTGGATCAGATTTATGTTATACGTCAGGGGTGAACAATTAGTTTTTGCTTGGGGGCCACTTTGAGAAGGCCGAATTTGTCGTAGGGCCGTGCCTTCTTGTGGGAGTAGAAGCAAGTCTCGATTTATAGCCACAACACCAATATTTATTATGAGAAGTTGGAGGAAATTTCAGATTTTAAGATTTGCCTGAACGCTTCTGCGAGCCACTGAAAACGCTGTGGCAGGTCACATTTGGCCCGCGGTCCTCTATTTGCCTACCTGTGTAATCCGCTATTGACAAATTACTTGAAAATGCAAGCGTGTTGTAAAGTATACTTCTGCCAATGTCTCATTGCCCTGCGTCAGCAAAATTAATGATTGGGATATTCTTCTTCGAATTAATGTGACATGAAGAGCTGCAACATTGTGCACGTACAGTACTAAAAAGATCGCGAGTAATTTGGGTGATAAATTAAATACAGTAAAGTGTACAGTTAGATAAACAGGTTGGTATAGACTACTCGCACTGGCGAACTTCAAAAAGCATCATGGCACTACTGCGATAAAATTTTTCTTTTGGCATTTTGTGATAACGGTTCAATGACACTTGGTATCTTTCGTTACATACTGCCAAGTTCAGGCCCAAAACCGGGAAATTTCCCTCTCTTTTACATTTCAAAAGCGCCAAAAACTTATTTGAAACAAGAAGTTGCAATCATTTTGCCATCACCCGAAAATACAACTGGTTGCTGCCCTTGCCAAAGTTTTGTAAGGAACCAAGGGAATACGTTGCCAGATTTTATTGATGAAATGATGAATACGTCGCCAGATTTTAAAGACCACAGGTCACCTCAAACATTTTTGGAGGGGAGCGAAAGTGACGAAATTTCATTTTTCCTTGTCTAAACTAACAAAACGACCTTTTTGTTAAAAATGTGATAGACAAACGTCAAATTTCAAAATCCAAGTGAGGGCCATAGCCATCTGTCCCCTTCCGACNCCAATGACTGACACTGCCCCAGCNTTCAATGAACTTTTAGAAAATGTCTGCAAACAGAAAGTTTTAACCGAATTCCTTAACATTCAAAACAGTTGTACAAAAGTCGTTCCAGATAGCTGGTTATGTGGAATACACTGTAATGTTACTTATTTTCAACGTTGTTGTAACTTTGTTTAAGCACCTTTCAACACCAGGCCCGTAACTAGGGGGGCGCAGGGGGAAAAAGTCCTTTATCAGATTTTTCGCCCCTCCTGGAAAAATGTGTTGAACACAGTTCAAAACTGTTGGACATATTTTAACAAATTTGGGTCCCTCTCAGAATTAAACACATATGAGTCGCTTTATGTTCCATGTATTTCACAAGAAATTGATCTCGCATAATGCAAATTTTCGAAAATGAAGCATGGTGATGCAACAGTTGTTTGGCGGAAACAACTTCAATAATTGTCCCGTACTGAATGCAGAACCGTCGCCAGAAAGTTTACAATAGTGGGGCTTTGGGTTTGTGCAGGGGAGCTTGACATTCTAAAAATTGACAAAAACTCAACTGATTTATAGTGCTTCATATTACAATTTGGGGGGCTTAGAGCTTTGTTTGGGGGGCTAAGCCCCCAAAAGTCCCCCTTGGCGACGGGACTGATTGAATGCTAATGAACACGCCTACATGTATGGGTGTCGGAAGAATATCTTCCTGGGGAGCAATAGTGGATTCTCCAGAGGTGAGCTACTTAAAAGTATTTTTTTCAGGAACGCAACAGTGGTGACATTTCATTTTAAGAACGTGAAAGTAAGAGAAAGACATTTTTGTAATAAAAAAAGATTAAACGAAAGTTTTAAAATTTCAATATCCAGGGTGGCAAGGCTCTTCTCTGTTCCCCTGCGGATGACTACATCCACAATGAAACCTCATTGAATTGTGTAACTTGGGAAAACGAAAAACAATATTTCAATAATACGTCCTCATTTCGGCCAATCAAAACACCTGCAATAATATCGCTAACTAATCACAGTGTCATGCATATGCGTAGCTAGAGGGCCGTGCCCCCGAGAATTTTTAGCATATCTAGTCAGTAGTCATTTTGTGCTTTGAGAAACTGCGTCCCAAACATAAATAACCTACTGTTGCTCGCCTAAAGTCAAAGATTTGGCTCCAAAAAAAAATGTTGAGGTGGCAACGCCATTGGTGCCATGTCCATAAAACTCGTCATGTACCAGTCAATACTGCAAAAAATGGCCCTAGATTTGTGTCCACAACTACGACACGGCCTGATCAATCGCCTAGTTTTTAACAGCAAGTCGATTTTACATCAGTGCACGCATCCTCAGTCTCGAAAAATCGTTCACACTAGTGCAACAGTACTGGTGCCATTTGACAAACTGGCACTGGTGCCAAGTTTGAAAAGCTGTGGCACTGGTGACATGTAGAAAATTGGCACCGGTGCCAATTTGGTAAAGGTGTGGTACCGGTGCCATTCAAAACATGGCACCGGTGCCAAAGTTTGAAAATGTTTGGCACTGGTGCCATTTGAAAATTTGGCACCAGCACTGGTGACATTTAGAAAATTGGCACCGGTGCCAATTTGGCAAAGGTGTGGCACCGGTGCCATTCAAAATTTGGCACCGGTGCCAAAGTTTGAAAATGCTTGGCACCGGTGCCATTTAGAAAATTGGCACTGGTGCCAATTTGGTAAAGGTGTGGCACCGGTGCCGTTCAAAATTTGGCACCGGTGCCAAGTTTGAAAATGTTTGGCACCGGTGCCATTTGAAAAATTGGCACCAGGAACCATGGTGTCACCCAACTTTTTGGCACCACGGTGCCAAAATAACTTTCTACTCCTGTTGCAGAAGCCAGCCATACGGTGCCGTGCGGCTAGACACTGCCATATATGAAACGTCACTTCTGCATCGACACGATGACTATATTGGTTTCACCCCAAGCTGCCTCCCACATTTTACAAGAAAATTGCGCCCATGCCCCTGAGTATTGTAAATGGAACCCTAGTGTGCTGTGCCAGCCCGGTGGGGAAACACTGCGTTACAGTAAACTGCAACGTCTGCTATTGAAGTGTTCAAAATTTGAGTGATGATATTGATAAAGTAGCTGCAAATTTTTCAGGTACTTTATTTAGGTGTTTTTGAAAAATAAAAAAAACTTAGGTATTTTGCTGTCAGTAGTGACAAATTCTAAAAATAGTTTTGAATTCATTGCTTGTGCTCAGGCGCTGTGAGTTGCTCACACAAGAGATGTATTTTATGTCATGTGAATTTGAGTTGTGAGGAGGCAAATTGTTTAATAAATTTGGCTTTGTCAAATGAAAGGTTTGGCTCTTTTTTGGCCATTTTTATTAGTGTTCAGTGTTTGGTTTTTTTCACCAATTTTGTTGGCTGTTCTTGACCATTTTTTACTGAAAGTTTGGACTTTTTTTTTGAAAAAATTACAATTGAATCTGGCAACCCTGTCTCCACGTTTCATTCGAGCTGCATGATGCAGCCTCCATCATGCAAAGTGGTTCCTTAGCCACTTTTGACCTTATTTGTTTATGGGAAGCTAGACGGAAGTTAAGAAAGTATTAGTTCATCATGTTCANCATGTTGCTTTTGACCTGTTAGACGCAGATATGGGAAGCTAGACAAGATGCAGATTAAGAAAGTATTAGCTCATGTTGCTTTTGACCTGCTAGACGCAGATTGAGATATGGGAAGCTAGAAGCAGATTAAATTTAAGAAAGTATTACTAATTACTTTAGCTCATGTTGCTTTTGCATTTTCATTTGCTCTAATGTTCACTACTGTGGTTGGTTTGCTTAGTTAGTGCAATGCCTTCTTGTAAAGTTGTAGTGCTCCTGTTTGTTGGCTGAGTCATATGAAACAATAAGCCATTGTTTGTCCATTCTCCTTGGTCGATGCATAATTCTGACCTTTTTTATTTGCCGTTATGTCTTTCATCTTCTTGCCCTGTTGAGCCATACTATTTTCTTTTTGAGTGATGTTTTTATCCTTAACCCAATAGCCTTGGCACAGCCATATACCTCATATGTTGTTCTCACGAAAATCCAGTGGTACTATTTTGAGCATTTGCCATTCTATTGCCTTGTCAACTTCGCGCATTTCCTATTCCATTGCCTTGTCAACTCTCCAGCCTTGTCAACTTTGCAACTGGTGCAAATTTCTTTACAATGCTTGACATTGATTCCCTCATCCTGAAAACCTCAGTGGCCTTTCAGATTTTCAGATGAAAAGCTTTGATACTACACATTGAAGTTACAATACTAGAGATTAGAATAAATGAAAACACAAAGAGCATGGGAATTGATCAATTCAATGTTTCAAACAAAGATTATCAGTGGTGAAAGATCATAGTGGTCTAAGGTATTTAATTTCATAATTTCATTTACAGTTAGGATTTTGGATGTAATGCAGATTTCTGTTTTGAAGCTGCTTTTGAAATGTCATTAAAAAAAACTGTTTTTACCTCTGATGTTATTTGCACTAATCCCATAATGTGCTAGTAGCATTTCAAGTCACAATTGTGCTAGGTTAGGTAGCATGTAACATTTAGAATGTCAATGTACTACTTCACAGAGTAGCACCAAATGTGCTAAAATTGAGTTGTAATCCACTTCTGATTTAGTGGTCTTGCTCTAATTTTATAGTGTCGGCTTAGAGTTCTTTTTAGGCTTGTTTTTGCATGCAATTACTGTATTTTAATAAGATGTGTTTGCCAAGCTTTTAGTGATTTGCAACCATTGCTTGAACTCATTAAAGTATTTGATTCGCTTTTCTGTTTTTTGTTTAACATATTTCATGACTTGTTCTACTTTTTCTGCTTGGAACGTTTTTGTTTCTGTGTTCAGTAGTTGCAGATCTATTGCGAACTTTATTCGTTTTACAACACTACAGTATCTTTTCAATCTGTTAATACCATTGCAAGTCTATTAATGATATCTGTCCTCATGAATATTATATTGGTGCTTTACATAGTTTCTTCAAAATATTGTTTTCTTATAGCAGTTTGACAAACATTGTCAGCAGAGAGAGACCCTGGTGTGTACACCTGTTTGGATGACTTTTTATGTAATCATTTTAAGACAATGATTGCATCTTAATGAAATCTTTCTGTTGGGGCAAAGTGCAACAAAGAAACACAGCAGTGTTGCAGACATTTGTCTTGTTTTTTTTTAATGTTTCACCTGAATTTGAAATAGTCTTTAAATCTGTGAAAACAAAGTAAGTTAAACAGCTAATTGCTGGAATTAATCTGTAGGTACATTTCATTATAAAGCTGCAATACAATCAGTTTTTGATTACATTTTGCAAATGTGTATTTATCAAATGTAAAACATTTTGTCCACAAATTTACGTACATCATTATTATACATTATTCTGTTCAGGTACTAAAAGATGTTTGCAAACATTTGGCAGACCTCAAACTCCAAAGTTGGAACCTTATTTGCTTTTGTAATCACAATGATAAGGTATCTACATTAACAAAAAATTTAAAGCAGTATATATCAGGGTTTCAGAGTCGGAGGTAAAATGTCTGACTCTAATTCCAACTCCTACCTTCCAAATTTTTGCAACTCCAACCTTTACAAAATTTCCGAATTCCAACTCCTTAATTTGAATGAAGTTTGGCTGTCAACAAGGCAAAGAAGCAAGCTAAAATTATTTTAGAAATACGCATTTTGTTATTTTCACTAGATACATGAGCTAAAAGGCTTTGAATTAATCTTTTTATTTGACGAATATTCAGTAATCATAAAAAGCCGTTATGTTTGCTATGAGTTGCTAACTATTTCTATAACATGAATGAATTAAAGAATAACACATGAACTACATTCAAAACACCTTTGTAAGTGGCATATAGCGAGAGTAGCTAGCTATAGAACTATTCGATCTTTGATAATTCAAAAATTTTTTGAACACAAAACATAAAAAAATAAAAATCCATAACAGCTCTTTTAGCTAGTAATATTTTATAGTACCTACTGCTTACTAATATTGTTTCACTGACTAAAGCAACAAATCCATTCGCATTACATATGTATGGGCAGTATGGTTGCTTCCAGCTATTGTTGGTTGTCTGAATACACAGAAAAATCATACAGAATGAACTATGCCTGGATAACTGCTCAGTAACTCATCTGAGCAAACACGAGACACACAAAAACTGTCAGAACAACACAATTTACCTGTGGTAAAATCCGTGGTCCATTTGACCACCAAACAGCACAGCAGTGACACAAGAACAATTACTTGTCTCACAGCAAACACACTGAAAAGAACTCTTTACACAGGTGGACCACTGTTTTCTTATTCTTCTTAAGCATTATGTAACTGTTCAATATTTTGTTTAATATCTATCTCATTAATGACTTCAAATCTTAGTGTACATTTAATAGTTTGCTCTCAAGAACAGGATGGCTTCTGTGAGTTTTTTTTCATTGCAGCCCTTTGGTACGTCCTGATGAGCTTTAGTGCTGAAAACAGGGGTTTAACGCTGACTTGTGTTGGGGAAAGCACTGCTACCAACTCAGCAAACTCATTCACTATTTCAGGATATTGCTTTATGGCTTCCTGAATTTTTAACTTATATTTTCTATCTATTTGTTCCGCTTGTTTTAATGCATCACAGAAATCAGCCTTATAATTTGCTAAGCTTTTATGTACTGTAGCTGAAGTATTAGCTGTTTTCTCTAGTTTACATCGCTTTGATGGTCTTGCTTCATTGTCTTGTTGATCTATCAACTTATCAAAATCAGCTTCATTGCATGTACCATCTGAGTCTGTTGTACTTGGATTGGAGTCTGCATCTTGAGACGATGCAGTAGTGTTTTAAACTGAAAATCATCATCGCAAGGTCACATGGCGCTGATTTTTCTTCATCTTGTTGTGTTTTAGATAACAGTACTCTGTTTATAGGGTCCACATACACTCCAGCCAGAAGACTTTTATGGTTAAGTAGTTGCACTTATCTTTGTCCGACTCCCTTGCGAATTTAACTTACTTAAAATTTAAATCTACTTGATTTGCTTTTTGAAAAAAATATTTGCCTAGATCAGGGTTGTGCAATCATGCAGCACTGGTGGACCAAATGCACACACATTGGTTTCCATGGACCACAGCTGCATATGTCAAGCCCTGTGGGTTAGACAACTCACTGGCCACCCACAGAAGATTGGCAATATCCTTGAAAAGCGTAATGCTTGCTTGTGTAGAAACAGGGTCTTGATTAAATGAATACCAGGTTAGGGTGACCGTTTGTGATCATAAGGAAAAGGAAACAGCAGACTATTTTTCTCTTAATATATTTTTAGGGTTTTGGCCTGAATTCCTTGTTCAAAAATCTATACCTTTCTGTGGCCCACAAATTTTCAGCTCCTGGGCTACTTTTGACCTATGGGTTGCACACCCCTAGTGTAGATGGTCTGATATAGCTGCTGTGCAAGGTCAACTCTTTCATAGCTGGCTACCATGTAATTCAGTGCATGGTGGGGGTTAACATGACAAGCAGAAAGCACATTCAGATTTTTCTTATATTATAATAAAGTGAACATGTACCAATAAAGTGATCTCTATACTGAGGTTTTCTGTTCTGATGTTACCATGCTAGGTTTAGAATTTTAGGTTTATGTCTTAGGTTTAGGGTTTATGGATTAGGGTGTATTGTAGGTTTAGGGTTGTGTAGGTTATTTGCAGTCTTTAATTGATTGAATTCTACTAATATAGTTGCTGATTAATACAATTCCTTCATTTGAATTTAATTTATTGCTTTTCAAAGGAAAAGTTAACACATCGCTACATTAGCCACGTTTCAGGACACCGAAACCATGAAATTCCAAGCTTTTGCGTACAATTAACATACCAAACTCAGCTTGGCTTGCATAACCATAGTCAGCTGCTTAGCAGTTGTTTTTGTGTAACCATAGTAATCTACCTAGCCACTGCCAGCAAGTGATGTCTACACTGTTTCCTTTTGGACATAATTTAAGTCAATTCCATCATGATGCTTTTTCAATAATGAAAAATCTTCGAAAATGAAAAATTGACATGAGTTTTCAAACTAAGAGTATTTCATACTAATGATTGAAATGCCTCAGAGAAAATACAATCCAAGCTCTATACCATGCTATGGTTCATGCTAAGGTTTTCGGTTTTTATGTAGCCACAGGCGGCTGCAAAAGAGTTGACCTTGTGTCACTGAAACTGGCTATCTAGCCCAGTGGCGAGTGGTTCTCAACCACTGTTCTGAGGGTTGCATGCGGCTCCCAAGCACCCCTTGAGCAACCTTCAGCAGTCTTTCAATAAAACCTCTAATATTTTGTAGGACAGACTTCATTCTGCAATAAAACAAAACGTGTCAATTGACTTGTGTTAAAATTTCATTAGTGCAGCTCTCAAAGTTGTAGGTCTGGGTTTGGCTTCCTTCAATGAAAAGGTAGAGAACCACTGATCTAGCCACTGCCTTGAAAAAAAATATCTGCAGAGTAGTTTATTCTATCAGGTTATTCCAACGTGCTTCGATGTGGTTACTCCCATGCAGATAATATGTAAAATGCCTTCCTTTTTTCTGTTCGTACTAAACTTCTTCACATCGAGGCTGTTGCTATTGTTTTCTGAAATTCTTCATCAGTTTTTTTGTTATATATAATCAATTTACAGAGATTCTGTTAATCAGAAGGAAATGTTCTCCAGATTTTTTAATATCTTTGCATCCATTTTTGTTTCCAATTTGTTCCAAGCTATGCAATTGATGTTGTTTATCTGAATGTATATCTTTCATTGATTAACTTTCGCATCATACATAATCTATATACAGTAGCTGTTGTGTGCAATTAATCAATCAAAATTTCTTAATTTATGACAATTTTTTGGTTGTTTCTTTATGTTTTTGTTCGAAGTTTTGTTAGGATTGCTCATGGCGACTGCTTATGTTCATTTTTGTAATTTTAAAAGGCTTGTTACAACAACATCATATCTAAAAACAATGCAGTCTGCAAAAAGACATTTAAGTAATGGATCAGTCAATTACCAGAAAGTTCTTACACTGGACACTATGAACCCCAACATTAAGAAAGTAGAGTATGCGGTTCGTGGACCAATTGTTGTTAGGGCTGGTGGTATACGGAAAGAACTTGAACAAGTAAGTACATAATATAAAAAATAACATGAAGTTTGATTTACTATTACAGTTTTATGTTGAAAGTGTTGCATAAAGATCAAAAGTAGAATCAACCAGTAGATTTTTCATAACGTATATTTGTTGAGAATATTATAAAGTAACGTAAGCTGTGCTTGCTTCACTTGGGAAGTAGAAGTGTAATGTGAGGATAAATATGTTGAAGGTCAGCTTGACTACAAAATCTTTACCATATGCTAGAGATTAGTTTGTCCTTTTTTAGAAAATAATCATGTTTTACTACAGCCAGTGGCGCATCTAGCCTGGAAAAAAGGGGTCTGTCGCGGAAGGGCAGCTTTTGATATAACGTTTCAACATAAAACCACATTTTCTCCTAAGACTAGAAATCGACTGATGAATTTTGCAATTTTGCCAAAGTTCGCAAACCCAAGTTGCTTCTTTGTCTATGATTGATGAACACTTTGGCGTCCGGCTGCTTTCGGGGATTTTCGGAAAAAGAACACCTAAACACGTGGCTTTGCGTGGGAATATCTCTGCTCCTGGTCGAAGTGTCAAAAGACGTGGCAAGTCTTCTAGTCTGGGGTGCGTTTTTTGTGAGTGACGTCATACGTGGAGGACTTTTAGGCCACCTTGGCCCACTTTGCCTGGCCCTGGGCGTCAACTGTTAGGTGGTAGTATTTCGCTGAAGTTATTACTGGAAACTAGGCTACAATCTGAGTCTTTTGATACTTTGGATGATCTGCTGGGGTTTCAGGTTCAAAAATGATGATGTAAGTTATTAAAAATATTTAACTAATTAGATAATTAATTAATTTGTTTATTTTAGATCTAACTTTTGAACCAGAAATGCTATAAAGTTGATCAAAGGCTCAAAAGACTCGGACTCGAGACTAGTTTCTAATGAAAACTTCAGCGAAGCACTTTGGCCTAGCGGTTGGGCCCTAGGCCAGACAACATGAGCCAAAATGACCCCAAAACTATTTCACTTATGACGTCAGTCACAAAAAATCCACACCTCCCAACCAAAAAATTTTTTTTGAGTACAATCTATAAGACTGACCAATCCGTTTGAGCCCTTGAACAGTTCTCTAGCGCAATCGGTGGAGGAGCTAGGGCGTTGGTAAGGCAACCAAAAACTGCATTTTTAGGACGAAATCGAAGTACAAATATATCGTAGACCGGCTCTCAAAGTGTTAATGCAAATTCTCTGTACTCTTCCTTAGGATGCACAGCCCTCCAACTGCATCGAGTAGTGTGCAATATTCAAACCACTCTGCAATTGTCCCCATAAACCATTCTATGACGTAACATTGCGTGCGTGGTAAGCAGATGATTGCCTGCGAACAAATCAAGGCAACTAGCTACAGTCAGACCTCGTTTATCCGAACTAGTTGGTTTCGTATCTGGAAAATCGGAATCAGGCCTGTAGCCACAGGTGGCATTCGGGGGCAATCCCCCCTAAAATTTTTTGTGCTCCTCAAAATTTTGTTTTGCCAAGAAAATTCTTTATTAAAACATNTAACAAAAACAGAAGTCTTGACTCCTAAAAATGTTTTGTGCCCCCCAANCCCTTGGACCTAGGCTACGGGTCTGGCCTAAGCGAACACTCAAAGGGGAAACAGAAACAAACTGTAGAGTAGTCGCAGATGAACTGTCAATTTAAGCAAGTATGTAGACTGCATGTGAAACATGACTAAATGAAACTCTCATAGTTGTTTTTGTTTACTAGCAGATCCGTATCCATAAGCAAGTATGCATTCAGAATGAGATTTAAACATGAAAAGAACTGTATAGGAGACCTATAACTGCGACCTGCAGGGTCTGCCACTGTTACATTAATTGTGCGTAGAAAATTGATTTTCACCCATCCATTGTGATTTAATAAACAACTAAGTAACAGTTGGCATAATCCGGTTTAGCACTTTTTTTCTATTGATATCACATACCTGTTCCTAAATATCCGAGTCGGTCCCGGACAGCAAGGTTTCTGGATTAAAGGGGTGAAATGCGTTGGGAGAAATCTGTTCCTAGCAATTTGTTTAAGATAACAAGGGTTCCAGTTGATCGGAGTTTGGACAAACATGTCTGACTGTTGGAATAGATAGTGGTATTGATCTCATTGTGAAAACACATAAGAAAATATTTCCAAGTTATCACTGCTTTCGGGCACAGCGCATTTATTACATCACAATCGCTCTTTGTTCCTACAAATATGGTGCTGAAAATATACTTAGCTTGTCGAACATTCAGCAAATGTCAGCCGTACAGCAATGAGAGCTGTTTATCCAAGCGTACATACATTTATAAAATCGATGCTGACAACCAGCTGCACAACTGCGTCTGTGGAGCGCTGTCTATCAAGATGGCAGTGTTACAAATATACTTGCAAAATCCCTTCGGAGAAGAACGATTGAATTGCAATTGCTCTGATGACTTTGTATCGTAATCTAAAAGTGAATTACTCAAAATCAATGCAGGACATCTCATGCAGCAAACAACATCGTCAACTGCTTAATTCTAATAAGACTATTTTTGAAATACGACAGTTGACTGACAGTTTGTTCAGATAATGCAGCCACAATTTTTTAGGCTAGCTGCCATGCCTTTCAATATGAGAAGTTGCTTATAAAAATATAGTTACAGTGAAAACAAACCCACGTTACTTGGCATGACGCTGAGGAAGGCCTAAACTTACTTAATTTTGTCATAACCTAGTAGGTGTAAACAGCAGATAAAATTTAGGCCGAAACTACAAACCGAAACTATCATGATTGGAGACTGTCCTCTTGCCATGAAGCGAAATATTACAAAACAGCGTGTATGAGATTCTGACAGCATTAGAGCTGGCACCGTCAGAGGAAGAAATTCAGAAACACATGCGTTCGACGCAACATCAATTTCGAGTGTTCAAAAATGTGGATTGTTTCATGTCACTGCACAGGCGCCATTCAGACAAGGCAGTAACATTGTTGTTTCGTAATAGCACTATGCAACGTTAGAAGGGAACTGTAGGCTGTTGCCTGTTCCAAAACACCCGCATTAGAGATCTGCAGTGACAATGTTTGATATTTCATCGGCTTTAATGCTGAGTACCTGCGGTGTAAAGGGGTCTGTCATGGCAGCCAAACAGACCCCCTGGATGTGCCCCTGACTACAGCTAACACTTTCCTTAACAATGACAAAAGTGAGAAGAGTACCAAATTTTGTGTAATCATTAAAATAAAAAAACTTTTGAAAGTATGTTATGCTTAAGAGTACTGTGGCCAGTGCACAGGTTTTGCATTTTTTGCTACTCATTATGTACTCCACCGTATTCATCACTTTAAGTGTGCTTATACGTATAACAAGCAACATCATTCAGTGGACCACAGGCAAACCTGCCCAGGTATTTGCTTTTGACTTCAAGCGTAACGTGCATTAATTAATTTTCTCATAATTTTTTATTAATTTTTTCATTTGTTTCCCAGGTTCCTTTGATGCACACAGTCATAATTTAAGTCAAGTTATCAGTGATGACTCATCACTGACCAATCAGATCAATAAAGTTACCATCAATCAAGCTGCAAAACAACATAAATTTGTTTCAAGCATTTTCATTCTAAAATTTCTGTTAGCCAATTAGGTAACAAAGAAAATAATTTTCAGCCAAGGTTGATAAAAATAATGATTCTTTTATAAGGATGTAGGACTGACGATGCATAGTGTTACGTGAAATCGATTTCCTATTAAAAATTTGCTCATTGATTCAAACTCCTCACTTGTTTCTTTTTGAGAAATAAAAGAAATCAGATTTTTTTATTTGAATTGCTTTTTTGGTTTTAATCAGACTTTTAAAATTATGTGTAGGGGTAGTCTTGTAGATTGAAAGTCTTGCAGATTCAAATAAAAATACAAGTTTTAAGTTTTGGATGTCAGATTTTTTCTTGATGTTGACATGATGGGAGTATGTTCATTCATCTTTTGTTCACATTTGGATGACATCATCATCCTCTGGTAACCGACCAAACGCGCCGATTTTATGGCAGTGGTGCTCAAACGTTTTGGCTTGTGGGCCACATTTGTCTTTCAGAAACCCTTTGCGGGCCACAAGAATTAATAATCTCAATAAAAATACTTAAAGTGTTAAGTTTTCTTTCCAATGGAAATTGCTTTGCGGGCCACGGTTTGAGCACCACTGTTTTATGGAATTCTAGTTTTATGAGTCTCCAAAGGGTTTGATTGACTTTCTAGCATTTCTGGTTCAAATGTTACAGCAAAATAACTGAATATTAATTAGGGAAATTCCTCCTAATCCCTGAAGATTTCCTGATATATTTGGATTTTTTTGGCCTAAATTTGGAACCAGAAATGCTAGAAGTCAATCAAGGGCTCTGAACACTTCTATTATTGCCTGGTTTTGTATAAAACTTGGAGCCATGAAATTTGCTAATTGGATTGACCAATGACATCAAAAGAACTGCAAAACCTACCCAAATCATGATGTCATCGACCAAAAATCCCAAACCCAAAACTTGAATTTTTTGTTCATTCTGAAATACAAGACTTCACAAGTCTTTAGACAGTTTGAACAGCTCTCTAGCTTAATCGGCTAGCGAGTTATGGCATTTGGACAAAATTGCCAAGGTTGTCTTTTGTGTAACATGAATTTTCAGCTAATTTTATTTTTTTCCACCATAATTTTGGCTCCAGATATGCTAGAAAGCCAATCAAAGGTTCTAAGGACTTTGATGATAACCTAGTTTCCAAAGAATTTTGAGCCAAAGAAATGACTTATTGGATTGGCATCCAGGGCCAGATAACAATGATTTTTGGTAGGAATTGATATATATATCACCGGGAACCACAACGGGTTTCCCATCACATATATATATACGTCAACTGGTAGTGAAACTTAAACTTATTTTCTGCAACCCTTGACAGTCGGACAAATATTTCAATTGTATTTCTAACAAGACATTTGCTACTTTAGGACCTGCAGCTTGCCCTTATGTCAATTCACCTAGGTTTACCTCTGGCCACAAGCCACAAACATCTGAACAATCTCTGAGACTCAGCAATTGACCGGTTGATCGTGATCGATGTGTTGGCTACACCTGGTAAACACTGTCTGCAATGAATAAACACAGTGCCATGCATAAAAAAGAATGTCAAAAATCAGTACAAACCATCGCGCTTATTTAACCAGCGTGCATATACATCAAGTTATGAAAAGTAGAATTATTTTAGGATGTTATGTGCAACTGCTTCACAGTGGCAGTTGGCGTCACTAGTGAGTAGCGATTGCATTTGTAATCATATTCATAACGCCACAAATGTTTTTTAACATAACGCAATTCATTTTCCATGCAACCTCTATTTTAATTAATCTCCGCTAAACTGGCATCAATTGGACTTCTTCACCTTAAGTTATAGTCAAACTTTTAATGCTGCAAGAACTTCTACATCTATAAGTACAACCGGAGTTTATTCGTACACAATATCTGCATGTGGTAGTGCGGTCTAGACAATAAGTTGCAAGTGTTGCGGTCAGAAATCCCGAGCGGCATGTGCGCAAAGCTTCGCACTGTGGCAGCAAGCAACAATAGAGTTCACATGCCATGATCACTCTTCGCGTACGCTATTGTTACGTTCAATCGTTGACATTGTT
>JGI24159J19872_10005898_pt1 | contig 15872 bp, 5 predicted proteins | sample Ectturendosymbi4_FD_19872 | JGI IMG/M metagenome (IMG submission 19872) | reverse complement strand
TCGCCAAAACCACCCAGACGCCAAGGTGTTAAGTGAATGAAGTTTGGCTGTCAAAAGAATTTTTTAGCAAATAACTCTCCATGGAAATCATGGTACACAGCAAGAATTCTCTGTTTCAACAAAAGTTTCATAAGAAATTGTACCATTACAACAGGAATTCCAAACTTAGGAGTGTGATGTAAAAAATGGTTCAATTGGACTTCCAGAGTCAGACAAAAAAGTCCGACTCATACTCCTATAGTTGTTAGGAATCCGATTCCACCCTAAAAACCTTGGACTCTGCAACCCTGAACTAAAGTTTGATTGCCTTAATTTGTCGTACAAACCAAATGTTACTTTACTCATGCAACATATGAAAGATTGAAGTACAAACTAATCCACTCAAAATTGCCTTTGCTTGTTTGCAGCATAAATGTATCATACTATTATAATTTAGTTTCGCAATCCTGTAGACTAATGCATATTTAAGTTACTTGGGCCTTTCCATGCTGTTAATGATACAGACAAAGCTATTGCCTATCACACACACAAAAAATTAACCCATTGCTTGAGTTTTATTATGTTTTGAATGGTGCAATACCAATATGTTTACACCTGTGTATTATTGGGTTTAATTGCATACTGAGTATGCTGCTTTTTGTATTACTTAGACCTTCAATTCACAAGTGATGTTGATTTTGTGCAATAATGGATTGGGCAAGTGTAAGTACTATCTAGAACCATAGCTTTGTTTTGAGTTCATATTTTTTTCTGACTGAGTAATCATCAGCTCTTATTCAAATAGCAGTTGTCCATTTGCTTAGTTTTAAGATTTTTTGAACATTTTTGTGTTTTGAAATTAACTGCTTGTAAATATTTGTTGTTAAATGTGTTATTATCAAGATTAGCATCTTTTTTAACCAGTCACATACATGCTGATTTAACTTTGTGGAAAATCATCTCTACATTGTATATCATGAGTGAACTTGACATGGCATGATCTCATTGCACTATGTGTAACTGATAAAATTTCTTACTAGTATGAATATGATGTGTTGTCTTGCCATCATTTTTAATGCTTAAGCTTTAACTGTACACACTCAACATCCAAAATTGAAACAATTTTTTTATTGTAAAGTACAAGACTTTTCCAATCTTTAGAGGGTTTGAACAGCTCTCTAGCATAATCTGGCGGCGAGTTATGACCAGTTATGTCCTGTGGTGCAATATACCCCAGGTTAGTGTTTGTAGGAGTGCAATTTTTACCACGTTTTGGTTTTTGAGCTACAATTTTTGCTATAGATATTCTAGAAAGTCAATCACGGGCTGTAAAGACTAGGACGATAGCCTAGATTCCAAAAAACATGAGCCGAAAATGGGTCGTTGGGTTAGCACCCAGGGCCAGATGAAGTTGGCCTAAAAAACGCAAACCGCCCCCAATTATGACGTCACCCACAGAGAACCCCAAACACAAATCAAAAAAATATTTTTTCANTCGAAACTAGAAGACTTCACAAATCTGTAGAGGGTATGAACAGCTCTCTAGCTTTAGCAGCCAGCGAGTTAGGGCCAAAAAAGTACCAGCCATCATAGTGTGTGGACGTTGAACGTGGGTTTTATTTTGGTTTCAGATAATGCTTGCTTAGATGTACAAATATTTTACTTTGGAATCTTTTGTCCAAATCCTACATGCATTATTTGCTTAACAGTTTGCTGAGAAGCCTGATGGATGGATGTAAATTTTTTAGTTTTTACACTTTATGCAATGGGTAGCTGCACTTGGATTATAATTGAACAAATTATCTAACTCATTTTTATAGTCTTTGCTCAATGAACTCATTCTCTTCTATGCTCGATGAACTCATTAGATACCCCTGGAGAGACACAAATATGATATTGATGTGCTTGGGATAAGTTTACGTGCCATTGATTGTGTGCTATTGTGTGAGTGACTTAGGTTCAATACAATGCAATACACTGATTTGATCTTGTTTTAACTTGGAAATCTATCTGTTATTGCGCTTGTATGCTTATGATTTGTAATTTATTTTTCACTTGTTTGTTTTATTTTGTTTATCTTTGTGAGCTTCTTGAATAAACTGAGCTTTTGTTAGTACAGTGATTTTTGTGCACAAGAAAAAAATTAGTTTTGGTGTTATCTTATGACTGTAATTCGTTTTCAGAGACTCTTGTGTGAGGGATGGACTGAAAAGCAGGTTTTTCTACCTCTGCCAGATTCGCCAAAGCGCTTCAGCAACAAATGGAAGTCAAGGTTGAATCAAGTCTAACTTTATTAATTGTCCACCATGTGCTGACAGTCAAAAATCATTTTGTTATTGCTTTAAAATGTTTTCAATTCTAGTTGTGGTAGTGATATGATAGTTATTCTTACAAATATATTTTATTGTATTTATTCTAATGTAAAAGCTGACTCAAGGCTTGTTTTTGTAATGGCACAGATTATGCAATGTTTTTTCTGCAATGTGACAAGTGTAGTGTTGCAGTGCGTATCTGGAACAAGCTTGTAGAAGAATTAGAATAATTTTATGTCTTGGTTTCAAATACTTTGTTTATTTTGCAAACTTTAGATACGCAACTGTGACTCTTATTCATTCAAATGCAATTGAAATAAAATTCTATCCAAAGAAACCAAAAAGTTCTACAGAATTAAGTGGAGGTATGTGTTTAATCAATGGCAACTTTTGTGTTAAGAATCTTGTGTTTATCGATCAACTTGTCATAAAAGTCTTTTTTTACCGTTTCTGTGTTGTTGCCTTAATGATGCCGCACAAAATTTTCCTATCTTGCAATAGCTCTGGGATTGAAAGCCAAAAATGTTTTACAACGTTTTTATTGTCTGTATTTAAATTCTTCTGCTCTTATTGTTTAGTGTTTGTGTTTGCTTGGGAATCCTTGATCTGTTCAATCCATTGGTAGGCAATAGTATAAATGCTTTAAGTCCTGCATGAGCCCAATTTGGGCAAGTACATGTTTGGCCATAACTCGCCAGCTGATAGAGATAGAGAGCTATTCAAACCTGAAATGTGGAAAGTCATGTAGTAATTTTAATAGAATTAGGAATTTTTGGGTTTGAACTTTTTCGGGGGTTACAACACAACTGTGCAGGTCAAGGGTTTTTGGATGACGTCATCTGGACCTGATAAAAAACTTCAAGGAGCAACTTTGTGTAAAAAAAATCAGGTGAAAATCCGCATCTTGATTGGCCTTCTAACATTGTTGGTTGGCAAGTTATGGCCAAAAAAACACAAATTAATTACTCTCCTAATGAATCCCTAGGGATTAGCTAATTAATTTGTGGTGTTTGCGAGTTTGCCGAAATCTTTTAGAAGTAAATTGTTTCTATCACAGAACGAATAACTCTTATCCCATGGCGATATTGTATCAGTCTGTGTCAAGAACCGTCAAAATCACACGCATTGAAAATTATGGACTATGAATCAGGACTGACAAAACCCTGCACACGTGCAGCGATTTTGTCACTGCAGTCAAGTGAAGAGGCAGTTGCTTGGTTGCGATGCATTCAGGTTAATAACACAATTTTTAAACACACTAAATTTTTTCGTAAGTTGAAGTGTGTTTCAGTTTTTAGACAGATTGTGATAGCACTAATGCTTTGTATATTTTAAGGAAAAAATGCTTTTACAAGGAGTTACTTTTCACATTTGAATGACGTAATACTGTACTTATTTATGTTGACTGCTGCATGTAAATGAAATAGTGCAACCAATTAGTTGACTACGTATTTTTTAAATTTAGGCTGGTTAATATCTCGGTATAGATATATCGATGCCAATTTTTACCTGATACAATATTACATTCTTATGCTGGTGTGTCAGTAGTTCATGACTGTTTGAGCTGAAATTTTAAAACAAGTTTTGAAGGAAGTTTGACGTGGTTGTTAAAATTCTACATTTGAGAAAATTCGCGTTTTCAAGAAGTTTACTCAGTAGCTAGCTGGCTTCCCATTGTCATGAAAAATTCTTTGACAGTCGCGGAAAATTTATGGTATAAAGTTTTCAATTGATGATTCCTGAATTTTTTTGCAAGATTAAAAAAATCCTAGAAAAATTGTGGAAGCGAAATTGTTCAGACTAAGTTCTGTGATACTCTGGATTCGATGTAGCTCTTCTGGACTACATCCGCGTTACTCGACTGTTCTGAATTGCCCTTGTGTAGCTGTTCCCCTGTAATCCCGTGGGGGCTTGGAACTTCGTTTGGGGGAGGATAACCCCTTGAAAGCCCTCCCCCGTGGCGACGGGACTGAGTGTAACAATTCTCAGGTAATAATCCTTTGTATGTTTGAATTCCCACACGTGTTAAACTAGCTGCTAAAGCGAAACTGCAAATGACGTATTAGCCGAGTGAAACGCTTCTCAGGGATAGAAAGAGGTGACGAATTGAACAGATTGACGAATTAGACGGTGGCAAATTAGACGAACAGAAGTGTACACAAAAGGTAGGAATTCTGCCGGGAAACGAATTGACAAATTAAACCAGGGGTCGGCAACCATTTTTGCACTGCGGACTGGTTTCAGCCTGGCATTATTTTGCGGACTAGCCTTCAGTGAAATAATGTTTGGCACATGCAAACTTACGACAACTCGTGAGTCATCACGGCACTGATTCAGTGAGAGATCTGGGATTCTTTACCCCGGTAAGATGCTCCGACCTGTAGGGATTATGGTAGCCAATGGCACCCGCAGTGTCTTTCCTTATGTCAGTCGTTCTGGTCACTTTTGGACCAACATGCCCTTGGTTCCGCACGGACTGGCACCGGGCCGCGGCCCGGTGTTTGCCTACCCCTGAATTAAACGATGAAGGATTAGACAAATTCTACTGCTGTAGGCTATAATAAAACATTTGATAATCTAGTCTCAGCAATGTAAAGAATGTTTCATTGTTCATGTTTCAGCAGCGGTTTATTTCTCTTAGAATATACTGTATAAATGGCTTCAAACGCAGCACTTTACAAAAACAACGTTTGTCATTCATTGCGGCCTTGCCATTTTGTCTCAGACTCTAACAAAGCTGGAGCCGGGTATGGAGAGAAACAAATTCAGTGTGATAACAAACAATGCCGAGGTCTTCCATCGATTGTATGCGATCCAGTCTCACTGCATTCTTCACATTTCATCTGAACTGGCTGCGCTCGCTCTTAAGGTAATTGCCCCTGAATAGCATTGTCTAAAATCTGTATTCCCTCCATCACTGTATTCGCAATGAACCCGAGCTGATGAAACCCTCTGAAGCAGGGGTTCTCAACCTTTTCAAGCATGTGGCCCAATTGATAAACAGAAAGTCCGTGGCCTACCCACTGTACAACTGTTACACATGCACAGAGCAGAAATGAAAACAACTAACCACAATTTTTAATAACACAACGTTACCTGCAATCAATGCGACGTCTGAGCCTGTTTATTGTTAGAAGCATAGATATATTAGGCTCAAGGGGGTTTGTTGCAGAAGCATAAATATTTGCATAGTTACAAGCATAGATATATTGCGAAGAGTTCCAACGCCGGAACAGCGGTAGGGCAGAGGGGAATGAAAGAGATGAGGGAAATGTAAACATTTAAAAAACAAAAAAATCGTTACAAATTATGCTTGTTTCTGTTCAGCAACAATCTTGACCTCAAAAATAATAACAGAAAATATAAAAAAGCATTCTGAATTTTCTGTGTGGGCACCTCCGCCCCGTTGTCCCCATTTTGAAAGGTCAGGGGGCAATGCCCCCGCTATCCTGCGACCTGAAGAATTCACGGTGTAATACTTCGCGACAAAGTGCGCATCTTTGAAATTCGCGAAGCCCTGAATGTCGAACCACTACTCTGAATCGAAAGGTCCCAGCTACAATGGTTCGGCCACGTGTCCGGAATGCTCCGGGAAAGATCATCTTCCACATCAAACCTGCTTCTAGATTTCGTTTTCATGGCAACAAGAGTTGCCTGTCCTCCTCAAAACCCTTTCAGTATCTGCATGTTGTGCACAACGTGGTAGGCTATGTGGAAATTTCCATGTTGCAATAATTTCTAACACATAATGAAGAGAGAGCGTTGCGTATTATGACTTTTGTAGCTGAAGAGCTATCTACGTTTTCGATTAGAACATTCAAATTGCAAAACCTACTCAATTTCAATAATATGAGGCCATGGCCCCTTAATTTTTTCCGTAGCCCACAGGTTGAGAATCGTTGCTCCAAAGATGCGGAAAGTCTTGTAGTTTGTATTGAAAAAATAATTGAAAGTTTTGGATTTTGGGCTTTTTTGTAGGTGACGTCACAATGTGGGTAGGTTTACACATTTTTAGCCGAAATCACCGTGCCCTGGCGCCAACCAACGAGCCAATTTTTGGCTCAATTTTTTTTGGAAACTAGGCTATAATCCGAGTCTTTAGAGCAGGCCTGCACAACATACGGCTCCGGGAACGCATGCGGCCTGCGAAACCTTTTCTTGCGGCCCGCGAGAACTTTCTCAATTGTATAGAAAATGTTGCAAAAGCTCCACCTCGAATAAGTAATTGTCATTCCAGAATTTCTTCCATACCACAACGAAATCTCTACATCGAAATGAAATAGACTTTTGCGGCCCGCAGCAAATATATGATGATAATTTGGCCCTTCGAGCTTTCTGAGTTGTGCAGGCGTGACTGTAATGTAAGGTTATCTTTGTATTATTGAACACATTGATGTTGCTGGTGAATTTGTCACTTCAAAAAACACAGATTTATTGCCAGTTGTGCAGGCCTGCTTTAGAGTCCTTGGTCGGCNTTTTGGCGTTTCTGGTGCCAAAATTATGGCTNTGAAACCAAATTTTTTTGTAAAAACTAAAAATCCCACAAAAGTTATACTGTACTTGGACATTTTGGCCAAATGCCATAACTCGCCAGCTGATTGAGCTAGAGAGCTGTTCAAACCCTCACAAGACTCGGAAAGTCTTGTAGTTTCGACTAAAAAAAATGAGTAACGTTATATTAGGGTTAGGTTTAGGCTTTTTGGCTTACGTCATCGGACCCAGGGCCCCAGCTCCACATTCATCGGGTGCTGGGCCCCAACCCCAAGGGGCAATATATTGCTTCTGTAAAAAAAAGCTAGGCGAAAATCCGCATCTTTAGAGCCCTTGACTGGCCTTCTAGCATTTGTGTTTAGCAAGTTGTGACCTAAAATCCACAAAATAAATAAACAAATACTTGTTAATCCCATGGGGATTGATTATATAATTTGTTGTTTTTAGGTCGTAACTTCCAAACCACTAACGCTAGAAAGCTAACCAATGGCTCTAAAGATGCGGATTTTCGCCCAGTGGTTTTTATTTGAAAAAAGAAACAAAATATTGTCCTTTGGGGTTGGGGCCCAGGACCCGATGAATGCGAGTCAAATAAAAGCCTCAACCTACCCCTTTTGTGACGTTACCCACAAAAAAATCAAGTCCAAAACATCCCAATTTATTTTTTAATCGAAACTAGAATACTTCCCGCATCTTTAGAGGGTTTGAAGAGCTCCCTAGCTCTATCGGTCACCGGGAAGTTACGGCTGGACAAAGTCAAAGCCCATCTGTGGCTTTGCGGTTGTAAAGGATTATTGGGTGGGTGCAAGGAAACGATTCACAATTACATTCAGTGCGAAAGCAGCCGCGCAGCCCTCGGCGCAAGCAAGAGGAGATGGGCGCCGCAGACCACTCGTGACGCTCCGAAAGGAATACAAAAAGCGAGTATAAACGAAGTTGAAGTGAAACTTGAAGCCAGGTTTTCGACTTTAAGAACGCTAGCAGCGCTGAGAGCAGTTGACCAGTCCTAAGCGCACTTCCCACTCTCAGAATTTTTGACAGTTTCGCTAGGTTGCGAGTGTTCCTCTGATTTTTATAACTTCGGTTGCAGAATTTCGTGCTATAACGTGTCGTTTTATTGTGATCTTGAGCTTTCTGAGTTAATCATTTTGTTCAAGCCATCCGAAAAATGAACAGGGTGCAAAGGATGCGGACAAGTACGTTGACGGCATAGAAGTGCGCGAGTAAATAGTTCTGAGCCAATTACTATTCTTTAATACCCTTAAGAAGCGAGATGTGCGAGAACATTTGTTTTCCAGGTTTTTGCGCTGACCTGAATCATACACAGCAAAAGTACTGTGATGCAGTAGCTCTCATTGGCCGAGAATGTTACCGTAGAACCATATAGGACGAACATGACTTACCAGTCTTCATAGGTTAGTCTTTATGCTTTGAAGAACCGTGTGAGCAGCCTCTCTACATCTGCTCGATGACTTGTTTTTTTTTAAATACATGTTGTGTTGCGTTTTTTTTCATGTTACCTAATCTTTCTGATACTTGGCTCAGAATGATCAGAGCGTTCTTGTCGCCTGGCCTCTCACTTCAATACGCACTTACGGCTCGCATGGTCCCAGTCACTTCACGATCACAGCCGGCAGGAGTGCTCCGCACGGGGAAGGATTGTATCAGTTTCAAACGGCTGATGGTGACGCCGCGAAGCTGTTTCGTTTGATGGATTTTTACACCGGGGTGAGCCAATTTTTTAAAAGTTATGTTATAGATTTTCAAAGGTGTTTGAGACTGTAAACCTTGTAAGGTAATAAAAGCAGCCGTTCAGACATTTGAAGTCACCGTACTGGTGGCAAAATCTGGTTTGATACGACGTACAGCTTTAGCTGGACCTAGAATCGAGTTTTAATATTATTTAACTTTTGTTTGTTCAACTTATTACGATCCTTGTCATGTTATCATATTCATTCCTGGGGTTGTTTGTACATCTTCAATAAATATTTTGCCGTCAGTTTTTGACAAAGACGATTCTTTGTTTTGGTTCCGTCATTTTTTTCAAAGTCCAGTACTTGTTATACCGATACAAACTGTTTAGATTTTCAACGTCTCTTTAACCCCAGTGGCTATGACCATGGTTTCAAGCATTGAAGTTTATATTACTAAACGGTCTAGTTGTAACATTTACACCGACTGCAAAGATTATATAGCCGTGCTAAAATGCAAATTCTACTCCCTGACACAAATCTCTTGTCATATCAGTATATTTGAGTGTAGAGCCGATGCTAAAGCAACGTACAATGTAACAAACAAAAACAGCTAAGAGATATAGCCAGTTCTGACACCAGAAGAATGAGCTGTAGTACAAGTGTAGCTGTTGTACGATGCCTTGAGGCACATCACAAGCATAATATCAACGAAAAGCAAAATAATGGAAGTAAACAAGGGTAAATGCACAAACTTCGTTGTACTGCTTACGCCAGCATGGTTCAAACATCACCAGGATTTGCATTTTAGTTGTCTTTCGAATTGCTGACGGAAATAAGCCACTCGTTGGTTTCTTGCAAATAATGCACATGCACACTGTTGCATTTTCTTCCATGACATTTTACGGCAGTTTCGTGAGAAATCTTCGTTGGTGAATGTGTATCAACTGAAGTGACATTTGTAGTAGAAAATGTCTTTCCAGGTCGTCTATTAGTTGAAAAACGAACTGCCTTCTGTTCATTTTTTCTGGTCGCGTCTCAAACAACACTTGTGTTTATGGCAGCTATGTCTAACATGTTTCCCAAAACAGCCAAAGACCATCTTGGGGAAGGTGGCCGAGTAGAGTATCGCACATACGTGCCATTTCATCAAAACAATCAACACCGGTTATTTGCTGTAAAACGATATCACATGCGGTTTCTATTTGGACGAGATTTCGTCAACATCTGGGGATAGCTGGAAAAGAGTATATTGTAAAAAGTAAATAAAGCAAATATTTCCTTGACTGATAATTTACAACTTTCATGACACATTAAACGGCTGCAGTTCAGTTCATCTCTCTCTGGCTGTGTTATTAAAGAGAAAACCTCTCGTCGATTTTGCGTTATCGTGCCCACCAGTGACGGATTAAGCACGTGCTTGAGAGCACTAATGCCGTAGCGGGCACTTCAAAATTGAGGTAAGTTTGAAAAATGAACTAAAACGAATGAAGATCTGCGACAAAATTGATAGAGCTGATGCAAATTTGATCATACACTAGTGCTCAGCTTATTTGTCACAGTATCGGTGCACTCTTGGCTTGTCTTCCCAGGTGAACCACAAAAGGTCACCACTGGTGCAGTGTACGCTGACCTCTGTCGGGCAATAAGAAAACCGCATTTCCTGCAAAATTGCAACTATATTTCTAAGCGGAGAGAGTATGTATAGCAGGCGATAGGGTTGTCAGTCTAATTTAAAGGATAAAGCGCTGGATTCTGGTGTTTTAATTTCGTGAAAACCCATAAGCGCTGTTTTACCACTGTTGAAGAATTTCAGCTCAAAATGTAGTGTGTTTTCATGAATTTATTTCCTGTTTAATTTCGTCCACTTTCTTGAGCATATGTGAAATTTTCAATAGACAAGCAAATAGATTCCTTTGTAACGAAAACAAGTACGATCTAGTCGAAACCGTAACCTCTGAGCCCGAGACTTTGTTATAACTTCGAGACCGAGACTTTGTCAAAAAATAGAGACCGAGACTCGAGATTTGAAATTTATTAAAAATTACCACCTTCACCAAAATCGGGTGTGCAATTTTTAAATGTCACCAAAACTTTCGAGCTGTAATTTTGACAAATTTCGTGCATTTTTACTTTCGTGAAGGTACGACAGAGAATGAACAAGTTTAATTGCGTAAACTTTTCCAATCTATCTCCAAAACATTTGAAGTCTCGAGACGAGATCGAGACTTAATCACCGGGAGGGGCACCGTGGTCGGTCAGTGCGTCGCGCATCAGTGAGCCTTGTGCAGCTACTGGTGCCAACCGTCGAAACATTTCCATGTACAAGCTTTTCTGATAAAGGCAATGATGTGAAAAAGTCAACGCAAGTAATATTGTAACCATTTCATCTAATTTTTTATAGCTTGATCACTGCGTATTCAGCCGAAGGAGTGTCTTCGCGCTCTTAAGCCCCAAAACAAAGAGCAATATTTGCGACGTATGTGGTCCCTACTTCTGCTGGTTCCCAAAAGTTAACGTGATATTTGTCAGGTCTGTTCGGCATAAACGTAATGGAAGGGCAACGTGAATTCAGAGGCATCAGCTGCTCATTTAGCGTCAGTGAAAAATTGCACGTATGTTTTGGGCTGGCTGTCATATGGATACAAATGTCTGCTTTAAATCTCATGTACTGTATTGTTGCGGATCGGTCAGGTCCAGTTAGTTTTCGGCCCGGTTTATCATCAGACCTCAGATAGTTGATGACAGCAATGTATTTACCACGTGACATTCCTTTCTAAAGATTTGAAATCCCATGAAATTAATTTTAAAGAAAATGAACTGGTGATGTTACCCGTGTAATCAGCTAGCATGTGTGAGAGCAGTAAACGGTTCAATATCCCATGCGTCAAAATCGTCAACTCTTCTGTGAGCATCTTCGCTGGCGTACTTGACAACTGAGCAAAGAATCGCTTTTGGTATAACGTGCATCGTGGGTGGGTGGTTGTAATACCTTTGGATTACTGACTAAGTACAACGGCGGTAGCAGCGAAATCGTGCGCTGAGGTTCTTCATATGGCTGAGACCGGAATATACTGTATTTACAGTCCTGATGATGGCTTACGACAAGTGGGCTGAAACGTCGAATAAAATAATGTATTCAATAATTGTGGCCACGTCGCCATCTTGCCTTTTTCTGTATACAGTAGAGCTTGCAGTCGACATACCTTGAGTTTTCACACTACACCCATAAACTTTCTTGTTACTTTTATCTCCTAAACTCTTTTTATCTGAGCTATTGCACAGCTGGTCTATCCTGACATTAGATGGTGCGGCTTCGTCACCTGATTCATCCTCCTTTTCCTCTTCACCTGATTCATCGTCATCCTTCAAACAATCAAGAATTATATCAGTGACTTCATCCTTCCGCTCACATTCTGACGTGAGTCGTGACAGGAAAAAGAAGCGCAGCAACACAAAATAATTTACATTAAAACCCTGTCACAATGAGCGTTCCTGGCTAGATCCGCTACCGCCTCTCCACCGCAAGATGTTAACCTGCTACACATGGTGCAAATAGGCGTGTTCGGCTACCGGCTCTCCCTTCACAGTGGGCGTCAAAAATCACATCAGTATAAATGGGTGTCAAGAACAGCACGACTTCGATAAATATGGTAAATTGGTTTTAGGTAACCACCAGGCAATAGGTGTTGAAAACAAACCCTCAGTATAAGGTCGAGGTAGTTTTCCTTCCAAACGGTTTGCATGTCGTTTTTTTTTCAGGTAACAAACAAGATTGAAACTGACGCTCCTGAAAGAGTTCGGCCAGGAACTTTACTTCCACTGACAAGCACAAGTCCGTACGTTGCTCTCCCGTGAGTTCTTTCACAACTTATCATGTAAGACGTTGTCACTAAATGATAATTTTGTTACGTTATTCAGGTGCCCGCAAGAGCATTGGACACCTCGGGGCTATCTTCCAATGTCACCCCAAACCCCTCCTCCAAAACCTCCGCGAAAACCTCCCTTGCCTGAACGAAAAAAGCCCCTGTCCTCCACTCGGTCTAGCGACAGCTTGACAAGTCATGTTACACCCATGCTTAGCCCTGTTCGCTCAGCAGTGAGACGTGAAATCTCGGAACCCGGCTTTCGTCCTCGGGTGTCTGCCAAGCCCTACTCTATGGCCGACCCAGAATTCGACGGAATGTCCGACTTGGACAATCTGCTGAAAATGCTAGAAAGCAACCTGCCCGCTGAGGACCGGTTCGCAGAGAGCGCGATCGGCGAAAGCGTTGCGGACATTTGCAAAGAAGCGCTGCAGGCGATTGTCGACTTGGTCGTTAGAGATGTGGACCGATTCTACGTTGGAGTGCAGGACGAAGCCGCGGTCGACGGCGTCGACGATTCGCATGGGTACGAAACAATGCAGCGAGAAGCTGACTTCCAGGGTATTCCGAATAGGGAGCGGAAGTGTGAAGTGAGCGACCCAACATCGTACTCCAGCGTGAATTACGAACGAAAATCGATAAAAAGAGCGGCAAAGGTACAGGGTGCCGCCTAGTGAAAGCACCAAACATCGCTTTTTGTTTCAGTCTGGGAAGAAAGATCTGCGGGTTGCTTTGTGTATACTTTTGTTTTGATGACTTTCTACCTGCAACTAAAGTATTTTTTTTCCAATTGAATACGCACAGTTTTTTCTTAACATTTATTTTTTGTTTTTGCAAAATACTTACCTGATTACAACTTCGTGTAAAAAATGGTCAAGTCCTTGGTGTTAGCATTGTATCAACTTTCCCAAACGGTTCGGCTCGTTCAACTCAACACTTAACGTTATTCTTGGTTTTGCTGCTACGTAGCATTCAGTCTCTTTTTGAAAAAACTGCGCGCTTGTTATAATCGGTATGCTGCAAGCCGAACTTGAGGAAATTGCAAATGCAAGTAGTGAACTGCTTTTGTTGAACTTACGCACCCTGGTAAGTTCTCCTATTTGACTTGCCAGCTACGAAAACTGCAGCACAACGAGCAATTCTGTGCTCGTGGCCGAGTTTTGCCATTCTACAGTATTCCAATGAAAGCTCCGCATCCTAGTGAAATGCCGTCGTTGATACTGCATAGTGGGTACTATTCGGGCGAAACGTTTCATTCAAGTTGGGTACGCAGTGTTTGGTGATTTCATTCGCGAAATTTATTCTGATTTAAAAGCGTGCTTCCACGTTGTTTGTTTCATTTTTGAAGACTTTGTTTTTCGACTAAATGCTCTGATTCTCGTGTTGCTCTTCCACCATCTGCTGCCTCTTGACCAAGTGTGACTTTTACCTTGCTGATGACGCCAAATTTTTCCTGTAGTTTAATGAATGATGTCTGCCAGTTGATTTGTCTTTTCTCATATCCGCTGCTGTGCTCGTATTTGTATAGTGCTGACTTATTGGATGTTTCAAGTTCTATTTGTAACGGTGCTAACCCCATGTGCAACTAATACGCTTAATATTTTGCACTTCGCGTTGCTTTATTGTCGTTTTTTGGAATGTTTTCTCTTAGCTCAACCCATAATATAGCAAGTGTATGCACGTCTTGCACACTATCCAAGCCCTAGGTTATGTGGAACCACAGTTGCGAATTACTTGTTCTTATATTTGCAGGAGGAAATGCGTTCGTTGAACTTCGGTTATCTCGATCTTTACCGAGTCCTGTTAAAATTCGTGCTTTATGAATGAAATCTAAGCCTTTTCTAAATAAACAACTTCTTCTAATCTGGATCTTCACTTATTTCGGATAAAGCTTGCTCCTTTGATTTCGCAATCCGGATTTTTTCCGTCAGTTGCTCCGCGTCAGTGCCGGTCCTGTCGCTACCGGGGCCTCAATGGGGCTTCACCCCAAACAAAGGTTGACGTCCCAAAAATGTAATTTTGAGGCACTAGAAATCACTTGTTTTTTTTGTAGACATCATGTTCCGCCGTACATTATAGCTTATTCCAACCTATAAAGAGAGAAATAAAACGAGTTTAAAAATTACTCAAAAAGTGAAGGCGGCGCGCTGCAATTGCAAATAATTCGTTGATCACTTCNTTGGCTGAGACTATGAGCAGCCTGTGCATCTCCAGCAGTAAACTTTCAAGCCAGCTTTTCGTTCATTGTAGATATACAGCAGTGGATGTGTTAATTCGTTCAAGTTTTGAAAAAAAACTTCAGCTTCGGTTGTGGTCACAGGCATGGGCGCAATTTTGTTGTAAAATGTTGGGGGAGAGCTTGGTGTGTAACCAATATAGTAACCAGGTCGATGCAGAAGTAAAGTTTTATAAATACAGATTCCCAATAGTGTTTTTCACGGGTGTTTTGAAAGCAATAGTGATTACGCTTTGCATTATCCTTACAGATGATTTTCAAATTAATATACTTAAATTTGTTAGTGGACACGGACACACGGTACTATTATTCAGCAACGTGACCAGCATCCAAGCTTTGACAAACGTACATCATGGTCATATACAAGGGCATATGCTGTTAAAAGTAGAAGTTACGAACTTGGCAATACGTAATGTCAACATTCAGGATTAGTCGAGAATTTGATGCTGATAGGCTATTAATTGGCACTTCTGTTAATCATAAGAATAGCTTGTTGGCACACCTATAAAATAATAATTCTGCTAGACCTTCAGCTATAGGTCAATATGTAGTTAAGTCAATTCTTCAACGTTTTGATTAAATCTTGAAGGTAGTCTTTTGCAACACTGCCCATCCCCATAATAGCGGTGTTTTTGTCTTCAGCAAAAAGTTGCAGAGATTTGCGTGAAAATGTGATTTTCTAACATTCACGATTCATAATGCCACGCCTAGTGATTTTTCACTAGATCTAGTGATTTTTAGGCTCACCTAGTGATCTAGTTATTTTTTCCTTCAATCTAGTGATTTTTTTCAATGTATGTATGTCAAGAAAATCGGTTGAATGTTTTGTAACTTCTCAGCTCTTTCAAAGATTTCCAGCTTTTGTAGTCCGTAAACAATATTGCTCAAGTGAAATATTGCTTGAAGATTTGCACCAACAGTACGAACAAGTGCTTCTAATTTGAGTTTCTCATTGCTTGCACCTCCGTGCTGTTCAATTTTAATTGCTGCAATATTGACCATGACAGTTTTTCCATTTCATAGCAGAAACACTGCAGTGGAAATAATTGATTACTGGTTAGGTTGATTGCTAGTCTAAATACTCGCGAGTGTTATTTTCAGCTCTTATGAGAGCAGCTACTGCTACTCGCGCTGGATGTGTTCAGCATGGGCTGGGTCATAAAGCGCCCTACTCGGGGCGCGGCAGCAGAAATGTTGCCGAAGACCCGCAAACCAACATACTCCAGCTGAACACCGAGGCGCTTACTGCAGACAAGATCTCTGTCATTGAGCAGCTAGCCTATTAGAACAAGGCCTT
>JGI24159J19872_10005894_pt1 | contig 15874 bp, 8 predicted proteins | sample Ectturendosymbi4_FD_19872 | JGI IMG/M metagenome (IMG submission 19872) | reverse complement strand
TGGGAACTCTGTTCCAAATACAGTAATAATGCTGCGGATTTTCCTCACAATTGCCGTTAGTGCTGCTACCTGTCAGAAGAGTTTTTCGAAACTAACACTGATCAAGAATAACTTAAGATCTGGTATGAGCACTTTGCAGTTGAGAAATCTTGCCTTACTGTCTATGAGCAACAATTGACAGATGAAATAAATTTTGACATTGCCATTAAAGAATTTGCCATCAAAAAGGCAAGAAAAGTTACTGTGTAGAAAATTGTAGTAGTTTTCATTTCAGAAATAAAGATGGTCCTAATGTTTTACGCTTGTTTCACTATTTTTCCCTATATGTCTTTTTTGCTTTTTGTTTAACTGTTACTTACAATGTTAGCATAACCATATTTGAGCATGTGCGTGCTGTAATGTTATAATGGTGCACAAACTAGTTATATATATAGCCTACACAGCTTTAAGAGCCAGTCACTGTGCAATACCTATTTTTATGGGCTTCGGGGGCGTTGAACTCAAGGGCCGCCCCGGGCAGCCCACACTCTAGCTACGCCACTGACTCTTGTCCGCTTAATTCCATGCGCTCAGTGCTTTAAAAACCAACAGCTTGCCTTTCATTCACGACGCAAAATGCCGAGAAGCAACGCAAAGCCGCTTCACCTAGAAGGCCTTGAGTTCACCTTTTTCTACCGCCTATGTAGATTTTTATTGTCTAAGAGTCGAGATGCAAATGCCGAGTATCTTGTGCAGGCTGAATACGAGATGTTCAGCGGAACAGCGGTCGAACGCGACTTCGTCGAAGCTCCGTCGCAGATGCTCGAGAACTGGTGCTGGGAACACGAACCGTTGCTCATGATGTCTCAGCATTACAAGGTTTGCTCAGCAAAATGAGTTTAGCTGCAGCTGTCGATTGCGGGCCACACAAGGTCGTCAGCTGGGTTTCACTCGGACTTTGTGGTGAAATCCACGTCGACAATTTTATCGGCGCCAAGTAGAAGCCGTGGAGCTGTTCTGTGCCGACAGGCAAGCTTTTAATTTCTCTTGCAGTCTTTTTCTACATGTCATGTTGCCATCAGATGTACAGTGCACCTTACGCACGTGTTTTGTGTCGAGATAAAGTTCAACGCGTTTGTTGCAGGATGGGAGCACTCTACCGACGGAAATGATTGATACTCTGTTGAAGTCGCGAAACGCGAACACTGGCGTGTTTTACCTCCGCCAGATAGCGCTCTCCACCCTCGATCTCAACTTGCACACCAGTGACGGTGCTGGAAATATTGCTGAGGCATGTTTGGTGCAAGCCGCTGGCTGTCGATAAGGCTGCAGGTTTTCTTGTAGAAGCATTTGTTTTTTCTCCTTTTTAGTTATTGACCTATCACACGGTCTCAGTTGATTGCATGCGTTGTAGACTATTCGAAGGATGATAAAGTTCTTAGCAGGAGTTAATATCACCTGACGGTGACAGTCCTTGAAAGTAAAAGACGAGCTCCAATATCATTGCAGATATTGCGAATATGTTTTCCGCTTAACAAGCGCTGTTATCGGAGCAAAAGCCCCCGTAGCGTTGGTCAGTGCGCGTTATGGTGTCATAGACGAGTGTAGTCACCTGTTTGTATTCGCGAGCGGAATCTAAACTAACACAACAATTTTGTCAGTGATTGGCTCTGTGTTGTTTTGCAATTTAAGGTTGGTGCGAACGAAACACCGCGTCACTTTATTCCTAGCTTTCTGCTTGCAAGCCAAGAGATACAGCATTCCGTTTGCAGGTGTACGCCGACGCCTGCGCAGAAATACTGGGGATCCCAGCCAGCGAAGGCACATGTATGCCTGCCACCTTCGGCCATCTGGCTGGTGGTTACGACGCGCAGTACTACGGTTATCTGTGGAGCGAAGTGTTTTGCTTCGACATGTTTTACACCAGGTCAGTGTCGCCGTTTTATTGCTTACTCTTAACATTTCCCGGTTGGAAATTGCCTTCAGATAATTTTGAAGATTGGTTTTTCCTGTTGCATGTAACGTTTCAGGTAGCGGCGCGTAATGTTGGAATGTTGATGTTTAATTTTAAAACCGTGATCTAAACAACTTACATACTTTTGTACTCACGTGATGTGGACCGTGACTCTAATCAAACACGCAAATAAACAAAAATAAATGTAGAATTTTTGAAGTTTCTTTCTGGCATTCGTTGCACTGGGTCGTAAGTGTTGATGTATTTGTCACAGCTGATTTGTAATGTTTTTGAAACTATCTGGAAAGTTTTTTCATTATATTGAAAGTGCAGTGATTCATTGTCGGTCTCAAGAGGTAAATGTCATCAATTCTAATGTTGCATTTCGTTATTAGTGTGTGTTTCTTTGACATTCGCAAACTTCGCTGACCTTATAAAGAATCGTGTGTTAGTGGTGTAATTGTAGAACTTACAAACTACACACAGCCCCCAGCTACCAAACTTGAAAGAATTTGTTAGGCAAACGTTTGTTGGTATAAAACATGTTTTCAGCTCATGACACATTTTGTGCCTTGGATGAAGTTTTTCTTTACATTTAATGCGACATACGATCTTACTAATCCAAAGGCCTGGGTGGCATGGAGCAAATCTTGGCATGTTACGGAGTAGGGACTAAGTTTTCACAGTAAGATGACTGGTGATCCAGACGCCACACCCTGCATGGTTTTCACTGTTACTTCAGAGCTGTACAGAGTGGCTGAAAGACACGTTGTTTGAAATGCACTGTATTTAAAAGCGAGCGTGTCTTGTTTACACCCAACGACCTCTGAATCTATTTGTCAAAAGTCGACCGTTTAACCTTGAAACGTTGCGCTCGTTGCCGGACAGTGGACTTGGTCGTTACTAGGCAACTGACATTTTCTCTTGTTCGCAGATTTAAAACGGAAGGTGTGCTTAGTGGTAAAGTCGGGCGCGATTACAGAAACAAAATCCTTAAGCCGGGCGGCTCCGTGGACGCGACTGACATGCTGCACAGCTTCTTGGGACGCGACCCCACACAAGACGCTTTTCTGCGCGCCAAGGGCCTGCACGGTGCCGGCTGTGACTAGAGGCTCGATACAAGTTTTCTTGCGTGCTGCTGTTCGTGCAAGCCCAGCGACATGTGGCTGAAGTGTGTGCGGAGTTGCTGGCGATCGGACCTCATGTTTGATTCTCACCTGTTTGACGCAACAACAGCGGTTTTTAGGTTGGTTATTGCTCGTTTGCGGCGTTGCAATACGTTCCGCGTTCATTCCACGCGAATAAATAATCTATCTCAAGCTGCTTGGAATTATCGGCTTCGTTTTGTCTCAAGAGGACAGTTTAACTACAGCTTTTAAACATGCGTTCGCGATGCTTCGATCAGCTTGAAGATGAAACCACCTTGCCCGTTGGGAAATCACGTCATGGAGGTGGTCACATAACCAAACTACAGGCGTAGTTGACAGCTAGTATTTGACGACTTTAGCATGGCCGACATTTATCAGTTGGGCGCACAAAATTTTGACCAAGTTATTTTGGACTAACCCTCTCCCGCGTTGGCCCGTCGCCAAAGCAAAGTATGCTGTGGTGTGTTTGGATATACTGAATGGAAGAAGTTCACATAAAATTGCTAGACGCGTGGACTAAAAGTTTGCCTTGAGGTAATACAACCACATCGCGATGGCCGTGCATTAATGATTTGAATCAGCTGTGTCTAACTTGAAAGTAAGACAGAAAAAAACTCAGAACGGGCCAAGGTTTTGTTCGAGACAAACTAAAAGAATAGAGTTGGAGTTCTTTTGTATCGGCCGTTTCGTTTTCAACGTTAGGGTTTTGACCTCAGATTTTATATTCTGACAAGAACTGGGACAAAAATATTTGAATCAGACTGCGAACCTTTAAAAATCTTTCTATGGGTGGAAAACCTCACAGTTCTTTTGCCTGCTAAAATGCATGACTTAATCTTGCAATTCAATCCGTTTTTTGTTTTCGTGGATCTTACCAATATAGATGCACATAGACCCCAGAGAGTCATTATTAAGAAATATCTGGCGCTGTTGTTGTGCATGGCGTAAGAAGACGAGAACTTGCCAGTAGTAAGCGTTGACCAGTGTTTTGTGGAAAATAGAATTCATGTCCGAATACCTGCTATCGACAAACCTATCATCAAGACATCATAAAAACCTACAACACCAGATACCAGTGTGGGGATCAGACGCGACGTCACATGAACCACTGGAGCGCAAACACCGCGAACGGATCGGTGATTTGTGCAAATCCTAATCCAGTCCAATATTTTCATTGCGAAATCCGATCCTAATCCGGTGGTATTGTCCAAATGTTTGATCCTATCCGGTTTATATCAGAAAACCCTCTGATTAAGCATTTTACTGCAGTGATCAACGCAGTTTGGATATCCATATCTGATCCGGTAGAGTGTTTTTCGAAATCCTGTTGGATCCGGTTGGATTCCGGAAACCGGATCGTGTTCAACACTGCCGTATTGGAGTTAGTGATAATGCAATGATTTGGTCGGGTAATTTCTGTTGCTTCTTGATGCCGTAGTGTGCAACTTTGCGTGCTGGCCGTTCTGTAGACTTGAGTCCCAACTCCCTGAGGGTCTGCAACACCAGCAATGAAGCTTAACGGGACCAAGCACAAAAGTTGTAATCTCGAGCTCAAAGGGAAAGAGTACCGTATTTATTCGCTTGTAAGCCGCACGAAATCGTGTTAAAAAATTAACGTAAGCCGCAATTAACGTAGGTTGCCTAAGCGTTTGAGATACTTTTGCGTACCAACACGTTTCGCATTTAATTGGCAAACGTGGTAATGATGCTTACACAACCACAGCTGCCTTGTGTTCATAAAGATCCCTGCTGTGACGGAGTGTGCACGTGATGCTGAAGAGAACAGAATACGAAGAGTGTTTGGTCGAAAAAATGCAGACAAGGAAAGACTGAGCGTCATCTGTACCTTTCAATGAAGTAAAGAAAAAATGTAAGCCGAACGAAATAATAAAAAATAACTTTATAAGCCACGGCTTACAATCGAATAATTACGATATTTCAGGACCGCAACCATGATTGAAACAGTCTTGCTCAATATCCGAAGAAAATTTCACAAAACTTTGTTTTTGAACAATTAACTTTGACTTTTTTACGTTACGAAAAATCGATATATTTGCATGTATGAAAGACCTTCGCGTCCACAAAATTGTCGAAATACAACTGAAATTTGCCCACTTTCTCAAAACCGAGGCAAAGACCATTCCCAAGCCAGTAGAGAGGTTTTAAGGTTAGGGGGGAAATACATTTTTAGGGGTAAGCATTTTTGTTTTTAATATATGTTTTAAAAAATTTATCTGGGTACAACAATTTGCGGAGCGAAAAAAATGTTTGCGGGGGACACTGCCCCCCGTGGCCACGAGCCGACCGTTACCATATAGAAAGTCTCAAGAATGCGACCGAAATTATTCTGAGAAAATTCACACCCGCAAATTTCACATCACGTTCACTGAAATAATCAAGCTTTTTACCATTTGTCCGTGAGCATGAGCGCCAACGAGGAAGCTAACGGAAATGCGTGTCCCTCCCTCCTGTTTTATCTCAAATTCCAAGACTGCGCTATGATTTTACTTTTGTCGTGAAATTATTCATAATATCATCATTTCCGAATTTATATACTATTACTTAGTCCAGTGGTGGACAAATACGGCCCGCGGGTCAAATCCAGCTCACCAAGCCAGTTCATCCGTCCACCAAATCTGTTCAATACTTTCAATATCGAGAAATAAAAAGGGAAGGAAGCTCAGTGTAGCGCGTTTTCACTTTGTTTATTCACTAAAACGGTTCACCACTGCCCAGGCCCGTAACCAGGGACGAAGACCCCCCTGCAAGATTTTTCGCCCTTCCTTGAAAAATGTTTTGGACATAGTTTAAAAAATTGAGACCCTCTCAGAAAACTCTTAGCCCCCTGGTGCCCCAAGCTGGTTACGCGCCTGCCACTACCACTTATCAGCTGTACTATATTTAAAACACAAATATATTGGCTTATCTACTCAGTTGTATCTGTACCTTTTACTTATGTATAAACCAGTAGTGTTCTGTAATGACTTGCACAAGTTTCTTCATATTGTAAATTCGTTTGACCCTCGGTATGGTAAAAAAATTAGTTTGTGCTCCCTTGTCTGAAAAGTTTGAACACCACCGACTGAGATGAATACTTTTAAAACTAGAGCCGACGCTGGTATACAGCAAAGAGTCAGTTTCATATCTGAGATGCGTGCTTCGGTCCTGTGAACCTAGCAACAATTTGAGATACCAAAAAAGCACCTTGTTGCTATTTCAAACGCTTGGTGCTCGCAACCGGTAGAATGTGTGAAGTGCGCATCCAAGAGCAACATCAGGTTTCAGTCACAGGAAGCTACGAAGTGGCATCACTGAGCCCGGTCAGTCGCGACAGATTTACATGTTAATCAGTGGCGGCTCGTATGTTGAGGACTGCGGAGCTGCAGTACTCACTATTTTCATGTTATATTTTAAGTCAGCTGATTGTTTTACTTTGATATTTAGTTTTGCATGCACAAGAAGTGTTGAGAATGTGGCCTCTCTGCACAAAATGTTTTGTACAAAGTTAAATGTTAGACGTCTATTTCTTTTGCGTGGGAAGCACTTAAATGACGAAAACCTGGAGCTGTGAGCCAGGGATGAAAAATGGGTTTGGATTTAATCCTGCGAATTTTCATCTTTTTGATGCATGTGGATTTTATAACTTCTGCTTAATCGGATTTGGATTGGATTTGGATTTTGTTTTGAATTTCTTTGCAGATTTCATTTCAGTTTCAGTGCTGTAAATTACTGTTTTTAACCTGTGAGGTTTGGTTCAGTGGAGTTTATCACATCCGTCGGGATTGTATATCGTGTTTGTTTTTCGGAGCCTTGACTATGTCCAGTGATACAAGCCTGCTCTCTTATGTATCATGTCATCGATTTGGTGCGGCTTTGATTGATCCAGTCCCTTTTCTTTACTCATGTTATAGCGATGCCTACTACCTAGTAGTGACATTCAGCACAGTTTATCAATATTTATATGTCTAGCTAGTAGTAACATTTAGTACAATTTATCAATAGTTATATGTCTAGGGCTAATGATTCGCTTGTGCTGTATTCTGTACCTGGTAATCTTTTTGGTTTGATATCTTGCACTCTATAACTAAGCTTATTGCATTTGCTGCTAATGGTGATTGCGTTGAAGTCTTTGGAGTGTCAGTTATGTAGGGTTGTGAGACAAAGGTAGAGCATAAGTTAACTTGAGTTACTTTCCAAGTATTTTTTATTTTTGAGCCTTTGATTTGTATTATACATATAGCTAGTCTATTTTTTCTCATGGGGCACAAATTGTGCTGGGGTTATTTTGCTTTTAGTTGAACACGGTTGCTTGAAGTGGTCACGTGGCAAGTAGGATACGCAAAGAGGCAACAGTTTAGGGTTTAGCCTACAGTTCACACAATGCAGACAAGAAGTCGCTAATAGCGTGCCAGCCTTGAAACCATGATAACTTGTCCATTCATATGGGAATGAGCCGCTACAGACGTCATGGACAAATAAAGCAGGTCATGCGTTCTAAACATGTCATGTGTCATGCGAACGTTTCAACTAATTTGTTCAGATAAACACAAAATAACTCCAGCAGTGCTTGTGCATCATGAGGCAAAATAGACACTGCTTTATATATAACTTAATAACTATGATAGGACAGGTTCAATACTGTTTGCTTGAGTTCAGTGTGTAAAAGTGCACCCATAATAGTCATTCTTTTCATATTTACATGTTCAGAAACGATGTTGAACTCACAACTAATAACAGAAATTATAGAAAACCATTCTGAACTTATATGTGGGAACCAGTAGCTGCAATAAATTTGTTTCAAGTCGATCGTGATATGAAATTAGTTATGACACTGTTATGTAAGGGCACCTGTGCCACCGTTTCCCCCCCTTTCAAAGGACAGGAGGGAAGTGCCCCCGTAATTCACCCCCGTTCTGGCGTCCCTGCTTGGGCCTATTACTGATTTGTGCAAAATAACATTTCACCGTAATGTCAGTACATTCAGATAAATCAACTTGCTCTGCCGTTCCTGTCGCAGGTATTTAGATTGTTGTATGATTCTTTATGCCATCATTAATACCTGAAGTTACATACCTATAAGCGGTGGGCGTGGTGCTAAAGACAAACGCGGGACAACGTTCCACGGCAAAAGACATGCCACGTTAGTAAAGATACCAAAGAATTTTTGTTGTATTAAAAACATTGATGAAAATAATAAAAACTGTGCCTTAATTTTGGCACCACAATAAAGTAGTAGGCAACACTGTTTTTTTTCACCAAAGAAGGATGACGACGTTCATCGCAGTCACCCTCAATTACATTACTGCCTTTACTATTGTGGGGATCTGGCTTGACTCAGAAACAAAATATTAGGCAGTTGTTTTTCACCTTTATGCTTCTATCTTCTTTAGTGTCCTGCTCAGATAACAAAAGAGGTTTGTCGCAACCCCGGGGTTGTTTTGCATATCTCACATACTTTAGGAAAACGTTAGAAATCTATTCGTTTATGAGTTTTCTTAATTTTGGGAAACAAATCGAATGGTGTAATAAATAAAAAAATTTAATGTCGCTGCAAGTGGACTAATAGAAGATTTGGATCTCTTGAAACCCCAGATTGCCTGATGTGTTATTCGGCCAAATCAGCTTTTGACCCTAGCAGATTAGATGATGAATTTTAGTTGTTGCAGATACGATATCGGAAGGTCGGTTTCCTACAGTGGAGACCTAAACCCTGAATTGATATGAAGACAAAACGGATCGGAAAAGGCATACGTTTTTAAGGCCAAATAGGAATTTCCCGCGAAAAACAGCCGAAGGGAGATATTTTAATCAAATTAATATAAAATGTGTGCTTTGCTGCGCACATACTATTTTGTATTAAAAATAGGTAAAAGCAGCCGCTGGGAAGTCAAATAGTTTGACCGGAAATGACGGAGGTGACGTGCTCCAGAAAAACATAATCTAATGTGGGGATCCAATAAGCCCCTGCTTTTTGAGCAAAATGGCTGCCTGAGAAGGGCCGGGAGGCCTCTGTCAAATCTCACACAAACGCTTTTGTGCGAAACACGAAAAAAGCTCATTCTACATTGATGGTGCCTAGAGTTTTTCAGTGTTACACTAATGCGATGTTATTTATTTAACTGGCTCAAGCATTTACATTGGTTGTAAGGCTGCGGCTTGCATGCAGCATCTGTTTCAACCCAAAAGTATTTTGTCTTCGAAATGGCCAAAAATTAGCACGGCTGTTACATAGTCAGTGGCTTAATGACACGACCACTGCTTTTGTACTCATTGCAGTTTTCACTTAAGCACAAGTGCAACTGATGACCAAGCCCACAAAATATCCGTATTATGTGTGAAACTGTACCAATATATATCTAAGTCAACAATGAATCGTAGAGATTTGAATGGATACTTCTGACAAATGCCACCCAGGTTAATTCTAATTGCTTTGCAACAGTGTAATTTCTTTATGATGCTAGGATTTAATATGGCCCTTCATAGGAAAATTGCAAGTTAACTCTTTAGGGCACGGATAATTCCCGATAACAGTCAAGCAAAGCTTTATTTAGACTGCTTTATTACAGTTCTCTTTTCAGAAAACGAAACGAGTCTACAAAATGATCTGGAAGTTTAGAACTTCTGTTTCTCTTTGGCATTTGTTTTTATTGCCCATTTTGTATTTAAACATTGTAATGTCATGCANCTAAACCAACATTTGAACCAAATGAAGGNACAGTAACTAGATATTTCGTGTNGTGCAATGCCAAAATAAGATAGGGAGACACTCTGTCAAATCCAAAATGTGACTTGCTACGGTTAACGGTGCTGGGATATTTCTGTTGGAAAATACATCGAATGTGACAACAGTGGCGTCAACATTTGGTGTCCGATGAAGTAGTGGAATTCCCTTAAAAAATCAGAGGACAACGTTTCCCGCGTCCTCCTGACTACAAAAGTGGGTATCTCAACTTCACAACAATAATGAAACTAGAATGCTCATTGGCACAGTTATCCAGAGCCTGAATGACCACACATATCTCTTAAGGTAAAAATGTCTTTTGGGAACCTGCCAGATGCACATCGTCAGTGCCAAGCATTTCCTTCACAGCAAAAGCAAATTTTTTGTGACTGCAGCGCTTCTTACTTTTGGAATATCCAAAGAATTTTAACACTTCCACTTCATTTCACTGCGAGCTTTGTGCATCTGCTCCACAAGAAAATTTTTTAAGCAATAAAATCATTGTATCTTAAGTCTTCGTGACAAACTTGCACGTGGCATGAAAAACATGCATGTATCATAACATTAGTAATAGCCCTGTGGAATGAAGGAAGAACTTGCTGCTGCGTATTCACTTTGTTTCTTAAGAGATGAATATTCGTAATTAGCTGAGTCACAAATTTTCAATACTCCAGAAGAACCACCTGTTGGCAATTGTCTGTTTGCTTGAACAAGCCTAAAAACTGTTTGAAGTCCAAATCCATTTCAAACCTTAAGACTTTCATTGGTTATCAATATTGTGACTTTAGACTGTGAAACTTTTTGTGCTACAGTGGGAAACGATTTCCTGGCAACCTTGCAATGTACAGAGCAGATAACTGGTCACCGGATGACGACACCTGAAACAAATTTGGGAGAATGTCAACTACTTTTACGACTTTGTTCCAGCTTAAACCGCGGGAAGATGATGGTAATGTTTGTGGCAAACGTATTTGAACGTACGTGCAGAGAGCTTGCTTTTTACGTTTGAAACATGCATCTCCAGCTTTCCTTGTAATCCACGCTGTCTATTGCGTCTTAAAAAGAGCACGTCTTGAATGAAAAATATTTGCAAGTGTTTTGACCTTTTTTACCAATTATGCAACAAACAGCAGAACCCCTTGCATTGAATCGATCAATGAATTACGGATAAGTTCAAGATCACCTGCGACAACGCATGCTGATCTCTTTTCACAGGTTATACCAGGACATTCTCTAGAAGTCTAGAGGGTTGGGTGGATGAGATGACAAAATTTCAAGGTTTTTATGCAATTCAATCAATCTTGCAACCAGAGACTTGGTGCTATATATCCTAAAAGCAGCCGTGTGCTGCGGCTAGTGCCAGAAAAGGAAATGGGGAACAGTATTTCACACTGAAGATCTGATTTGCTGTAATCAATATAAATGGGATTGCTTTCTGCTAAGATATTTACAAGAAACCACAAATTAACTCCAATATTTTGGTGCCACATGAAAAAGTAATGGAACACCGTTATTCCTTCAAAAGAGATGAAGGTATGACATGTCTAACGTTTTTCCCCAGACTACGCTACTGCCAATGCGTAGTTTTTAACATCAATAGTGCAATAAACTTTTTGCAGTCAGTTCCATTGCCATGCGTTACGTTATTAAAACAACGTGATAAAGCTGCTACTGCATCCACATTGCACGCAGATTGACTAACCTATTTGACACGGTGTTTTACCAGTTTTGAATGATCTACCAGTACAGCAGGGGTCGGGAACCTTTTTGGCTAAGGGAGCCATGAAACCTACATATTTTTAATTGTATTTCCGTGAGAGCCATATAATATTTTTCAACACCTAATGCAACTAACTTACTTAACTAACGTGTGCATTTTTAAGCAAAATCAACAATTTAAAAAAATAGCAAATGTCCGAATTTTCTCTTTGGTAACATGCTTCTTACTGTAAATGCGAATTCTGGTGCTGCATGGTGTTGCTGATGGCTTTGTAGGAAAATTACAGAAAAAGTTTCATCCGTAACAATCGTGTTAAGAAAATATCAATCGAGCCAGATGCCGTCATCAAAAGAGCCACATCTGGCTCGCGAGCCATAGGTTCCCGACCCCTGCTCTACAGTAAATCAGGTTCCGCACTCCTAGTTTTGACATGGCAACATTCACAGCCAGAAAAGGCTGATCTATAGATAAATCAGAGGCATAAAATTCGTATGATAATATAGACCAGTGTTTCTCAACTTTTTTACACCAGCGGACCGGTAAAAAGCGCTAAAATTTTTTACAGACCGGCAGCATGCAATCCCAATGAGTGCAACAGATTATTGTAATCATTTTGTTAACCAAAGCTGTTGCAGTGCAATACTTTGGTAAACACGCAAAAATCAAAGTAATTTATTAAATTTAGTGTTAAATTTTCTGCTGTATCATTGATAGCGTGCGAGATAAATATGGCTGCAATGAAGTTTCAGAAAGACGGAGTTCTGCGTTGGCATCCAAACGATTTCTCTGTCTGGTTTTGAGCTAATGCTGAAAGAGTTTTCTCGCATACGTTCTTGAAAATATCACTAACATTTTGATTGCATTGAGACTGAGAAACGGATATTCGTTTTCAAGAGATACCCAGAATTGAGACAGTGATTCATTTTTATATCTGAGCAGCAAAGTAGTATCACAGCACATTTCGAGCAAACTTTCTTTTTAACAGAGATTAACTTTTCATTTATTTACATCTTCAAGGAAAGGATTGTTCATTCAAAGGATGCCAGTTCGAGGATCCTCATGTTCAGGAAAAAATAGTGAAAGTTGTTAGCTAACTCCTTCAAATGCTGACTTAGGATGTCTAATAACTCTTTTACATTTAACATCAGAACTTGTCAACAATTGTTTAAAGTCGAAAACACCTCTGCATATCCCTTCTGTACAATGCCACCTCAAAGTGCCAGCTTCTTTTTGAATAGGTCTGTCGTGTTTCTCAGTGCAAAGATATTTGTGCAAAACCGCTACTGAAATCTGTTAAGCTTGTTCAAACGGCAAAATACATCCCCCAGACCCCAATTACGCGAGCTTACTTATCCACATTTCATTCAAAATAAATTCTGCTAATGGAGACTTCCTTTTCCTTAAAAACTGTTTTTTTCTCACTTGACCTCAACAAGACGCGAAAGAACTCGTCCCCTTGACAGACATCTTACTTGCAGAGGCGGATTAAAGAGTAGGGGGCCCGGGGCAATTTTCACTGGAGGGCCCCTATGACGTATTTCATGACGTCATCGTTTGTAAAATTTATGTTTTCGCTGATTCGCAACGTTCTCGTTTGCTTTTGCCAGTGGTCGATTATGTGCTTGCCGTAGTAACTCGATTGTTAGCCGCCTTTGGTTGTAATCCGCACGAATTGGTGTTAAAAATTAATGTAAGCTGCCCTTGATTGTAAACCGCACTTGAACACAGGTTACCTAAACCTCAGAGAAGCATTCGCGACGTTCCCGTACTCGTGCGTTTCCCGTATTAATGATGCTTACACCACTACAGCTGCCTTCTGCTCATCATAATCCCTCCTGTGACGGAGTGTGCACGTGATGCTGAAGAAAGCCGAGTGCGAAAGAAAAATTTGGTCGACAAAACGTAGCCAAGGAAAGACTGAGCGTTATCTATACCTTTCGATAACGTAAAAAAATAAGAAATGCAAGCCGCATGAAATGGTGAAAAAAATCTTTATAAGCCGCGACTTACAATCGAATGAATACAGTGCTCAACTGCACATAGAGTTAGCTGCGAGAAGAGAATTTATGATGTAAACACTGCAGTGTATTCTTTCTAAGAAAAAATTTTTCCACAGGCTAGAGAGTGACCCGGCAAGAAACAACATTCACCCGAACAATAAGCAGAAACCAGAGATTACAAACAAAAACACTGGAAAAATAACATGTCAATATGGCCAGCCAGTGTGAGTGTGAAAGGTGCTTCGAGACTTATGTCGTAATTTTCACGTACATTTTTAGGTGTTCTGGGTAATGCCACTGTTTAACGTTGCTACTTAAACGTTTTGCTGGAAAATAAACCTTTCAGTCGCGGCTTTTCAGCTAACACTGCCAGATTCTTGCGCTTTTTCTCCTTATAAACTTTGTCACTTTTATCTCCTGATCCGTGCCGATTCTAGAATTTAAAAAGTGGAGGTACCACTGCGGAGCCAAGGAAAAAGTAGGGAGGCCAACATCAAATCTATCTTACATGGTGATTTTTCGTTGTTTTGAAGATTACGTTGCTATGATTCCCCATCAAACCCAACACAGGCTTGTGAATATCGTTATATAAGATCTGGCGTTATTGTTCATTCGAGACACGTAAACGTGACTGTAGATGCAATCACACACGTGTACTGCTTTGTCGAATATTTTGCGCTAACTATGCAACTTCCACAGCACATGTTAAACGAAACACCATTTCCACGAAAGTGAATACAATTCACATGAAAGCGAAATGTTTCCAACCACGAATTCCATCTTGACACAGAGACAAGTAAGCTGTTGATAGCCAACTAGTTTCATCAAAATATTCTTGCTACGAAGCACATAAAAATAAACCATCTGCCAACGGATTGGTGATTACTAACTGATTGTGGTGTAACCACAACAATGTTATGCAACTACTATTACGAGTGTAATGCCCATCTGAAGGGTGGATAGGGTGAGGACTATTCAATGCAGCAAGCAAATAACAGCAGCGAGGTTTCGGCACCAGTTGCGCCTAAGTAGCATCGCAACGCTGCAAGTAGGTGTGCATCGGCGTGTAGGGCGTGTAGTTGATAGCAAGATGTAACTGCAGGCGTACAACTTATTTTGCAGAATATTCCCAACAAAGTCGTTCATGTTAATATTCACATTGACTTTTCCTCTGATAGATCCTCAAAAGCTGACATTTTAACCCTGCGTTGATTTGTGACTGTCTTGTCATTAGTGAAACACACACTAACTAAAAAGAATCAGACAAGGAAGCAATGAGCAATAGAATCCTCACACAGATCTACGTCAGAATATTATATCATCATCACCTCAATGTAACTTACCCTTCGATTATCATGTGGAATGTCAAATGCATCAACGAAATCATCTAAAACTGTTTTTCAGCAAGTATCTTTCAATTGAAAGTAGATCAATGTTACCCAATCTTTCACTGGTCATGGAATTTCTGGGAAATGTTTTCAATTTCATTTTTGAAAAAATTCTCTCGCATGAAGCGCTGGTGACGGGAAGAGTTACAGCTACCAGTAACAATCAAACACAGCTTTTTAAGTAGCTATAAATGAAAAAAATTGTTCGAGCGATAAAGAATTTGCTTCGGAAGTTGAAGGCAGCTTCAACTCCTTCCGAACCAAATTATTTGCCAAAGTTATTTCATGTTTCAAATCATTTTCACTAAATGAATATGTTTTGCGAACGAATTCTTTCAAGTGTTTTTGCAATAGAAATGTTTGACCTCCGGGGCAAAGAGCTGAAATATGCGAAACAAGTGCTTCTGAATCATTACAAAAAATCCGTACAAAATTCTGTGAGGTTGCAGGACATGTAGGTAGAGTTAAAACTGTAGTCACGCACCACTTACGTAAGATGTTTCGAAGCAAATTAACTGAAACCAATTCTTAATGCTTTCACAAACCTTTTGCCACTAGTACAAGAAACAATCTGCTGACAGTAATATCATCCAGTTCCATCTCACACTGAATGCACAAAAGATCAATCTTCCCACTTATGCGACTGTTTCTTAGTTTCGAAATGAATTTTTCAACACCACGACCGCGATCTGACTAAATTTCACACGGGTTCCGTGCAATNAACCACTGGTGTGTGACGTGATAAACAACTCTAGTTACCCGACCGTCACAAACAACAACACCGCTTATCATGCGTTTGGGAAATATTGAATGCAGACTAGAGGGTTTCTTAATTATCGTTTAAAATATTACTGGCCGAAAGTTATCTATTGTACATGTCAACCAAACGAATTGAACGGGAAATTAAGAAAAAACCTGGGGCGGATAACCAAAAATCTTGGGAGCCATGGCCCACCCAAACCCC
>JGI24159J19872_10005892_pt1 | contig 15876 bp, 9 predicted proteins | sample Ectturendosymbi4_FD_19872 | JGI IMG/M metagenome (IMG submission 19872) | reverse complement strand
CAAATCCATTGATTATAGGAGCTTGAACGAGACTTGGACCACACCGCATGAGTTCGCTGTTCATCTTGCCGCAACAAAATGTCTTTAATTTGACGTTAACTTCAGAGTAACCACCTGAAACATTTGCATTTAACACTTTAGAATGTCCAAATTTCCCACTCTGGCATAACAAATAGGGCAAAGTGTTCTTGGCGTAGTGGCGTACCCAACCCAAAAATTTGGGTGGGGCCAAAAAATTGGGGGTAAAATGTTTGATTTTAAGCGAATAACACTATTTTGTTTAGAAACGCCTCATAAAGCACATCATGACTATATTTTCTAAAACATGAGGAGCAAAGCCCCTTTGCCCCCCTGGCTACGCCTTTAAGCATTCTACGAACGCTCTGTTTCGGGTCGTAGCGGCGTGATTTCGTCAGTGTGGGCTAACTGCTCGGTAGCAGGCATTAGATAATTAGATAAGTTTAGTGAAAGCAAATGTTTGAGAACGAAGTATTTTCCAGTTGTTTACTTGCCGCAACTTGCGTTTTGATTTATTCATTTTAGTTTTGAGTTTGCGTGCTTTCCCTGCTCTTACCTCAGCCTTTCAACATTTCACCCGCATGCACTGCTTGTAGATTTCATAACTGAGGATGCGTAGTGTTACTCGAAATCAAAGAAATTTGCTGACTGATTAAGATGCCGTTGCCTTCGTGAAGGCTAGTTGCTTGAATGCAGATATATGGAAGTCCGAATCATCACATAGTCATAATAGTGCCTAGTCAGTTGATTCCTCGACAGTTTGCAGCAAACAAACTTTAAATTGTTTTCCATGCACCATATAAAACAGGGGTTCCCAACCTGAGGTACATGTGCCTATCTGAAGGGGTACATTTAAGGATAGCAATAGAAGGGGAACATGTATTTATATAATATATCAATTATATTGAAAATTCAGTGGCTTTCTTAATTTACTCGCCATAGGAAATTTTAAGGGTACATGCTCATCTGTTGAAATGCTGAAGGGGTATCTGGTCAGAGAAAGGTTGGGAACCCCTGATACAGAATCACATAGAATCGCAAACTTTATAGGTTGATTTAAAAGAATCCATACATCTAAGCGAGACCACAGATTGCATGGTTCGCTCTTGAGCCAACTTTTTGCGTTAAACTGATGAAATCTTTTATTGCACAAATTCCAAGTGTCGGTTCTACTCGTAATTATTTAATGAAACAGACAGGCAAAATCTCGAATTTACCTTAAAATAACGTTTTACCCAAGCACAAATTCACATCTCCAAAGAATGAATAAAAACTGCATAGAACACCTTAGGTGTAAAGTTCGAATCAAGATCGTAGCTTGGAGTTTCTGGCCCTATATCCAATTCTGATTTGTTAAATTTGTTCCGCGAATGACACTTAACATGCCAAACCATTAGCAGAGCCCAGACAGCCATGTATTCTCAATGTCCACTTTTCAATAATCTGATACGACGCTGAAAACGGAGCTAAGAAGTGGTTCGACATTCAGGGCCTTGCGAATTTGACAGCTGCACACTTTGATGCGAAGTATCACACCTCCAGCCCTTCGCAAAAATCCAATCTTTTTCGCTTGCACTTGAGAATAGTATTCTTTCATTCATTATCCAACATTCATGACCATAGGTGAGGAGCAGAACAAATATTGATTTAAAACCTGGCACCTTTACATTGCTTCAAAGCTCCAGTTTTCTGACACAGAGCAATGAAACTCACGCTAGAGCTGTTTTGGCTTTATCACTCTCTGTATCAACCTTCTTGTTTCCGCCTTCCGTCACTCGTGAATGCCGTCCCAAGGATTTCACAGCTTTTGTCACCACGTTTTACACCGGAAACTCTTCACAAAAATCCCATCTCTGCCGCTTACACTTGGGGTAGTATGTTTTCAACCTTCTGCCCCCTACCCACAAATTCATGACCAAAGGTGAAGGTCAGAACAAAGACCGACAACCCTGGCATCTTCGCAAGTGTTTAACCTCTCGTTTTGTCACAACAGCGCTCAAAGTTCACGAAGAACTGTTGTTGCTTTGCAATCCGTGTATCAATCGCCTTGCTCTGTTGTTCTGTCTTTCGTCACTGGTGAATGCCACCAAGTACTTCATCTTCACCTACTGCAGTGTATTGCCGCTTACTTGCAGTATTCACTGCCTTGGGTTTCTGGAGAGGCATACTTCGGTCTTTTTAGTGCTGATTTTCTTTTCTGCCTGGTCCCACACAGAATAAAACCGACCAAGTGCATATTGCAGGCCCTGTTGAGAAATTGCTAGCAGGAGAAAATGGTCCGCAAAAAGCAATAGATTGATCCTGTAGGCTCAATATGCTTAACATGCTTCGCCTCAGCAATATTATCACAGTCAAGGCGGGTGTGTCGTTCGCCTCATGTCAGTGTTCACCTGACCGTCGCGCTAGAAACGTCAGCAGCAATGTTGAAAGTGAATGCGATTTCGGTCAGTTCGGGCGGAACACATCTGCCAATTGCGAAACCTGGAGTTCCGTGGAAAAAGAAAAATGTTCCATTGCACTCACTTTGCAGTGTCTAGAGTGGTCTGCTGGCGCCGATCTTCACTCACTCTGCGCCTTTGCAGGGAAGGCTGAACTGGTGGCAGGCCATTGCTTGCACTTTACGTGAAGCTTTCCCTTGCACCCATCCATTATCGAGCACGAAGCTGGACAGGTTACAAGTACCCATGTTGAAGTCGTTGGTGTGGTCCGACCGGGATTCGAACAATCCTACCGGCATCTGAAGCCTATCGCCTAAGCTATAATTAGCCGGTAGCTCCACCGCGGACGCTGATGTGAAAACACATGTTTTGCGCAATGTATTGCAACCATGGGCGCGCGCAAGGGGGGTTGGGATTTCAACCCCCCCTGGAGATTGATATTTTACAAAATCTTTATTACCTGCGCAACTGAAATTAAATGCTTTCGCTTACTTTTTGCTTGTTAATTAGCCAACTTAATGCAAATACCACGGAATAAATTTGCATGCAAATTTCAAGAAAAATTGCAAATGGGCCAAAACGCAATAATTAGGATTATCGTCTGCGTCCAGAAACATCTCACCACTTTTTGCAGACCTTTCGTCCACTACGCATGTTTAAAGACTGTGCTCCGCGAATAGTTAACTTTATCCGAAATAATTGTCTTTATTTTGTCTTCTATGACTGATCAGTGCAAGCGCTTACCGCATTGGCTACATTACCAAATTCTGTAGCATGATAGAACTGATGCACGAGCTCATAACAGCAGTTTAACATAGAAGGATTCAGGCATTTCATAATGTCTCAGCAGGGGAAAGGAAAACTCAGTTTTCTGGACTTCTATACATGACTTCTATACCTAACAAAAAGTTGAAATTTTTCTTGCGTTCCTTATGCGCATTCTCATTTCTTGTATAGCAGGGTTGCCAATTTGGCTTTCTTGAAGCCATATTTCAAAATTCTGGCTTTTATTGAACACCTTTCGCTTTTTTGGAAATGAAAAAGCCAGATAAATCTGTTTTTTTTCTGGCTTATGTTCAGTCGGATAGGCTTGGCTCTGGCAAAACATTGTCTGAGCTGCATATTCATTACCAGTGGCGTGCAGAGGTCTGGTGATGGCCGAGGCGACTGCTTGATTGGATGCCCCCTACCAAATTCTAGTATTGAGCAGTGGCGTATGGTGGTCATTGTTACTGGATGCATAAGCGTAGCCAGGGAGGGGGGCAAAGGGGCCATGGCCCTCTCAAAATTTTAAGAAAATATGGCCATTTTGTGTTTTAAAGGCGTTTTTCCAAACAAAATAGGGTTATTCGCCTACAATCAAACATTTTGCCCCCCAAAATTTTTGGCCCCACCCAAAATACTGGGCTGGCTACGCCACTGTCTGGATATACGCTGTTTGTGAATGTGACGTCACCATTATGACGTCATATTCAGGTTTGCAACCAATGTTTTGGGAACGTTTGTTGACACAACATGCATATTTAAGGACGCCGGAGCAGCGGTAGGGCAGAGGGATCAGTAAAACAATTGAGAGCAGTGGAAACGTATAAAAAACAAAAATCGTTACCAATTATGTTTGTTGCTGTTCATCAACAATGCTGACCTCAAAAATAATAACATAACTTATAGAAAATCATTCTGAATTCTGTGTGCACGAATAGCTTCACAATAAATTTTGTTTCAAATCGATCTTGATAAACCATGAAATTACCTCTGATACTGTTAAGAAAAGCAGTAGTGTTGGAGGTGATTTGCTGGGGATGAAAGTACACCCCCATAAGTTCAGATTTGCTGAAAATCTGGACAAAATCCTTGAAATTCCGGGTAAGAATGGAAGCCAACTTTGCTTGAATTCAAAAAATGGCGCCCAATGTTTGCAAAAAAACACATGAAGACAAGTTGTGGTCACACGAAAAAAGGTCTTAATGATCTTTGTGGGAGAAAAGTTGTAGACAAAAGTTGCAGAAATAGCTTTTCGGGCAAGTTTGGAAAAATTCGGGCAAAATTCCTTCGCATCCCCAAAAAGTTCCTGCTCTTACACCTATGATGAAAAGGCACCTCCGCCCCGTTGCCTCCTTTTTGAAAGGACAGAGGGGGAAATGCCCTCGCCATGACTCCATTCGTTGGCGTCCCTGTGCATATTATTCTACACGCACTCTTTACTCGTTGTAGGCTACAATGTGCCAGTGTAATGAACAAAAATTATATCAGCGGCATCCTAAGACAGAGCAGTTCATGACTGCAAAAATATCCGGCAACGCATAAAAACAGGCGCAAATGGAACACTCAGTGCCACGTCAGCTCAGTTCACAACTGCAAAAATACAAGGCTGCGCGACTGACTCGTAGAATAGCAGTCGATCAAAAGATAAGGGGCTGGGATGGCGGACACCCAGGGTTGAGAGTTTCAAATTTGTTAACTACAAAAGAATTGAAAATGTGCATACAGTACTCAAAAAAATTTCGTTTTATATTATGTGGCTGTTATATGTAGGCCTACAATTATTACGGAGAAAGAACAGATACGGGCTTGTGTGAGCCGTTATGATTATTCGCCTGAACTGCCAATTAATCACGAAGCTCGAAATAATGCACATATTGCAAGCACAGGTGTGCGGTTGTATTTGCACAAAAAACGAAACCGGAAACTAGCGATGGATGATAAAATCAGCTAAATCAAGCAAGCTGCAATTGGACAGTTTTGAAATTTGGCTCAGAAAATCAATTAAAACGTCCATAATTAATTATCTTCAGTGTTGATGCAGTTGGACCCAATCAAAAAAGTCACCCGTTTTTTCCAGAAGCCCACTTGCAAAAACAATAAAGCCAACCACAAATCACTCCTTGCTTTTCCTTTAAAAAATGTACTGTGAAACAACAAGTAAAATCAGCAGCACACTTGTACAGTTACCTGTAAATTTTTTTAATCAAACAAAATGAACAGCAACGAAATTTGAAGGACTTAAAAAAATGAGAATAATTCGAACAGCTGGAGTAAATTATACTGGTTATCTTCTTCAGCTCCGTAAAATCGGTATATTTTAAATCATTTTTTTCTGCTTCTCTGCATCCAAGCTGTTTCTGATGTTGGACCATACCGAATCATATTGAAAAAATACACTATATAGATGCTGAACTAGCAGGACATGCACATAAACTTGACGTGAAACTGTAGAGTTTGTGTGGGATTGGCTTTTCTCTATTGCTGTGCGCATTCTTGCCAAGCTTTTCCACTTTAGAATGAATTGACCAACAACACTTTGCGAAAACAAAGATGGGGTACATTTCTTTGCCCTCAAATTAGAATGCCATAATGGCTATAACAACTTATTATTGCATGATTCTGCTAATGGTGATATTACTTGATGCAATAAGAACAATTCAGAATGGGGGTTTTGTGTTTTTTTTAAAAAAGAACAAAAACTTGTTTTTTAAAAAAAAACTAAAAAAACGAGTTTAAAGAAAACCAGAGGGTTGTTTTTTTTTAAAAAAACGGGTTTTTCTTAACCCTGATTATCTTTCAATATTTTGTGATTTTCCCGTAATCGCACGATCTGAAACAAGTCACGTCACTATCAGTATGACTGGGTGTGCGGCGCACACCCAATGTAAAAGTCCCTGGTAATGAAGAAGCTGAGAATTACTGGCATACGTAAAAATTAGTGTTGACAACAAAACAAGTTTCGAAAAATTAAATCCATTCAGCATGTATTAGTAGACTTACAATAGGAAAAACCATATAGTTCCAGCAATGAATTTTTGTAATTTCACTCTTTGGATACCCCCCTGCCTTGGATGCCCGGGGCCAGCGCCCCGTTCGCCTCGACCCCTCTGCACGCCACTGCTCATTACAAATCTCTTGCCACGAGGTCTATTACCACGCAGGGTGTACAGAATACTGCAAAAATTTTACTGTTGCCCTAAAAATGATCGATGTTATTGATGAAAAACAAATCCACGACAGTGTCATTACGGGGAAATATGCTTCTAAAGATTATCGACGTTTTTAACGAGTTTTAATGTCTATTTTGTGTGGTTGTGCATGTTTTATGTGTACAGTATATGCATCAAAATTGCTATCTGGCTTTTTTATTGGGACAAGGTCTGGCTTTTTTGGTGAAGACAGGTTGGCAACCGTTGTGTAGTTTAGCAAGATTCAATCTTGCAAACCGGGTTGTGCGCCAGCCAGTCCAGCCGCACATTTATGCTCGACTGCATGTATTCGACGAGACATTGGCGCAGCCTCATTTTGCAGTTGTAAATTGCTCTGACGCAGTGATGAGTGTATTTTACTCCCCTTTTTTAACACGCAGCCAAACTTTTGCAGTTATGAATTCCTGTGTCGCAGCATCGAGTTTACTTTCCTCCGATATCCTAACTTCGAGCGCTGATAATATAAACTAAGGGGAGGGCGTGTAGAAGAATATGCATAATATATCAAACTTCACCAAAACATTGGTTTGGAAACATGAATATGACGTCAAATTGTGACGTCACAAAGACCGCACACCATAAACAAATGACCACCATATGCTACTGAATGAAGCCCCCCCATGAAAATTTTCTGCGCACGCCACTGGTTGCAGCACAGTTTTGTACCATTCACTGACAATTTATTCCGCCAATCACTGAGCGTATATTTAAACCTAACTTAGGTAACAATTGAATTATTTCTTTTGTTGCACGAAATTCACAAATTACGCAACAATGAAACAAAGCCCGACCATTTTAGGCCTCAATCTTTCAAATTGATGAGCAACCACCAAGCAACAAACCCTATCGTAGAACAAGCGCTGTGATGGCTGAACACAGCAATAGTCAGAGCGACATGGCTTTCCCCGTCACACAATTAAATAATTCGTGAAAAAACAGAAAATTGTTCAAGGCATACCAACAGTGCCGTGGCAGAACATCCGCAGGATCTCCATTATCAACTTTTCTGACGATTTTTCCCTGTCGTCGTACCCTCCTATCAAGTGAAGATTCAGATCAAGTTTGCGAGGAAACACTGTTAAAAGAGTAAACACTTTTCGATCAAAAGGCTTTGTCGGTTACACTTACGATACATAAATCCCACTAATAAAAATTCCTACAGGCATTTAGGCATTTACAGACGTGTAGTCATTGCCATAAAAAGCACGACGTTCTACTGTAAAATTTGCGTATTTTACAAAAACAATTGATCAATTAAATAGCTCATTTGGTTGCTGCAGCGAGAAGTGCTCCACAAAGCAAAACCCACACAAGGGCGTACGCAAAGGGTTGGGGTTAAAAACCCCTTGAGCTTGATATTTTACAAAATCTTTATAATAAGGGGAGTGCATAGGGCTTGTTTTTTTACAAAAATAACCGCACACCTTATCTCAAACAAATTTACCTACACGTCTGCAAAGTGTTGATTTTTTCAATTATGCAGTATCTGCTGGTTGTTGGTTTTGCGCCGAATTGTTAATGCCCAGCTAACTTGGACATTACGCACGAAGCAGTTAGCAAAACAGTACTTTCATGACTTGGCATAGTGAGCCTTCCTATCATGATCTTCGATATTGCATCCATCATCGAAAGTATTGAGTGTGTCACGGATGAGACCTTGAAATGGGAAAGAACCATACCTTGCTCACAGCTCAGCACAACCGCTGTACATGTTTTCAGTCGATCCGTACCCAGTAATTCAATCTGAAAAACGCCGCGGTAGTTGTGATTATAACCTACCTGTAATATGCAAACGTGTTTTGTACATAGGACGTGGCCCATAATTAATTTAATTAACTTGTGCAAGCTCAAGCAGAAAACATTTAAAATACATAAGCGAAGCATGGCATTAATATTAATAACGGCAATTAAAAGCTCGCAAGTTTGCTGCATGCTTTCGAGGAACAATGGATTGGGCTCAGCTGCTTTCGTGACTTTGCGATGATTCAGACTTGAGCTACGCGCGTATCTGCGTTGAAGTAGCTCTTCTCCGAAAAGGCGGCGCAGTCAAATCTATCAAATTTTAAAGAAACCGAGTCCCCGCAACACTGCGCATCCTTAGTCGTGGAATCCGAAACAAGCAATGCTTACTGGTGAAGTGCTGAAAGTTTAAAGCAAGGACAATGAGGTGGAGCAAATTATTGGTGAAGTGCTGAAAGTTTAAAGCAAGGACAATGAGGTGGAGCAAATTATTGGTGAAGTGCTGAAAGTTTAAAGCAAGGACAACGAGGTGGAGCAAATTACTGGTGAAGTGCTGAAAGTTTAAAGCAAGGACAATGAGGTGGGGCAAAAAATTACAGCTACCAGCAATGTTGCGATGTCTCAACACTAAGCGCTCCTGTCTCGTGCTGCAGTGCTCACAGTACCCGCCACTTTGATCCTGCCATCAACGCCGCCTTGCGAATTGTGACTGGATGCCAGCGTACTACCTCCCTATCCTCGCGGGCATCCAACATGCTGAGCTTCGTCGCAGAAGAGTCACATTGTGTCTAGCACGCCGTGTCATGGAGCCTGGATACCTGCTCCTCTTAGCGCTCAGCTGTCCACCGAGTGGAAATGGACGGCGTCTTAAATCGAAGACACCCATTTGTACCCGCCGCATAACAACTCGTCAGTTTGTCTGATATCAGGAGTGCAGCGCTCTGGGCGGATCATCGACGGAATGTGGAGTGGTTGGACAGCACTACGAGACTCCGCACTTCNATCCCCGACACCCACCCTCCTGGAAAGAACCTTTCGAGAACAGCGTGGGTTCGGTTTAACCGCCTCCGCACCGATGTCTGACGTTTCCGCTCTCGCTTGCCTTCTCTGCGGCCTGTAAGTGTGGCGCAGAAGAACAAACCGTCTACCATGTTGTCCTTTAAAGTCAAATCCATCGACCTCTCCATGGACTGCATGGCTTGACGGTTCCGGATGTTGAAACAATTGAATGGCTGCTCAACACCTGCCAAGATGAAGTGCGGCCAAACAGTGGATTGAAAAAACTGGCTCAAACAACGAAGGGAGAGAGAGAGTCATAAATGGATTGTTTCACTAACGTTTAAGCTTCATAAAGATAGGTGCCATCTGCCATCCTTATGTGGCTTGTACCAAGTAACTCGACGAGCTGACCACCTCTTGGAAGATTTGTTTACTGTTTGACAAACTTGCTGTTGATGGCACAAAATCACACACAAGTTGCCACGTAAACACTGGTTTTGTACATTTCAGGTTGATTCAACGAGAAAGTTTCATTTCTTGCCTCATTTCTTGCCTGGATATGTGAAACAGTTGAGACTACGGAATTGTGTATTCCATGGCGGCCAGCAAGTGCCTAAGGCTTGTGCGAGGCCCTGACGAACTTTCGGTTTGTTTTTGTTAACCTTAGCAATGTGCCATTGGGTGGATGTGTTTTGTAGGTTATGCCTTTGTAATTCTTTTCGTGGAGAGTCACCAGCTAGGAAGATGTAATTCAAACTTGTTCATCGTTTTTGTCACATGTTTGGGAGCGCGGTTTTTCTTTCCATTTTGAAATCCAAAGAAATGTTTGAGGGATTGGCAGGTGATGCAATCTTCTTTCTTTGGTTGAGTCACCTCAACCGCTTCGAATAAAATTGACTCTAAGGGGGTTGGATTGCATTATTTACCGTTTTCCATTCGCTGTGGGTTTTACAAAGTCGTTGTCATGACAAATTCAATCATCTTCAGTCGTTACGAAGAATCGCAACGAGGACTAGCACTTAACCAGTCTGTTCAGCTGAGCAGGCTTGGTAAAACGTTAGGTCCAGTCCATTGCTGCGTCGATTAGATCCTTCTGATGGGGTTATCCAAATAACGTTATCGACGTTATCGTATAAACTTATTTTTTTGAGTAGAATTGGTTTCCATAATGAGTGACAAGTTTGCAGGGCAACTTTTGTTCAGTTCAACAATCACTTTTCCGGCCTTGGTGTTCATGCTTTTCTTGCACATGCAAAGCTTTAGTCGCGGTGTCTCTATACAATTAAAGCGTGAATGAAATGTTCACATTTGTCACATCAGTCACAATTCTTACAATTCATACCGCGGGCACTGCTGTTCAATTCCTAGGTTTCTCGTTCAGCGGTCGTTCATTTATGGCATGCTGATGTTCCCACCACATTGTACAAGCGTGCTGATATGTCCTTGCCATCAACGTTGATGAAAAATTACCCGGGGTTAACTCGTGCACGCGTATACATCAAAAATTAACATGCTTTGTCCTCTCATTGCATCCATAGTGTTGTGTTAAAAATTAAAAAAACACGTTTTCCGTGGGGTTGCACTTGAAAATTTTAAGGGTGTTTTATCGTTTTGCGGTTATTGAAAATTTTACTCCGCCTGTTTTAAATAATACTGTAGGTAGTAGTGTAGCACATTTTTTTAAACATATTGCTGATTAGCGTGGGTTATCAACTAGTACTTTTAATAATGCTGTTTGTACATAGTGCTACAAATGAATAGCATTACCTTTTACTACAAATATAAACTTTTCAGTACAACCTCGCTTGTAATGAACCGCTTGCACTTTTTACTACAAACTCGTTTAACATGGANCAAGTACGTTTCTGTTCAATTACATGTTTAATCTTGGTTCTTGAATTAAATGTAAAACAATATTTCAATACTGAAAGATGTCAGAACCGTTAACGAACTTAAGGACAACAAAATGTTTAGGATCAAGGACACAACCAGTTTTGATAGCAAATGTAATAAAATCTTGCCCCCAAAAATGTGTTGTCCCTTTTAAACTTTTGGCCTGTATCCACGTAGGCGATGGTTTCGTTATCTACTAGAACCTTAATTGCCAAACAGTATTCGGAGATTTGTTTTTTTGGCAACACACATCTACCGACCTAGTCCAATCAGGTGTTGGTTGGAGCAAGCCATAATCCTTGCACAGTAAAGCTTTGTCGCTGTCAACCAGTGCAAATGAAGATCTGTTCAAAACGTGTGGTTTGCAAATTAGACCTTCTGTGGAGTTTAAGGCCCTCCATAGAGTACATCTCTCAAAAGTACGACCGCCTTTCTGCTTACCAATTCTACTAGTAATTTTGTAGTAACAAGTGAACTTCTGGCATTGTTGCTTGGAGCTGTGATTTTGTTGCTTCAGGGTTTGCGTCAGACAGTTAGTTGTAGAACAACCAATGATTTGAGAACGGCATCTATTCCAATACTCGCTGCAGCTTGTGTTTAATTTATAGACTGGGCTGCGGCACGCGTTATGAAGACAAATAAATCGAAAGACTTCAGGAAGTGAGATACTAAAACAACTTTCAGGACTAATCGTGACAATCTAACGATCGATTTTGCCACAGTTGCAGCTTTTTATAAACTTACCACGGAAAAACAAAGGAGAAACAAGACCGAGCGGTCAACCACTCAAAACAATGTTGAAAACATAACAAGTGCCCTGCAAAACATAGAAGCAAAAACCCTTCGAACTGCAACTACATCTACATTTCACAAAACCTCACCATGCCATCCGACTTCATAACTCCACCTTCTTCTTGCAGTCCCACGTAAAGGCAAAGGTCGCTTCGTCGAATTGTCATAATCCGTTCATTTTGCAGTCTCTTTGACTTCTCTTCATACAAATGCCCGAAGTTCTGCAATCGCCAGAAATTGTATATTTAGCTAAGATAGCACATTAGTTTACCGGAGTACAATTGACAAATAACTTACTTGAACAAAAGTGTCAAAAGTACGAAGACGTTGATCGCGACCACCTAGGCTAATCAAATTTGCAAACAAAGGCATAACTTACTAAAAAAAACGAAAAGAATAGCCTGCATAATGTGATATTGAATGGTCAGGCACAAGAACCGCAATTTCACATCCAAACGAGTGCTTTCTGCAGAATTAATTATATCGTTTCTGTTATTCGTATTGTTTGAAAGCAAATGCAATTTGCCAGTTTTACTCACAGTTACGACACAACAGTGGCAGTGACTCCACTATTCAAAATTCCAAATAACTCAATGTAAGAACGTCACGAGGTGTATTTTTACATTTGTGGATTTTTTGCTTCTCAAACATAATAAGTATTAATCAGCTTTTCCACAAGGCACCGAATCAATTTCAGTGCAACATATAAATCGTATCAGAAATATCTTTAACAATTTCCGACAAAGATGAGTAGTCACACTTTTACAGAAAATGCTGTTACTTCTGAAAGCACGTCTGTGGTACACGGAAAGTAGAAGTGCTGGAGAGACGTATGATGAAAATAACGGCCAAAGCAATAGATGTAAACAACATTTTCGTAGACGTTTCTGCAATAGCTGCTGTCATCATCAGTCCATTAGCTATTCTTTTTTCTGCAAGAACATTCCATGTTTTAAAAATGTTCAAACACTAGAAGTCAACCAGCTATTTTAAAATTCCTTGCCAACCAATTATTGAAAAACACTGGTCAGCGTGCTAGCCTTGGGGGCTAGTGGCTCTGCGCTGATTGGTGAAATGTTCTTCTACGTTCGAGTGTTTAACTTTGAAAACATGAAAATGAAAACGTTTCGTGAAACAAACAAAAGGATTTTTGCATAATGAGAGAAAAAGTTGCGAAATCATTCATACATGCACAAAAAATCACGTTCACCGTGAAAAAAACTTGCTGCCACTATACTGGTTTTTGAGAAATGTCTCTTTGTTTTGTTTCCTCTCTTACGTGGTTTTCAGTTAATAAACAAATGTCATATTTGAAGTGAATGAACCAAACGAGGCAAAACTTACAGAATGCTGTTAAATTTGCAATGCCTTTTTAATAATAAGTGAAACGTTTGCTAATGAAAATTGTGAACTCACAAATTCAATCTCTGGCTTTGTCATGTGAGTTGCAAATGCACATCTTTTCGGGTTCGTTTCCTTGAAATGTTCGAAATTGTTTGCTTTTAGGAAACAAAGCCCTACAACTAACTTGAACCTTTTCCAGTTCTTCAAGGTCAAGACCGATACAAACACGGAAAAATATTGCGTATTCAATATCTACATAACTTGCTGCTTTGCAAATAACAAACCCATAAAAACTGTAAAAATGAGAGGAGACGGGAATTGAATTGTAATCTTAATCGTTTGTTTGTTTGACGAGCACTTTGAATTATTCCACGCCGCATGGTCGTTGACTGCTTTGATGAGCTTTCCAAAACGCCCTGGAGAGATGGGAAGTTGCTATCGATGATTTCTGTACATCGCCTCATCTTAATTTCTGCTTTGTGCCCAAAAGTTAAAGTCGTCGTACTTGGAACTCTCGTGCACACTGCAGCGAATTCGCGAAATTTTTGCGGAAAGTTGTCAGGTTATAGATAATGCGACTTTGACCTTTCTCTGAAAAGAAACAGTTGAATTGGTAAAAGTTTCTGAATCAGCATCCAGATCACAGTTTTGCAAATGCATTTCTCGTTTGTCCTACATTTCAACTTGATAAGAAACGTCGCAAATTTTTTGATTTTATTTTTCACGAAACAAGAACAACTCAGTGAACAAACAAATTAGGTTCAACATAAAGTGATTTTACATCATGCATAAGTCACGAAATTGCTCCATTTGTGTCGTAAAAATAAAGCAGCGTAAAGGTTCAACAGATACAAACAATCATGCAATTGCTCGTTGAAAATATTGGAACAAACTTTATCGCGTTGCAACAGAAGTAGAGCGAGCAATTATTTTTCAGCATCTCCAAATGCTGATTCAACGTGGGGTTGGTTCTATTAGCTTAGGCACAATGTGTTTATGGATTAAGCATTATCAGCAACTTCTCAGCAAATTAAAGGAAGAGACAGAAGTAAATATACTTTTCAATGCAACGTGCAAGCTGTGACTGTTGCAGCAAAATAAGTTTTGAAAGGTCTGTTTCGATTGTTCCACACTGCGTGGAAAATTTCATTTGATTTCTTCGTGAATTCTCGTAAAAATACCGTGGTGCGCGGAGAAATTTTTCCCATTGCAGCAAAAATCTACACTCAGCCAAAACAACAAAAATGCAATTCACAGTATTGTGTTATAATAAGCTGGGAGATAGCACTCACCCTCACTGTGGGTTTGTAAATCATTTTCATGCATTAAAATATATTCTTAGCGGTACTGGAACACTGCTTTGTTTAATTTATTGGACTGGTGCTCCGGCCTCCAGTCAGAACATATGTTCATTAGAGAATTATTTCAAGAAAATCGTTGCAGCGAAGTCAATTAGTTTCAATCATAATAAATGCCGTAACAAACAAAGCAAACAATTATGTCTTTTTTGCAAAACGAAAACTGTTTGTTACAAATCGAAGAAAACCAAGTCGTTATCGCTGAGTAATATAGATTATAGAAGTTCTTGCTGGAAGATGTCGCAATTAAGCTTTTCATGGATCGTTCCAGCTTCCTTTAGTCCTGCAAGGTTGTATCCAAATTTTGACAGAAGGAAACGTTGCCGTGTCTAGCTGCATAAATATGTGATATTAGAAATTTATCTCGCATTGCTCTGATTTTGAAAACAGTTTGATGACTTATCTCGCATGCACTCTATGAGAAGTGATGAGGTTCATTAACATTTGAACAACTTCACTTCAACAATAAGACAATATGAGACAAACGACTAATTATATGGTGACATTTCTGTGGAGGTAGTCGGTAAAGGGTTGCCCGATAGGCTATGACGTTTGCATTTTGTCGTTTGACATTAGCAATAAACCATAAAAAAGGGGCGTTTGCTCATACAAGATTCCGTTCCAGTAGGACCTGTAGTCATTTGCTTGGGGGTTAGCTTCCTTGTGCTTAGAATCATCCACCGTTTGAAAACGCACTGGCTAGTTTTTTCACCCGTGCAATCGCAACAGCTCTTCCTGTCCGAAGCAAACTTGTGCTTCCCAGGGACCGGTAAAGGTCTTCTCGTTTCTCCTGATAACCGTGAAGCAAAATACATCTTCGGCGATCAAATCCGCACAGACCCCATTCACGACCGGGGCCGGAACGAAGCCCGGACCACGTCTTGTTGTTTTTCAAAATCTTTTGGGATCAAAAGGTATGCTGTGATGGCATTTTTCCAACACCTTTAGTAGCTGTTTATTTAAAAGCAGAGGCGAAAGTAAGCCGGAACGGCCCGGAACGCCGTTTCCGGTGAAATAATTGTTGCCGGTACGGCGTTCCGTTTAGAGTTTCAGGTACGTTGATCTGTATTTGTTTTTCTGTTTTTGTTCAATTCACACTGTTTACTATGTCGTTAACAAAACATTCTACACAAAAACAAATGCGCGTCCTCAGAAAATAAGTCAAAGACGGTCAGGCCCGTAGCAACGGGAGGGGGGCATTCGGGGGCAGTGCCCCCCCAAATTTTTTCGTTCCCAGAAAATTTGTATTAAAAATATGATAAAAACAAAAATCGTGCCCCCCTAAAATGTATTTTGCCCCTCCAAACTTCAAAACCTGGC
>JGI24159J19872_10005891_pt1 | contig 15878 bp, 13 predicted proteins | sample Ectturendosymbi4_FD_19872 | JGI IMG/M metagenome (IMG submission 19872) | reverse complement strand
TCAATTATTTTAAGAAAGGGTCCAGTTACAAATGTCAAAATTTTTCGAGGTCCGGTCACTCCCATAAAATCATGCAAATGTGACATGTCTTGGATTTTTCTGACAAAGAACGTAATATGAGAATTTAATGCGATTATACTGTATATAGATATTCAAAATCTGGGAAATGGATACATATATTAACAAACGCTGTCAGCGGTATTTATTGTTCTGCTGGTGGGAGCAATGGCATTTTGTGATTCTTGGCAGTTAGCTAAATTTTTGTTCCGAGGTAGTGACATTGACTAGAATGTAATGGTCAAGGTTTTATTCGTGATACAGATGAGATACTTGTTCTTCATGAGCTTCTTTTTTGACAGTGCGGACTGTTCAGCAGTCAATGGCGTAACTAGATGTTTAGGCCTGGAGGGAAAGCGTAGCTGAAAAAGGTCCACTACCCACTGTAGGGGGGTTGATAGCAAAACTCAGAAAAACCCTGAGAAATGGCGGTGAAACCCTGAGAAATGACGTTGAATTTCCAGTGACTATTTGCGAAGAGTGGAAAAAATTTTGGAGATACCTTCCTTTGACAAGAAGTTCTCAGGCTGTGTCAAGCTGCCGGAGCTCCCCCACTTTCATCAGTGAATGCCGTGAATGATGAGTCGTTTCCTATAAATACAAGCGAAGATGCCCAGCAGAGCTCCTGTACCTTTAAAAATTTCCACTTCATCTTCGGTGCACACATGTGCATGTGTCTTTTTGCTTCAGCTGATAATTCGGTGATGTCTGTCAGTAAAAACGGTTTTGAGAAAAGAGCATCAACTATTTTCGAAAAGAAAGTCGCCAAACTGTTCGACAATGTTGGTAATCAACTTTTCAATAAGTTGAATGTATCTGGAATCTTCTTGCTTTTATTTTCTCCAAATGCCTCGGAAAATGACTAAGTTCGTTTTGAAAAATTGTTTGAATATATTAAACTTTTTCTGGAAAGGACAAGTAGTAGTGATCAAATCAAGAGTAGTAGGCTATGGTTTTCTCCTTGAAGTTTTACATTAAAGTCGTTGAGGTGTTACACTATATCAGCCAAAAATTTAACAGTTTCCCTTTCTTTATCATTTCCTAAAAGATCTGAAAATGCCTTAGCTTTTCTTCACATCTTGTTGACTTCCCGCAAAAAAAATAAAAATTTTTTCCTAAATGACCAAAACCTCTGCAAAAATCTTCCCCTACTCAAGCATCTTTCATAACCGTGCACAAATAAATTTGTATAATTGTATTGTTTTCGGAAAGCAAAGGTTTCGTTGCTATATTCTACCATTGAATCCACTTTTTAAACCAGGATAGACATTGTAGTAACGAGCTATTGTTGATCATTTATGACGAAACAACTACTTTGAACCAAAAAATCATTGCTTGCCCAACTCAGGTTTTCACTGCAATATTAGCTGAACAACACCTTGATCGACAATCACACAGTTGGCGAGGAGGAAATGCTTTAGAAGTACGGCCAAAAGCGTAACATTTTGGGATAAAAACTTCTGGGTATAGAATACACCTTTGAGAGGCTGCGACGAGGTCCGGCCGTCGCCATCCAAAGGTCCGGATTCGGACCGCGGTCCGCCATTTGAGTAGCCCTGGCCTAGGTGTTAATGATGCGTATAATGTCTCATTACAAATCTAAAGATGCATTTTTGTCAATGGCGAAATCCTACAAATGCACACAACCCACGAAAGTAACTACACAGTAATCAAACTACAACGTATTGGAAACAGTAAGGTGAAAAATAATTAATAAAAACAGTTCGCACACCTTCAGTGTGGGTTTGAAACCAGAAACCTCGACGGCACTAACTTAAGCAGTAGTTGATGCCTTCAGCGCGCCAGGCGATTCGGGCAAAGAATGCTCTTACTACCAGATGCATGGAAGTCACTTATATGTGTCCAGTGGCGTAGCGAGGTTAAGTGCCGCCCGGGGCCGACCATAAAAGAGCCGTCCTTTCCACCCCTCAAATTTTACAAAAATTTAAATGAAAAAAGATCATGTTTATTGCTTATTTAAAGATATAAGGATTAATAAGTCATCTTGAAAATCACAATCAACCACCCACAAACTGAAATGGGTCTTGTTTTTCATTGTCGATTATAAGTCTTGCTTTTTCTGTTTGTCGCCACCTTTCTCATCATTAATTTTTATATTTTTTGCTTTCATTATATATGCATATACGGACCCGACATGTTTCGTCAAATTTTCTTGCCTGTTGGTTTTATAGTCTCCCTTTAGCCCACCGCATGTCTTTTCAAGAGTTTACTCGTTCCAGAGGATCAGACGAAAAAATTAAGGGATGTAATGACGGCATGCCTACTTCACAGATGTAAACATTTACGTATGTTAAAATTTCGTGTAATATCCCCGCCTTTAACTAAAAAAGTACATATACTGCATGTAGCAGGCTATAATAATAAATCTGATAATACGATCTCAGTGATGTAAAGAAGGTTTCATTGTTCACTTCACGTTTCAGTAGTGATTTAATCCTCTCATAATACAAAAAAAACTCTTCAAATTTTAACTCTGTCGGCACTTGCGCGAAGCCCTCTGTAGGTGCGCGGACCCATTTTGAAAAAATATCTTAAACAGGTTAAAAACCGTCTATGGTTGAGAATCGCTGGCATGCAGTCTTCATCGTCACTTGAGCACTTGGTTTAGCTGTTGGGTTGGACCTCTTCTAACTACACGTGCTTAGTGTTTTGCCTTACCTTTGTTCGTTACCAACAGAACTCTCATCAGAAGGTGTGCAATTTAGGGACTTCAAGTTTGTGTAGGGGGGGATGGACATTCTAAAATTTGACAAAAATTCCACTGATTTTTAGTGTTTCACATTTAACATTTGGGAGGCTTGGAGCTTTGTTTGGGGGGCTAAGCTAACCAAAGCCTTCCGTGGCGACAGGACTGGTTACAAACAGACGTCTATTTTGAAAACTATTACCAAACCATACCAGGTGGTACACAGGCCTTTTGGACGCTCAGCAGTGATTACAACGTGTTACGTTAGACGGTAATTGCGTTGAATAACTTTATTCAGTACAGCCATTGCCAACTTGTACAATGCCAACTTGTACATTTTTGCAAAAAGCCATGCCAACTTGTACATTTTTGCAAAATAATTCTGGCACCATTCGATTAGTCTCTGAAAATCAGGAAAAGTCATGGAAGCACAGGTTTCTAAAATTTTTCTAGGTATATAAAATCAACAAAATAAAAAAGCCCAGGGGTGGTGCGCCACCCTGCTTACCTGAGCAGGGCTAGAGGTTAGCTATTGTACCGTCATTAATTGAAAAAGGGTAATGTTACCCCCTAATAGTTACATATTGACCTGCACTTCAATGATGTGTGACTTGCAAGGGCTGTGTGGCTAATACAATGTATTTATGACTGTGGGTAATATACGGCGCACAGAAAGTGTTCGCGGGCCGCACAACAACTGTCCTCGGCCCGCATGCGGCAGGCGGACAGGGGATCTTTCTGGTGCTGGATTAAACGATGAGCAAAGTAGAAAGCCGTGTTTGGAACGAAAACAGTCAGCGTTAGATAGGCGGTGTCGATTTCGAGTTTCGACCGTGGTCAACGGGTGTAAGATTTTTCCTGGATCATTGTATAATCCGGTCCTGGCTATGAACCGGTATGTTGTGAATGCGGTTTGTTCTGAATATTGTCTGTTATGAACATGGTCTGTTTTCAAATGTGTTCTGTTATGAACGTGGTCTGTTGTGAACTGGTCCGTACAGCTTCAGTCACTTATGTTATTCACATACCGACATGTAGCTCCTGCAGCAGGCCTGTTTCAATCTGCTCCAATTGCCATAGTGTTTTTTACTTCAGAAAGTTCGTTTTTTGCGTTTTGTTAAGGTCTCTTGTCCATAACAAAATCTACTGCAGCCCACCTTAACCGTCAGGGTAGGATATGTCTACTGCAAGCAAACCCTCCGCAAAGCCAGACAAGTGTAATTCGTACGAAACATTTTGTTACGTTGCAAACCTTCTGCTTTACAATAACTTTGTTATGTCCTGTTTCAACGCTTCGGTTGGGAAATTTTTGTTCATGAAGAAAAATCGACAATAACCAAGGACCAAAAATGTTCTCAAAATCCGACGATAAGACAGTAATTGCAAGCTCGTCATGAATTCAAATTTGCATTATCTGCAGAATAAACACAATCGCTACTGGTTAAAAAGTATATTGCATGAGGCGTGTGCATGACTAATTCTAACATAAAGTTAGCAGCTTTGTCTAAAAAGCCATGATGCGTTTCAAAATGCTACGTACTATTTACAAATCAACATTTCCATGTGGGTGAAACCCGGTTTCCAAACTCAGGGTGAGCTCATCAAACAATCACGGATGTCCCCAGTCACCGTAGTACACAGCTCATCAAGCAGAAGTATGAGCTTGTTGTCTAATTCGATAAAACAGATATCTTGGTTCACGCTGGTGATACAAAACGCTTATCATTTCAAAATCTCTCTTGATCTAAAAACACCTCAGTCGCCAATTGTTGCAAATAATTTAGCACCATTGGTGACCTACTCAGAATTTGACTATCCCACTTTGCAGGGACCAAGTTTAAGGGGGGAAATGACCTCCCAAGTTTTGGACAGGAGAGACATAATATCTTTTGTCCCCCTCAATATTTTGTGATAAAAAATACTGTAGTTGTGCAAATTTCATGGTTACATTACTGTTGGGAATGTTTCCCCAGCACAAAGCCAGGGAATAAATGAAAAAATAAACATTATTACTGGATTATTTTAAGACAAAGTATACAGATTTCCTATGTAAACTTAATTGTCATGATTGTTGAAAATTTTGTTGATTAATTTGAATTACCGAATCGGTGTGCACCCAAACTTCGCTTAATCACGAATTCCTGCACTGATCTGTTGCCAGCAATCACAAAACGGTTGCCACCAGGCGCGTAGCCAGGGGGGGGGCAACGGGGACAATCCCCTCCCAATTCCAAAATTTTCAGGTTAATAAAATATTTGAAGTTCAAGCCAAATAAATACTTCAGTACAAATCAACGAAACTGCCTCAAGGAACCTATCCTACTTCAGCTTTTAGTCGAATACAAACTTGTATCTGGCCTTTTGTAATCGATGACCTCAGTAAAAACAATTGGAATAACGCTTTTCGCAGCTGATTTTGGCGCACCAGCTTGCTATACCCACCTAATGGTTATGCGAGCTTCATTTCAAGACCATCGCAAATTCCTCTCTATATTAATACATATATAACCTATCCTTGTTTCCAGTGTCAGCGTAGCCTTAAATTAATATCGTAGACTTTGTTTTTGCACAGTTGTAAAATTATATGTGTGAATATGGCGGTGAGATAAATTTTATATGTCTTAAATATCAAACTTTGGCTAAGAAGCGATTCAGTTTCAAAGTCTTCTTCATTGCACCATAGTCACTGTTTAGCAACAATAGCAATAATTCTAGATATTTGTTTGTGATGACATGTATTGTGACGGTTCAATCGCAATTATGTGCAGCCTTAATATTCAATGATTTCCCTTTACCTTTCCGGCGAGTAAGAAATCAGTCTTGTCAAAATGTTAGACTCCGACCTGCTGTTCATAAGCTTAATTCTTCAACTTTCATCTGATGTTAATTGCCACCCTATCCTACAGTAAATTTTTTGAAATCATTTAACTGCAACGAGAAGAGTCAACAGCAAAATCTAACGTAAGTAGCAAGATGTTCCTTATTTTGCAAGTGCTGAGAGACTTGACACTGCCATTACTTACAAACTTGCTCCTGCCCCGCGAGTCATCTAGCCTCTTTACGCCCCTGTCGCGTTGAAAGACTAGCGTTTACGGTTATCAACTACACACGTGAATTAATCGCCCAAAAATTAGATGTCAAGGGGATCCACTTCTTATATGCGCGAAAGTTTTGTAGAACTACTTTGGAAGTGAGCGCCTTAGATTAAAGTGGCTGTTCGGCTTCGGTTGAACGTGCTGTGTTGGTGTATAACCGAAGCGTGTAAATACGGTATAAGAAGCGCAATCGTAATGCTGGCCGCGATGACTTCTTGCTCAACTGCAATATTGGCTGCAAAAACATACTGCAGATCGTGCACCCATAGCATTGAGAGGTTTACTAGTGCTTTTGCAGGAAAGGTTTATGAGCCAATGGGAGCATTGATCCAAAGTAGAAACTTGAAACTTCACTATCAAAACTTTTAAAACCTGCCAATTCAGTGAAAACAGACATTTTGTTTGTCAGATTAAATCTGAACACAAACATACATGCGAAAACTCGGGGCAATCCAACACACTATTGCAAATCTGCCACGTTGGAGTTACAGTTAATGGTATCGCTGTTCAAGCACACTGGACATTTGTAGGTCTCATTAACAAAATAAACGCTTCACCATTTGAATAAGATTTAAGGACTGACGATGCGTAGTGTTACTGTTACATGAAATCGCTTTCCTTTACAAATTTTCGATAGATTCCTTGCTTGGATCACATGTAGAGTGTAGTTACTTGATTTATCTGGTCAATTTTTTCTGCGAGTTTCGCAGAGACTATCTCAACAAATGACTCTACGCCATATTTGTAAAAAGTTTATTATAAACTCCCTCTTTTGGCACAATATCTTGCAACATTCTGAACTTTCAGTTAATATTTTGTCGCGTTTCGCTGCCCTGAGTTACGACTAAGAAATATGATACAAAATTACACAATGTCCGAAACAAAATTTTAATCATAGGATGTTACTACAGTAAAAACCCAGTTTGTGTGAATATCTGATGCTATTTGTTCTCAATCGAGAAAAAATTCTTTCATTTTCAAACCTGCGTTTTTCTGGAGGTCACGACGCAGTAACCCATGCTAAACATTGAAACTTCTCGCGGTTTTCAGCAAGCGTTTACGTTTTCCCACTCTAGTCTTGTATGCCAATTCCACAAGACACTTGACTGCTGTTAAAACTCCCTTTCACGCGGTATTGTAGACGTTACACCCTGTGTGTTGTATAATTTCTGAGTGGAAACAAACTGTTATTGGGGCACCATTGCATGGAAGCGAGGCGTAGAGTAGGCTCGTGGTATTATAGGCTGTTCCAGTGTCGTTTCCGCGTAGACCAGATTTCATTGGCACGTCCCTACGTGGGATTGTAAGTTTGACGGTGCAGTAGCTGCTGTCACTTCCTCATCATCGTGTAAATGCTGTGTGAATGTCGAACTGCATTGCTGTTGGCATTATCATTCGTGCTTTGCGTTCAAGAAAAATTGTAAGCCTCAACGTTTCCGTAAAAATGGGTTGTCAGAGGTATTACCTTGTGTAGGATTGTAAATGGAAATGTGGAGGAGCTGCTATCACTTCCTGCTTATTGTGATATATCCTTTTTGCAACTCAAACTGCGCAGCTGCAGTTGCTCTTTTTCGTGTTTCATCATTTCTGGGTTCAAGACTGTGCCCGTCATGCACAGCATCTGATGATCGTGGTTATTAAAAGTTACTAAGCAATTTAAGTGTGACCCACTCTTCTCATGCTGATTGACTGCCTTTGCTTCTAATCGCAACAATGGATAATTCTGTACAAATTGAAACGTCGTACTTTGATGCTAAAGCTTGAAAGTTTGTTTATAAAGAACAAAAACTAGTTGCGCTCAGCAATATTTTTAGTTTTTTCGTTAATTTTCAGGCATCATTCATTGATGTTGACTGTTGATTAATTATTTATTCATGTTTAAGTGTTACTGTATTTTTTTAATTTTCGATATTATGAAATCCGCCCCTCTATATTTTCTTCTGGTGGCTTGCTTGCTTACTTGCTTGCTACAACACACCTTGCTTCGATAAAACATATATCCGCATGTCGCATGTTAAACTTTATACCCCGAGCAAAAGACGTTTGCTTACTACTATAAACTGTTCCCTTTACACAAAAAGTAGGTTCGTACTTGAGAGGTCTGCAGCCTAAATGACCCCTGGTACTTCGCAACCTACCATCAACCCCCATGCATTCTATAAATCGGTGCATTTGGAAAGTCATCGCAGCATTACATTATAAAAATAGTAATGGCATCAATCTTGTGTATGCCCTTTATACTTGTGTTTCATCAAAGTAAATGTATTAGCGCCATCAAACGTATACTTTTTTACTACTTCCACGTATATATCTTCGAGTTCATACATGTTTTGTGTGTTCCTTATCGTTGCGATGTATGCTTATACCTCGCACGTTGCGTGTGAGGGTGAAGACGTTATACACAATAAAACAACAGTGTTTTTTAAGATTTTAAGGGACCGAAACGCTCTCTTAAATTTCTCCAAAGGTCTCTCAAAATATAGTAGAGTCTTGCGTTACGACCGCCTCGGTGAAACGGGCACCGCACTATAACAGGCACTTTTTGTCAGTGCTGGATAAACTCGACTGTTTTTCAATTATGAGGAACCTCAATTCACAGTAGTGTGGCAGTGGCAGATTTAGGTAGCGTGGGGCCTGTAGCATGTTAACATCGCGGGGCCCTAAGTTAAAAATACACTTGAACGAGTGAAGAACTGTTAAATCAAAAATTATGCGAACATCCATGTGACTACTATCAGGCATACTGAATCTCGTAAGTACGAAAAATCTGGTCCTAAATAGCAGCTGATGGATATTGTGGGCTACATAATCTGTTTTACAAAAACCTGTGTCCTACGCAGCGCCGGATTTAGGGGGACCCAAGAGGCCCGAACCTAAGGCCCCCCACCAAAAAGGGTCCCCCACCATGTTCATGTGTTTAGCCATATGTACGACTTGTGCTTGCCACTTGGTCATTTTTATTAGCGAGGAAAGTTTGTTTGCAGACGCTATTAAATTATCGGTCGTCCAGGCGGCAGTATTTCACTTGTATATAATTTGATATTGTGACGAAACAACTATTACGCTTATTGTTTTCCTGAAAGTCGGTTAGGTATCTAGGTATCTGAATCTAGTGAATCCAAGGCCAAGCCACGTAGAATGCTTTAGCTTACGTGTCTACTCGTTACTGGTAGATTTTGCGTCTGCCTTACTCAGATTTGTACAGGCCGCATACGAGTAGCATTGTTAAGTAGGGCTACCATCAGGCCCGTAACCAGCTTGGGACACCAGGAGGGGCGAAGAGTTTTCCGAGAGGGGCCCAAATTTTTTGAGCTATGTCCAATATTTTTAAACGATGTCCAACACATTTTTCCAGCCAAGTTGCAGCAACTCATCTGTTGTCCACCCTTTTTCGCACTTTCCCATCCCGGAATTCTACGCATCCCTGGATGCCAGATTGTGACGACAGACTTGGTTCGGCTTTGCGTCAAATAGTAACTGCTTTGCGTTAAACGTTCCTCTGGTCTTACGTTAGTGTATGGAGTACAGAGCGGGTTGCAGAATTTTTGCTTGATGGTGTTATAAGTCGCACTGGATTTCCCCATGTCCACAAAGGATGAACTTCGAAAAATCTTAAATGCGTGTTATCGTTGAGAAAATATTGCAATTCATAACTTTTTGGTGATGGCGATAGTTACTTTCAAGCTTATGACAATTTCTTGGAAGTTTCCACAAAATGCAGGGTTCCTACGGAGTCTTGAAAAGTATGGAAAATTTTGGTCAATGTCCAGTCTGGAAAAAAATTTTTTTCGGTCTGTTAGTATGGAAAAAGAAAATAATTTTCCAGACTTGCATTTTTGGCATGCATTTACATAACATTTCGTTAAATATTGATTTTATTTTACTTCCACTGTGTTAACTATTATAGTGACTGTATTTGACCTGGGTATGTCATTCAAAAAGTTTAATTCTGGAAATTTATATTCAAAATTGCGTAGGAACCCTGAAAATGTCGTACCGCCGTAGACTTAGCATGATGACGTCATCGAGACACAAACCAGAAATTACATGCGTAGTCAAATCGACCACGCTACGCCACTGAGCAAGCTATATCAGTTTTGTTAGCTCTACGCCAAGGTGCAATCAAGCCAGTTTAGAGGCGTCATTCCGCTATATGGTCCTTGGCCGGCCTTTGCACGTTTCATAGGTGGTGTGGCCAATAGAACTTGGCGTGTTAACATTTCTTGGGCATTCTAGTAACATGGCCGAACCATCGCAGGTGAGACGTTAAAACTGCGCAGGTTTTCAAGCAAGGTCACACAATGAACTCTGCAGAAAAATCCCATTTTTTATGCTTACGCTCCTGTTAACAATTCGTTAGTCATGATCGAAAATTAATGAACATAAGTGAGGACTAGAAGAAGGACTTATCTGAAAGTTATAAACCTTGCATTGTTTAGATTTTTAGAAGCTTCCATTTGCCATTGCGGAAAGTCAAAGTCCACGCATTACTATACGTTTACTATACGACTCTGCGTGTATCCTTGTTCTGCATTTTGTCATTCGGGAATGCCAACCTAGATTTTTTGAAATTTACTGTGCTAAGAAACAAGATAATCCCATAAGATCTTGTTATTTTTAATGCTAATTGTTGATCCAGCTTGATCGCAGGCAGCTGCAAACCGATCGCATGCTTGTTGGAGGCGCGGTTCAAAAGATGCAGGCGGTAACAAGCCTGCTTTGAGCAAACAGATGGTATTGCAGTTTCCAACAATGACACATTCTTTGATGAACAGTGATTGCCTATCTAATTCTCATGTATTATGAAGAGAAGTGGAGACAGTGGGCAGTTTGCAGGAGGCCAACACCCACAACGAATGGCTTTACCTTAAACCACTGGTGAGGAAACAAACGTCAAATCAGAAATACATGCTAGCGTGGGAGGAATACCGCGATTTTGGGAACACATTAAAAAAACTAGCAATTGTTTTAAGCGAGGGGTAGGTTGTGGTATATTAATAAAAGTTACAAACATGATCTCTTCCATGAAAAACTGGTCTGAAATCTATCGAAAAAGCGTTGATTCAAAAAAATATTACAGACTTAACAATGAAATATTTTTGCTTAAACGATCAAAGTGGTCAAGCTGTTCATCAGGTCACAAGGCCAAATTGATCTATAGGGATAAACTCTTCGGCTGTTGTGTTTTCTCTGCCTAAATCAATACAGGAAGTTAAATTGACAGACCATATTCAGTAAGGTTCCTCCGATCTAATTAAATGCGTCATGCAGAGCCCGGTTACGTCATGCAGGTAGAACATCAGTTGACATTTGCATGACTCATACGCAGCTCCTTCGTTGACTAGCAGTAATGTTCTTTACCTCCTCCTCGCATCCACCGTTTCGTTTATCCAAGCTTCGACGTTCTTATCAAAAAACATATAAGTAGGAGAAGAACGTCATTGCTAGCCGCAGCAAGATGTTCCTGCTTAGTCAAGTTGGTCAAATATAAATATCTAATTTGAAAAAAATAAAATCTGGAGGTAAAAAGTTTGTTGGTAGATTGTTAATAGCAAAAAGTACTCAAGCTCACCTTATAGTTTTGAGTGCAGAATACGACATAATTTGTTTACTCAGCAAAAAGAGATCTGAGCAATGTAGGCAAAAGTTCTGATAAGGTGCAAAATCAGCTGTTGGGCACAATGTTACACATCAGTCATAATGCGGTCAGAAAATTAGCAGTAAGATTGTCAACGTGGGATAGTCAAACGATGAGAGTCGTCAGTGGCATTGAATTACTTGTTACAATTGGCGGCTGAGGTGTTTTTAGATCAAGAGAGATTTTGAATGATTACGCGTTTTGTATCACCAGCGTGAACCAAGATCTCTGTCTTATCAAAATAGGCAACAAGCTCGTTATTTCTGCTTGGTGAGCCGATAGCTCGGAGACTGGGGAATTTTGTGGTAGTCTGATGATATTACGCTGAGTTTGACCATTGGGTTTCACCACAGGGAAATTTTAGTTTCTACACAGCACGTAGCACTTTAAAACAAACTGTGGTATTTTAGTTTAAGAAAATTAATTCTATGAAATTTTGTCTTCAAACTAATAGAGTATTTCTGGATTTCGAAATCTTTCATGTCTTGTTTCTGAAGGTTTAAGTAGATTTTAATAATTGTCATCTTTAAAATGCTGAAATTTTTCTTGTTCAGCGAAATGTTCAGCTGTTTTCCTCAGTTTTGTATTTGTCTATATTAACTGGCTTGCTTTCCAGTGTGTTTTTGTGTTAGAACTTAGATCGCGATAACATGTCGATTATCGTTATTGCATCATTACTTTTATCTCAATCATTTTCAAGTAAGTCTATGCTTACACGAGCGACGAATTTGTTGAATACTTGCGTCTACAGTGTGGTGTGAAGAAATACGTGCTTGAAAAGAGTTCTGTAAATAAATTTTTTTTATTCTGTGCAATACTTAACTTAATCTATCAAAAACGTTGGCAAAATTAAACTGCTTCAAGGATAGGGTTAATTTTGAAGTTAAAACGTAGTTTCGCTGTTTAGAAGTAGCCGTAATGTCTTTGTATATTTTTTTTGTGTGTGCTGCGGTATAGCATGTTTGGCTTGTTTTTTCATTTTTAATTAAAGCACTCAAAGCCATTGTAGGGCCTTTGGTTTACAATGGTTCAAAATAAGTATGATTAAAAAGCACAAGGTTATTACTGCATGACGTTGCAGCTTGATTGTTGAAGTCGATATAAATAGAGTCTGCTTAACCTTTTTGTATTAAGTAAATAAATTTTAGAAACTTGTTGTCGATTTGTAAAAGAATAAATTCCTACAGCTGCATTTGCTGACGAACAGCAGTTTAAGCAATAATTTGAGGTTGTGTTTCAGAAAGACTTACAATTTTTGTAATTCAGCACTACAGTCTGCATGACAATGATGACAAAACACACGCACTTCCAACGAATACAAACGGTTTTAAAAGTCATCTTTTAAAGCTAAAAGCATGGCGTGTTTTTCAGCGAATACTTTAAAACTGGGAACAACCGATGCATGTAGACCGGAGGATGGCTTCTTCAAGTGTCAATCTTCCAATCAATGCATTAGAAGATTTCTTGTAAAAGAGGGTGGCCGGCATTGTTCTGATGGTAGTGATGAAGGCATAGGTGAATTGATAAACACACACTGCAAATATAATGAAAATCACGTCCAGTGAAAACGACACAAACGACATATTGCAAACGTTTCGATTACTACTGTTATCATCATCAGTGCGTTGCAAATAGAACTGCAGTGATCATCCTACAGGTTCTTATTGACTGCAGTTCAATTTGCAATGCACTGATGATGATAACACGAGTTATCGAAACGTTTGCAATATGTCGTTTGTATCGTTTTCATTGGTCGTGATTTTCATTATGAGGCTATTTACCACTTTCGCTTTTCGTGTACCAAAATACACTGCAAAGAATAGCAATTTTGCCATGTTTTTTCTGAAACGTTTTTAAATACGGAAAATTTGTATGGTGATATGCATAGCCGAAAGAACACATATAACTTTGTGAGTTTGGTTTTACACTGTTTCTGATAAACGTTCTCTATATCTTGAACGTTGCAAATGCACATTAAGATGTTAAATATGCACCATTTAAAATATGTGTTTTCCATGTTTCTCACTAAACCAGATGTGTTTCTTAAAAAATGCAGTTTTAGTGCTAAAAATGCGGTTTGAAAACACACGTTACAAATAGGTGTTCGAAGTTTTGTCAATCATTTATCTTGTTCATGACTACTCGCAGCTTAATAAAATGTACGTTTTGGCGTCAAGAACGATTGAAGAACAGGTTTGGAAACGATTGAAAAGTAAGCATTACCAGAAACATTTCTGAACGGGCTAATTCTGCTGTGAAGGATTATGGTCCGGAGAGCCGTTTGTGTTGAGATTTTCCTCATATTTAGCTAAGTTACTAAACAAATTTCTGAAATCTAACTAGGTCTATTTCAAAATAATAAGGGCGGCTGCAGAAACTCGAACGACCAGCCACATCTTTCATGAACAAANTGTTATTTACTGTAGCATTTCGGAAAGAACGTAATGATCCATTAGGGAGTATTTATCAACGCAAATTGAGCGGAAGGAAAGGAGCTGGCATCAAGTTTTTGTTCTTGTATGCGTTTTGCTTCTATTTTGGTACTACGTTGCAACTTTGCTAGGACAACGTAATGATATGCAATTCTCGTGACTGGTTCTATGAATATAGCATGTTAGTTTTCACGCATTTTTGAAAGGGCTGCTTTTACTGTATCAAGACCCCAAATCATACCGTATTCAGTGCAGGCCCTTAACCAGCTTGGGACACCAGGGGGGACGAAGAGTTTTTTGAGAGGGGCCCAAATTTTTAAACAATGCCCAATAGTTTTAAACTAGTGCAACACATTTTCCAGGAGGAGGGCGACAAATTTTCTAGCGCCTCCCCTAGTTACGGGCCTGATTCAGTGCAGGTTTTTTACACATGATTTCCTGGGCCTACTGTTTCGGTTGTTTGTTTTACGCAGTTAAACACATTTTCTGTATTTAATTGCTACATAACGGTTTCCATGATTGCCATGTAAGTCATCAGGATGAGGAATTATTTATGAAAGATGTTTGCCTAATTTTTTGTGACTAATACATAGATCAAACTATATTTACAAATTTTTCTTAAACAGTCTTCTTTCTTGTAATAGAAAATAAGAAGCTTTTAACGAATAACAGATTGATCTATTTTTGTATCCTGTTTCAGACGCCTTGCAACAAACTGTTGAAGTACTGGCAGGTATTGGAATAGGCTACACCTTTCACCGGGAATTTTTAACTGTTTGCTGGTTGCCCTCAAATATTGTTTCCAAGGTCATAAAGTTTGCAACCCATTGTTTGTTAGTTACTCTGACCTGGTTTACAGATCCTTTGAATTGCTCTGACGAGGAGGAATTTTGCAGAGGTACACAGAGGTGCGTGCCGCGATACTTACTTAATGATGAGTTTGGCTGCGAACTGAATTCCAAAGTTACTTTTCCTTGCAGAGAAGGCGAAGGTAAGAAACGCTTTATAAATCAAAACAACATATAAAGGCTATATTTTTCCCAGGGAATCAAATCAAATCAAAGGTTGTCTTTAAATTTTATTTAAGGTGTAACTTTATCGAAGAACATATTACAGTTATCTGGATGACAGACTCGCTTTCTAAAACGGTATTAGTTCGCCTGTGGACAGGGCCGGCCCTAGCAGGTGCGGGGTCCAATTCAAGACCTGGGCGCGGGGCCCAATGCAAGATCTAGGCGCGGTGCCCCTCTGAGCAGGTACGTAGCCAGGAATTTTGATAGTGGGGGGCAAACCACAGCCAAGTCTCAACATTTGATTATTTAACGCCCCTTGTTTTCGAAGCATCATCCATGAAAGGTGCATTTTTCACGCGCTTTTTTTATAATAATATGTTCAGATTTAAGCCGGCAAATACACAGTCCATTCTCGTTGAATTGAAAAATTTTAAAAGTTTCTTTTTAATAAAGTTCCAAGTTTCTATTTTGAATGAAAGCCACCATTTGCTCGTAAAACTTTCATGCAAGAGCGCTTGTGAAAATCTCAATGTTTTACGTATGCCGTTTGCAGCCAATATTGCAGCTGTCATTGTGGTCATTGTGGCCGCCATTATGATTGCGTTTTTATATTTACATGCTTCTGATGTACACCAACACAGGTTCAATCGAAGCCGAGTACAAAACTTGCGCGCATATAAGACGTGGATCTTATCCAATTCTTGAGCGGCTGGTTGACGTATGGAACTGATAACGTAAAGGCTTGAATACCTCGACGCGTTTGAAAAATGTTTTGATTTCATGTCATTAAACATTATGAAGTGCATTTCAAAAGTTACAAATGTCCTCTAAACATACTTGCATATGTTTGACCCACGCAGTCTACACAAAGTGTGAAAACAATTGTGTTTGTGAAAAGGAAGCCACAATCTATTCTCACAACGGCTCTGCAGGTTT
>JGI24159J19872_10005890_pt1 | contig 15878 bp, 13 predicted proteins | sample Ectturendosymbi4_FD_19872 | JGI IMG/M metagenome (IMG submission 19872) | reverse complement strand
GCAAAGAAAAATTTTGGCACTTTGAAACCCCCCCATGAAAAGTTTCTGCGTACGCCACTGGATGGAACTACCTCAAAAATCAGTGTTACCAACGGTTGCTTAAGTTCAAAAGTTGTTACTGGGAACTAAATTACTGAAGCAGTGGTTCTTAACCGGGGGGACACGCCGGATAAGAATCACAAATTTTTTGATTTTTAGTCCCAATTTCCAGGGGGGAAATGCCCGTTTTTCCCCCTGCGGATGCCCATGATAAAGGTATTATTATTTTTGATCTAATTATTTATTACTTAATATAATTTTATCACTTTATACTAGCTTTGGAGAACTGCCTAATAAAAGGAATCCTTTCACAGCTAAGAATAAATGCACTAAGATCTTACATATATTTCGCCTACTACGTAAGCATAATCAGCTCATATTCAAACAAACTCTTATTCAAACCCCACTTATTCAAATAGCTTGTGGAGAAGAAACAGTTGGAGTACTCGCAATAGATTGTTTATCTTAAATTTATTTGTGTGTTTTAGTGATCATAAGCACATGAACAAGTGACGCAGCTACAGTAAAACACCACCGGGTGGTACGCGATTAGATAAAGGTTGAGAACCACTGCAGTGTAGTGGGTTGCATAGAAAGTGCTAGAGCTCCAAGGTAAAGAGCACTATTATTAAATTTTCGGCACTGTTTGCAGTTGATTCAAACAACTGAACACGGTTGCTATATATTGTCATCTTCAGTAACACCGTACAAGTATACAACAAAAAGCGAGCTGTGTATGGTATAGAATTGCATGCGAAGATGGCAAAAGGTGGCTAATTGAAAAACGCAATTAGGAAAGTTCGGGAAGGAAAACACCTTCGTGCTGAGATAGCGAGACGTGCAGCAGAAGAAGAATGGTGAACTGCAATGCATTATTACGCAAAATCATGATATTAGATTGGCAGGTCCCCTAAAGCTTGGTGGTGAGTGTTACATCCTCTGGTAGCCGAGACGAAGAATCGAAACTCAGTCACGAGTTAATCTGTATAGTGTATTGCAACAAAGGAAAAATCAAATTATTTGAGCGTGCCCGCTGCTAAATTCAATGTGCTTTGATTCACCTTTGTCAGCCTATCGGTTCTTACATTGCCATGTTCCACCTGTTCGCAAAAATTTTGCTCTGTGGTTTCGAAGTGCAAATATTGACCGCAAGAGGGCCTGGAAGCCCTGCTTTGTCTTCACTCGACAAACATCGCAGATTATCGCGTTGACGACTGCAAGTTTCAGGTGACCGCCCATCGGACATCATGAAGCGTTAGCAAGAAATTAGTTTTCGTGACAATATCAAGCAACTAGAAGAAACATCGGGATGAAAAGTAAGTACGCGGCAAATTCTTTCCATAAGCGGTGCTCGTCTCATGAATTTGGTACTTATCCGAAGCGGAAAGTTGCATGAGCTTGTAGCTATAAGCCTGAACTTTCGCGCGGGATGTCTTGTGTTTGATGTGCAGTTTTTCCAGAAAATTTAGACAGCAGCCTACTCACTACTCAGCAACTGCACAAAACGTTCAAATTCTTCTTTTAACAAATAAGCCACCTAGGAAGTAGCGACAAATAACCCTTTCTCTGAAGAGGTGTTTGAGAAAGCTAGACAGCAGAGGGAAAGATGATTTGATAAGACATGGCATAAGTTTGATAAGAGACACGCTGCCAGAGAGCTTTATTTACTCATCAAAGTTTAAAGAAGAAACTTGTCAAAAACTTTCACCCACCGTGAAGGTATAAACGCAAACAAAGGTTATTCTTTCCTATTGCTATTCTTTAGAAACAGAGTGCTTCTGAATTCCAGTAACTAAAAATTTGAAAACTCTGGGGTTATTTCTTATTTTCGAGTTGATATTTCAAAACTCTGGTAAAAGAAACATTTGCACTGAACTGAAAAAATACAAAAGGGTTCCCTTTTGCTTGCAACGGCAGCGTCCTTCTATCTACATGGTTTATCAAGAAACTTTGTTGACTTAAGCTTTTGTTGAAGTCATTGATACCAAAAGAAAACAGCGGAGAAACATTTTCTCTCAGTTGCTTTCGATCACGAAAATTTTAGCATGAACTTAGTTTGCTGCAACACTATCATGTTATGGACAACAAGAACGAGGCAATTTAAAGCACATTGCACAGATATTGTGTTGAACGAAGAACGGAGATAACCTTGTTTATTTTCTGCATGCTCATGAGACTTCTGATGTCAAATTTGTCAATTTTCTTTTCAGGTATTGAAGTAGTAGCTCCTGACTCGCTGGAAGAAGCTTTGACATGCGACGATCTTTTCCTTGAATACTTCAATAAGTTTCTTTCTTTGCCAGTGAGTATACAGACATGTTTACTTGCACAAGTGATTGACAAACAAAGATATAATCGAAAAGCTTTGAGTTGCCTAGCCACTATAAAAACAAATGTTTTTAAATTTACCAGCAGAGAGCTGTCAGACTTTGGTGCCAACAGCTCTCATGTTAGGAATTAGAACAGCTGCTGGCAACCTCGCTATGTGTTTATCGCTTTCGCACAGGCAAGGGTTTGAAAAAATGTCGTGTTAGTGAACGTTAGCAACCTTAACAGAAAAGATTTAATGAAGGAAATCGTAGTTTTATTGATACGAGCTTTCTTTAATGTCGTTACACGTCTTTGCTTCAGAAGCCAACATTTTTTAACCGTGATGATATGGCGGCGCATCGCTTGTTAACTGTGGAAAAATGGTATTTAACCGTACATTTTTCAGAAGCATTTTAGTGTAGTTCCTCTTCTGTGGACTATGCTTTCCTTTAGATGTAACTAAAAGTCGTACAAAGCCTCAATAATACATTTACTGAATTCCTCACTGGCTACATTATCGCGGATCAATCAACACCGGATCTGCGTCGTTAACAATACACTATTCACTACTGAAAGCCATTGTGATTTGTACCAGCATTGAAGTCCCTCAGTACACCGACCCGGTTTGGTAAACAATGTCAAAACAAACTCGCATTTAAACGAAACTCAAGAATCTATTGTTCGCCCCAATCGATCGAGACAAGCCCCACCTGCCATTTTTCTGTGACATGGTACTAGAATGGATAGTTGCGGTTCTTTCTCACTTTTAAAAGAAAAGCTGAAATACATTAATTGGGAGACTGCAGCTGATAAACTGCGTGTACCTCTTGTCTAACGACTGTTGTAATCTGACTTTCCAAAGAAGTGTTTGATGATAAAGTTTTCTTTTTTTTCTGAACCTTGAAACCTTGTTTGAACATGGTGTGCACCAATTTAAGCAATTTTATTGGTGGTTCTGGTCAAAAGTTAGTCTCCCCGCAAATACTCGAATGGAGAGGTTTTCTTTTAACCTGAGCTAAACCCAAATCCTTTGCGTCAAAGAACCGATCTCCTTACGAGTGAATGCTTTGCCTGTGAATCAAGCAATGCGTTCTTTTATTACGGCAAGCACAATAGGAAAATCCACAACTCTCCGTAGAACTCTATTGTTTGAGAGAAACCTACATTTTTAACGGATAAAATCTTAACAGAATCAAGGCAGCAAATGCACTTTAGCAAAAACCGATGTGATTAAAAATACTCCAACACTTTGTTGAAATAGCCGTTGTGACCGTTTTTATATTGTCTTTCATTGTAGCTAATGCAAAACAAAGCAATCGCACTTACGTGAAATATGTCAATAAGGTAGGCTACTATCAACAAATGTAATGCAAGCCACGCATGAAATTGCACTAGACGATAGACTTCTTCAAGTACTAAAATTTCAGCATTTTCAGCATTAATTGACAACCGATGATACCGTTCTGTTTGAAAATACAATTGTTTGTCACATCACTGGTGGAAAATCCGAAAAAGCTCTCGTGCTTCTGATAAATGCATTGACTTTCGCGTTGAAATGAAGCAGGGACTTGCTGTTAAAACAAAACAGCCCTGATTGCCGGGGTAATCACCATTAACGTAAACCCTGATCTGATCGATATATACAAAACCTTCTCTGAATCCTGCTAAAGATGGGGTCTCGCTAAACGAAAAAGATTTTTCTTGAGTGAACCTACAGTAAAGCTAATGAGCTTCGTTTGTTGAAAGAATAACGATGTAACAAAACTCAAGTTTTTATGGATCTTAAAGATCTTTCACCGCGTAGGTCAGGCAAAGCGGGTAAAATACTGTAGTCATCCAGCCATGGAGAAGATGTGGTAAGAATAAGGAATAGCTTGAGAAACGAGCTGTGAAAGGGTGCAACATGGGCTGGATGAGTCGTGTGAAGATGAACTGGGAAAGTTCTGGCCGTGGCGAGTTGTTCGATGTTGAATTATCCGAATTGATGAAATGTTTGTGGTGAGTTAAATAAGGATAAGCTGGGCAATCAGTTTTTTTGTCAAGCAAAAAAATACAGTAACGTCAAATGGTCTCGTCTTACGCGATGTCACACGTGCACGTGGCTTCTGTGGTGTTTAGTGAAACCGAATTTGTTGCCAAGCAATATTCAACATAGAAATATCTTGGAATGGGAATTCAGTTTGTTTCGTAAAAGTTGTTTAGTTTAAGAAATAAAGTCTGATTCAGCCATGAGACTGAAGTCAACCTTTGCAACAGTTCCTCGTACCGGGTGATTAAGATTTATGAATTCATTAGAAAAACGTTACAAGAGCTATACTTAACAAGTTTTTTTTCTTGTCAAGGACAAAAAATTTCCTGATGGATTCAAACCCTTCACTTTTGTAGAGATTAGTTGCTTGAGAATTTTGGAACTGGCAAAGCATCAAGAAATAAAACATTTTGAGAGTTAGATTCGAGATGAAACTTTAATGGCCTGCGCTTGCAAAAAATTCCGTATCCCTAGTTTCAACCCTGTATGTCTCTAATATTTTGCAGGTGTTATACTTATCTTATAAAATTTTCCAAGTGTGATTTGAAATGCCAAAGCAACAAGCCCGATGAATGCACTGATTGCGGGGCAGACTACATGAAATTCATTTTTTAGAATATTTTCCGCGAAAAATGAATCGGCGTTATTTTACGAGAGGAGGGTTCTAGCTGCAGTACCAGGACATAGTGCTAACGTTACTCATACTGCGTTGTCTTGGCCGCCTTAAGATATACTGGTTGAAAATCACTGATCTGCAACGTTAACTGTTTTGCAGGGATTTCCGCAACGTTTGTCTTACAGCCGATTCACTGGTACTTTTCACGACTTAGACATAGAGTCTGTCCCATTTGCACCTATTTACGATGATTCTCATTTCACTACCAGCAAGTACCTTGATAAAAGCCCAGCTCCTCAAAGGTCGAGCGCGAACGGAAAAAATGGCCAACTCTCCGTTCAAGTTCAGCAAACTGGAAACGCAACTGTTGCGGTTTATGCTGCAAAGGAAGACGAGAGAGAAAGAGTCCTAGCGTGGGCCAAGAAAAACCGACTGCCGCTTTTTGTTCAGTAAGACGCTGTGTATAAGGAGGTATTAAATAATTTTGCAAAAATAGAGTCAAGTAAAGGTGCTAAACGCATTGCATGCAGAGCATCGTACAACAAGGTCACTTTACAAAGAAACGACCCTCTGCTCATTTCTGAAACAAAAATTTTTCAGAGTTGCTTTACCTCTGGCTTCAGTTTCAGTAATTTGTAAGTTGCGCTTATCTCCTCTGACATGACTGTTTTTCGAAGAACGCAGATGTACCGCGAATTAAAACTCTCCAAACTCCTGCTTCGTCCTCTCGATCTGCGTCGCGGCAGCAGCAGGATTCGCGGGTACAGCCGACTCTCTATGGGATATGCAACAACTACGTCTGTTACAAGCGGAAGGGGTTTGAACGCCTCACCGGCCAGAGCTGCAACCAGCCTAGACAACCAGTCCTCAATAGATTGGACTGAAGTGACGAGCGGCAAGTACCAAGCGTATTCGGACTCCAGGCCAGCCAGCAGAGCGTTCAGTCTCCCTCCGAATCTCGGGTTAGGTGAGAGATGGCTTTGCATTGTGTTAGGTGAGGTTTGTACTTGTCAAAGTGCGTAAGTGGACGCATCTTTGCTTTTAGAAACTTCTGCATTCGTAAAACTTTCCACTGGAAGCAAGCTCTTTTAAGAAACAGGCTATGTAGACAAAGGTCCTATCGATAGACCATTTATAACTCGGATGTCAAATCGTCAACTANGGCATAGTTAAGCANGATAGGCAAACTTCTGTTGAGTTTTTGACTTCGACCTGCAAGATCTCCAACAAATGTTTATCCAGATTGGTAGAAAATTCTAGGGAAGATATACGTTATGTAGCGCTTCTGCAACTGGAATCACTCTGTGCTTGAACGCGTTGATATCTAACAGCAGCTGGATGGTGCTGCACTTGAAATAAAAAAGGTTGTCGTGAATGATATTTTTATACTTTGTTCCACAAATAATGACGAAGCACCTTTCTCACTCATAAGCTCGTAGGCGTGATATCTGCATCATTTTTTGACGTGAAACAGGAACTTAGACGTTTTGTTGAAATTGGTAGTCAGCAGTAAGCGTTAGGATAAGGAACGTAATTCAATACCCTGTTTGTTTACTTATGGATGTCAGAAACAGTTGTAACTTGTTTTACCTGACAACTGAACATCATATTGAAAATTTCGGGGGGCAATTGCCGTTTGCCCATTCCCTGGTTTCGGGCCTGAACAGCGGCATTTTCAAGTAGAAAGAACAAACTCTACTACTCAAAATGTCGTCTGAGCACTGAGTACTTCCAAAGCAAGCATGCAGCTTTTGACACTGGCCACCCAATATCACAACAGGCCGTGTTATGGTGAAAACACTATTAACCAATGGTCGCCCATACGAAATCAGTGTCACTGCGAATTCTGATGTAAACACCAAGGTTGGAAGTTTGCACACACTGGTCTGTTGCATTAGCGATCTTTGTCCACCGCGAAAGAGATAGTGCTTAGAGTTTTCAACCTGGGGCCGCTACCCCGAAGAGGGGTCGTGACTTGTGAACCATTTTTGGAGAGGTCGCGAGTATATATTTTATGTAGACAGCCGTACTACATTTACTTCATTCGAGCTTGAAATGGGGTCATTGTTTGTAATGGATTGCAATAATGGGTCGCGGTGCAGAAAAGGTTGAAATCCACTTGCTTAGAGCCTTTGAACCTGCAGGATACGAGTGTCAAAGCGACAATGACAAAACGAATCGGTTTGTTTCAGGTCGAACTTGGTCGGCCACAGCCATGTACGATACCTCTGCGACGGAGACTAGCAGCACTCATGAAGACAGCACAAGACACGGGTTGCTCCATCCGCGCATTCACAAAGAGAGTTACAACAAGTACAGGAGGCAGACAGCTGCATCTGTGACTGGGCAAATAGCATTTCAGTCCGATTCTGGTCTCGGCACAACCGGAATGGATTACGCTCAAAGTGGTAATTAACTTCGTAGATAATTTCACTTGCCGTTGGTATGCTTTGTAGGTACCCAGCGCGAAACGCAAATCTGGCTGAAATTTGCTTTGAAGCTCTTCAATGTGCAACAAGATCGCAAAGAAATGAAAAATTGCTTAGCGTGCGATTAACATTTCCAGGCCGTAAACAGTAAGTACTATTGAAAAGGTTGACAAGCGGGAAACTATATCGAGGTGACAATGACATGAATGTTAAAAAATTGACGCAACATGTTCTGAATACCCGCATTTCTTTAAAATTTTGGTCAAGACGAATTCTTTTCCAGAAGTTATCGACACGAATAAGAAACTTCGCTGGGCACTGACCTAAATGTACTGTATGATTATTATTATCAGCCATTCGCGGATGCGAAGAAAAATTCTCAGTAGACGGTGTCGTTAACTGAAGCAATAAAATTGGAAAGAAAACAAACAATTCTTGCATTTTGTTTGTTTATACGCTTAACAAACTTTAAACTTCAGCAAGTTTCAAGCATTATCCATAAAACAACCCACGAGGATTTGCTCGAGCCATTTCAGTGTAATTGTCAAACTAGAAAGATATAATGTTACTTTTCATTGTAAGATGGGAAACACACTTCTTACACTGGATTGTTTACCAACTATCGAATGTCGCACCGAGTAAGTAATACAAGCACAGACTTGCTTTGTTGAAATTTCCGATAAACTACGAGAGCAATGCATTGTTTTATGCTTCAGCGTCTACACGCGGATGCGCCCACAAAGTAACAGCGCAACTGCTGCAAGTTTTTGTCAGAAAGAGCACATTGCAGCACCCCGGGTTTTAGCATTCGTCTCGTATTCTAAAAGTCATACTCTGTGTAAAACGTGGAGAAGCGTGCAATATAACATTATAGCAAAAAAGAATGTCATACGTATGGGTTCATGTGAGTATTACACAATGGCTCTCATGCTTTGCTTTTCCATTAAGAAGTCAGATCTTATAAACACAGCCATGAAGATACAAGGGAGGAAATTCCCATCTAGTAGATAAAAAAATTAAAAAATCAAGCAAGGTTTTCTAAAAACTGAGCAAAGTTCCGTAAAAATTAGGTAAAATTTCTTTGACAATTTTTTCGAAGGTTTTTTGAAAATTTAAAAATTAGGTAATTTCTGTAGTAAGTCGAACAAAAGTGTGTTGGGGATTTTTTTATAGTTTTTCGGACATTTCTACGAAGAAAGCGGAATAATAGTTGCAATAATTTGGCGAAATTTCAAAAAAGTTAGACAAAGACTCTTTATTCATGTGCGTCCAGGGTTTTTATAAGGAAAATGTTAGGCACCTGGTATGGACCTATAGGGACCCGATTTCTCTGATTCTAGGGACCCGATGATTATTTTATTTGATTCTAGGGACCCGATTTTCAATTCTAGGGAGCTGAATCGGGTANCTAAAACACCTTAAAGAAACCTGTAGTGCGTCGGAAGAATCTTTCCCAGGTGGGAGCCAATAGATGATTCTTTCTTNGGGGCCAACAGTGGTAAATTTCACTTTACCAAGTCGACACTAAGAGAAAAACAATTTTCTACTAAAAAGTTAATAGGAAAATATCAAATTAAAAAATCCGGGGGACCTTTGATCCCCCTACCTCTCTTCCAACGCCTATGTATTTGTTGACACCCAAACATATGTACTGCCCTACGGCTACGCTGATAAGTAATGGTTTATTGACGGGAATGCATATGAAGTTAAGAATGTTGAGAAATTCTAAATTAATTTAGGTGCATGGTATTGACACACAAAAATCTAAATCTGTCTTTTGGATATGCCTTGGCAACTCATTGCTGGTGTGGACACTTTCATTTATCCTTTCGTCATACGTTCTTTTCCTGATCGTTTTTTTGCTGTTTACAAATTCAGCAACGTAAGTTTATCAGAAGTATCTCGGCTGTTTAGGATCTTCAATCTGCGTTTGAAAAGGTTTGAGGAACATCGACTATGGTTTACGACCAGCAGCATATCTTTGGCAGGTTGAAAACACGTTCTGGCACACGCTACCTTTGCAACCTCTGCAATGTACAAGCAAGTTTGTACGTTTCAGGCACGAGTGCAAAAACTCGAAATATAGCAACACGCGCTGATACCTTGGGCGTGAGTTCAAGGTGGGAAAGCGAGGAAGGCTACAGCACTCATACTCCGGGGTCGCGCGTCAGAACAGCCATGACGTCATCGACTCTGTCGGACGAAGATCAATTGTCTAACGTTGCTCCTGCTCAATGGATCCTGAATGGTAACTTTTTCGTTCAAATATTTGCTTTAAATCACGTGATGCCAACAGCTTGCAGTAAGAATGCAACGCCTTCTAGGCAAGTAATAAATTTAAGACTGCTAGTTACTTGACTTGTGACTTTGATTTACACACGCAACTCAGAGAAAAACTTTAGAATCCTTTTCAATAAGTTGATGGAATTGATAGTTCACGTCAACCGCAAATTTTATTAAGCCAGACAACCCTGCCTCCTTTATTAAAAAGGGCTTAAAAAGAAGCCGTTACTTGTGCTTCCAGGTAATTTGCATTTGACTATCTGCATACCAAACCTATATTAAATAGTATTGCAAGGCACGCTGGGCTAAAAATCAGTTTTCACCGTGCTGACCAAAACTCTGACTCTGCCTTTTACAACCTCCTTTGTAAAAAATTACTACAAAGTGTAATCCTAATGGCGTTTTTCGATGTACGGAAAGATTCAGAGTGAGCCTTTGTCTGCATTTCTTCCTTGTAAACAAAATATTAGCAATAACTCTTATGATGTAAAAAATACAATATTTTGGTCTAATAAATGACCTAAATGTCATCGGAACAAAAACATTCTAGATTTACGTCTCTTTTCATTGCATAGAGCAAAGCTTATCAAACACAAACGTGGTTGCACCCAGGAGTACATAATATAAAACGTCTCGCAATATCGATCTATACTCTTTCCGCTTTGTCGTCCGTGCAGACGTGCTATCCACGCTGGATGATTTTCTTCAAGCCTCAGGCTTAGATATCACAAGCAGCCTCATGACATAAAGTCTTTAGAAACTGAACAGAAATTTTGAAATGCAACTACTATCGCGGCTTAATCTTTGAAAAAAGTTGCTGATGTGGTTGAAACTTGTTTGATTCGTTCTACCTCTCCGAAGAAATATCAATAATTTATTTTCTTGCAAAAACCGATTCGTTTTTACTTCATGATCAAACTTTTCTTGATTTAATTCGGATGACGTAATCTTCCACTGGTCCATATAAGTTTGTAAAGTGGCTGGTTTGAACTTTGAGAGGTTTCATGTTAGCATGAATCGAAGGATACTGATTTTGACAAAGCTGCAAACCTTCTTATGAGATTCATAGCTGAAACATCCAGCCCACAATCAAGTAAGTACTCTCCGCGATGCGTATAAGCAAGTCAATCGACCAGCAAATGTTTAATAGGAAATCGATTTCACGTAAAATTACGCATTCTCAGTCCTTATTCAGATGGAATCTTCAGCCAACAATTTCACCAGCCAACATTTTCACAATCGTGTCCAGCCAACATTTTCACATTTGTGCAGTGTTGGCATATCTTCCAGGCTTTCCTTCGGCTTTTTTTTCACCAGATTCGAAATACGAGGGAAAAAGTGCTCTGCGTACAGCTGATTCACCAAGCAAACCTCACAGAGCAACAATCATCTTGCCACAGAGGAAAAGCCAGGAATCGTCTAGCAAAGCAGCAGCGAGGTAAATGCCTGCCATAGGCGTAGCCAGGGCGGCGGCCAAAGGGGCCATGTCCCCCCCAAATTTTTAGAAAACATAGTCATTTTGTGCTTTGAGGGGCGTTTTTCCAAACAAAAAGGTGTTATTCGCCTAAAATCAAACATTTTTGGCCCCCCCAAAATTTTTGGGCTGACTACGCCACTGATGCCTGCTGGAAAAGAGACAAAACCAAAGTCAGAATGTTATGCTTTTGTTGAGCAGGAATGATAATTGTGTTCAATGCATCCATGGGTGTGTTTTTCAAATACTTTAACCAGTGTTTCCCAANGTTTTTTGCCTATGTCCCACCTAATCACCTCTCAAATCCTGATTGCCTCCATGTGGCAATATATAAATCTTATGATTTAAAAAGTGAACTCTGTTTCAGGTAAGAAGATTAAAAGCCAATACTTTGATGCAAAGAAGCTTCCAAAGAACATAGCATGAACGAACAGAATGAAATAAAAAATTAAATTCGAAAATTTGGACCCACACCTCATCAGACGGCCTCAATTCTCCCCTTAAAAATAAAATTGATGCCATGTGGGGCGTACGCCCCACTTTGGGAACCACTGCTTTGAACAGTTCCTATTGCATTTCATCTCTTCCGAACCCTGAAACTGCGTTTTATCTGTTTGTTTTCCTTACACAACAACTGAATTTCGAACGCCATGGAGACTGGAGAGCAAGATCATTGTTTTGCACATAAGTTTGCAGATAGCAACTTCATCCTTCGCGCATTTAAAAGCTTTATATTGGGCCCTGGAAGTCTTCAAATTTCAGTCAAGAATCACCATTCCAAGGGCTGAAGTATCTGTCAATTTTGATTTTTTGCATGCCTTACAGCAGGGGTCGGCAACCTCTTTTGCACTGCGAACCGGTTTAAAACTGAAAATTTTTCGCGGACCGGCTTTCAAAAAACCACAATTGTTCATCAATGAATATTTATTACAACTAATATAAGTTATTACAACTTTTGATTCAATGAGAACCTTGAGCTTGTTTTGCCGCAACGAGACACTCCCACTTAGGGACTAAGGAACTCAATGAAACCCGCATTTTGTCACTCACGTCCAGTCTGTTTCGCGATTTCGTCTTTGTTGCTGCCATCACAGAAAATCCAGACTCGCACAAGTATGATGTCGGAAATGGCAGCAACGTTTTTAATGCTTTTATGGCAAGGTCAGGGTATTCTGGTAAGACCTTCATCCAAAACATTGGTAGAGTCGTTGTATGAAAAACACATTCAGGCTACCATCATTTGCAGTGTCCAGCAGTTGGTCCTATTGTCGCATAGGTAAGGTCGATTCACCTGGTTTGAAAATAAATGGATTACGGATCCATTTCTTTGCAGTTCGAGGGTCTTTAGCGCTTGAACTCTTGCAAAAGAACACGCAAGTGACTGCGCACAAGGTCGGAGAACGCTTGCTCAGGCCCGCTGTCTTTCAAAGTCTGCTAATGTTTGAAATATGTCAAATACCCCTTTTGCTTACGCGCTGCTCCTACAATTTAAGTTTGTCTTTAAATGCAGCCACTTGATCTCCCAACTTGAATGGAGTTGTCACTTTGCCTTGAAGTGAAAGATTTAGTTCGTTGAGCAGATTGAAGATGTCGCACATATAGGCAAGTTCGAGAACACAATTTTCACTACGAAGTTTGTTAGCAAGATCTGAAATTTTCTCCAGTAGAAACCTTTTCAATGGTTCACGTAATTCAAACACTCTGTTCAATGACTTTTCTCGGGAGAGCCGCCTTACTTCTGTGTGCAAGAGAAGGCATTTGTGCTCTGCATCCATGTCCTCACATAGATGTTCAAACAGCCGGGTGTTAAGTGCATGAGCTTTAATGGGGTTGATCATTTTAACTATATCATGGAAAACACTATGCAGCTCAGGTGATATTTTTCGGCTCGCCACCATTTCCCTGTGAATGACACAATGAGTGGCCTGAACTCAGACAAATTAGATATGGCCAAAAATTTGTTCACAGCCTTCTACTGATTTAGTTGGAATTTTCACAACAAACAACGTACGTATCGCCAAAATCTCGTTTATTTGCCAACACTTCACGGCGTCTGGAGGTGCAATCAATTTCAGTTCCCAAGTTATAGCAAGGCCTTTTCGAAGAGAATTTCGTTGTGTAGTCTTCAACTTGCTGTAATTCCAAAACATGCTTTTTACAGTTCAATTTACATTGTGTTGATAACAAACTCTACAACAAAAGACCCGAATGTATTTTTACACCCGAACATAAACGTATAGAGCACCACAGAGCAGGTTTTTTTTAAGGAAAATATTAGGTACCCGGTATGGATCTGTAGGGACCCGATTTCTATGATTCTAGGTACCCGATTTTCTTTGATTTTAGGGACCCGATCATAATTTTCTCTGATTCTAGGGACCCGATTTTCAATTCTAGGGACCCAAATCGGGTCCCTAAAACGCCTTAAAAAACCCTGCCATAGAGCATCGTATTTTGCAGTTCTTTCACTGAATATGCTACCACGCCTAGCATTAGGACTACAGGCGAGATGTCCGAAGATGTCACCACATTCGCCGAAGTTCTGAGTGATAACGAAGAAGAGGATGACTTCGAAGATTATGATGAAGAAGTAGGAGAATTTCTTGATTTCGAGGATCGCGACTCGTCATGCGAGGAAACTGAAACGGAGATAGCATCCATTGAAAAAGTCCATTCCATGACTCTGCAGCATATTAAAGAAAGAATTCTAAGAACGGTGCGTATTGTTGATGCAGTCAACGAAACAATTTGTGCAAAACATGCAGATTGCCAGAAATGCTTAACAGTTGATTTTAAATATCCACGAACGTTGTTAGTGCTCTCGAAGAGATATGAAAAGTTACTTCTTACGCATTCAGAACTTGAAAAAGCTTGCGCCTTATGCTAATTTTTACCTGTATGGCATTTTTTAACAGAATATTAGCACTGGTGTACATGCTATGGGATCTGAAAGAATCATGATTTGTACACTGTAACTTGGCCCCAGCTGAAACTTAATTTGAGTTTTGTTAATAAAAACTAATTTGTTTTAAGTTCTTGTTTCGTAAGTTTGTCTTAATCTAAAAGTAAAGTTATGTTATTCTTTGTGACGCTACAGAAGTCTGGAATGGACAGCTTTGTGAAATTTCTTCGCGGAACCGCCGGAGAACATTTGTCATCCTTTTGGCTTGACGCTGAAGCATATAAAGACGCCTTGGCTAGAATTGAAAATAAACGGTGAGAAAAAAACGTAACAGCTGCGAAGCTGCAGACGCCGAAAACGTGCTGCTGCTATCTGGGATTGTTTGCGTGCAATTTTAAGATATCATAATGATAATCTGCAATCAATTCTATGCCTGAAAAAATTGCACTACATTTTTTGCCTCAAAGATCTTGCATAACGTTTTGGATAAAGATATTCTGGCTACATGACATCATTTAAGCGAATTTGGGAGGTTTAAATAACACGGGAAATGAAACACATCGATCACATTCTTTTTTACTTTCACAAACACAACTACGTTTTACAGACGTTGCGAAACGAGCTGTGCAACTGCAAGTTTCTGGGTATTTCCTTCAAATCAGCCATCCAAGACTTACAGTTTGCTTGCGTTTAATTTGGGAAGATAATTTCGTGATCCAAAAGAATCATTTACACAATTTAAATGAGTTTCTATAGTTTGAAAGAGCTAAATGTAGATCAAGAACGATTTTGTTTTACTAATTTCCTACTCATACTGGAAAGCTTGTTTTGTTGCTTAAGATGTCGAGCTTGTTTAAGCGAACCAAATTCAAGTTTTGAACTAGGTCAGGGGTGGGCAACCCCTGGCACGCTTGCCGAACTTGGAACGCGAGCACTTCTATCCGGCACGGTAGCGAGGCCTCGGAAACGAGATCCACCTTCGAATGAAAAAGTTATTAACTTACAAGTCGCAGTAATATCTGATGAAACTCGGTGTCTGTTTCTTCATTTTCGTTTGTTAACAATCCGTTATTTAATTTAACCCTTATGTGCTTTTGATGCTATATGGCTGCAAACAGAGCCGTATCAGCCGCACTCCATGCTCCCCAAATTCACTGCAAATATCAATACACGCAGGCAGAATCAACTGTTGTGACTGAGAAATTGCACATTAATTCTCTCTTTTCAATAAAACGTCCGAAAGTAATTGCGTCTATCGTTACAAAAAAGTTTCAAAGCATTTAACTTGGAAAATGATACGGCCCGGTAACGAACTCCTCGCGGACCGGCACCTGGCCGCGGCCCGGTGGTTGTCGACCACTGCCTAACAGTACACCATTAGATTTCGTCTTATCTTAAAGGTTTTGCCACTGAACTCAGACAAATTAGATATGGCCAGAAATTTGTTCACAGCCTTCTACTGATTTAGTTGGAATTTTCACAACAAACAACGTACGTATCGCCAAAATCTCGTTTATTTGCCAACACTTCACGGCGTCTGGAGGTGCAATCAATTTCAGTTCCCAAGTTATAGCAAGGCCTTTTCGAAGAGAATTTCGTTGTGTAGTCTTCAACTTGCTGTAATTCCAAAACATGCTTTTTACAGTTCAATTTACATTGTGTTGATAACAAACTCTACAACAAAAGACCCGAATGTATTTTTACACCCGAACATAAACGTATAGAGCACCACAGAGCAGGTTTTTTTTAAGGAAAATATTAGGTACCCGGTATGGATCTGTAGGGACCCGATTTCT
>JGI24159J19872_10005889_pt1 | contig 15879 bp, 9 predicted proteins | sample Ectturendosymbi4_FD_19872 | JGI IMG/M metagenome (IMG submission 19872) | reverse complement strand
GCGAAAATTATCAACAGGTCCCTAGAATCAGAGAAATCGGATCCCTACGGTCCATACCGGGTACCTAACATTTTCTTTAAAAAAATACTGATTAAGTACGTATGCCGCTAGGTCCTGATAAGTTGTAGAAATTAAGAAGTGTTCTGATTTTGTGCGTTTCGGGTTTTATCTGTAGTAACTTAATTTTTTCACCCAAGTGTATGCTTTGCCGAAATAACAATAGATAACTTGCTATTTAATGTCTTTTTTGAACTACTTTTGTTTTAGTGTGTGTTGTGGTGTTTCGTTGAGTACTTTATAACATACGATGCGATCAAAATGCGAGGCATCGGTTACACTCACAAGTGGCATTCGGCAGCACTTTCAGCAAACCTACCTGGTTCTATTCACGACGACCAAGTGCACGTTCTGCACCGAAGTAGGCCAGATTTTTTTAACCAGAAGAAGCCAAACACTGTTCCGAAAGGAGCCAAAATGACAGATAAGTAGCCAAACACTGTTTGCGTTTCGATGATGACGTGTCACCATGTTCACTCAACCGTAGTATGACCTTTTTGCCTTTTTGTAAAGTTGGCAAACAGGTTGGCGGCAAAGTATGAAAATGAGATATGGTGACCATGGCCCAAATGTCCCCTTGGCTAATATACACGGCGTCGAAAATAGAATCTATTGCTGCTGCTGCTGCAAACTTTTCAGCTTTGGATGTACAGTCGCACTACACCCAATATCTCATCTCCGGAGGTATAAAGTTTAGTAACTCATTGATTTATTGGTTGTTACGGCGTTGTCCGTTGAAGTCTCCGCTGGAGAGGTGAAACTGGGGTCATGCCTCGCCGCCCTTTCCAGCCTCGCTCTTTCACAACGATTTCTATCATTATGACTTGATGCACCCCTCAAAAATTTGTGCACACGCTACTGAGTGGGGCCCTGCAAAAGTGTTTCCAATCAGGCCCCACACTTGCCAAGGCCGGCCCTGTGTGCCAAGGAAGGTACGTAGTTCGTGCTAAGTGTTTGTGGATTTATTGAAGAGTTGCATTCATAGCGCATATGTTTAGTGACGATGTTCAAATAACATAGCGAATGTTAAAACCTCAATTAATTTGAAGCATTCCTATGCAAAAAATAGGTAAGAAAAACACACGTAAAACGCAAAACTTAATCGACAGTTTAAAAAAGAGAAGCTCTGGGACAAGTCCTCACCCCAAACCCACCACGGACCAGACCAATGTAATCTAACTTTTTCTCGACCACTACTTGCCGAGTCGCGTGGAATTGAAAGCAATGAACAGAATGCAGGAAACTACGGTATGCTCACAGACTTTTCCTTTCCCCAAAAACTTTGCACCTCATTCCCAGTGGCGTAGCTGACAGGGGGTGAGCCGCCCCCTGGCAAGCCATGGGAAAAACTGGGCTCACTATAGCTGACATTTTGAAAATTTGCATTGTTTTGGTTTTCAGTGGGTTGTTGTTTTTCGAGGTGATTTCGTTTTTTTAGCTAGTATAAACATTCACGACATCTGAACTCACTATCATTTATTACTTTTTTCTTAGTGTTGGCTAATCCCTTCAGCTAAGGTTTGCTTCCCCTGGCTCAAACCTCTAGTTACGGCACTGCTCATTCCCACTCGCTTCTCCCAAACATCAAGTCTGGGTTCGACGCTGCTCTCTGACGACAATATGCGCAAATCAAAACATGAAAAAGTTGTTTTGTCGCGAGTGTTGTCTGCACTATAAGCTTCTGCCTATCATCAACTGCTTTCTATGAAGGGAAGTTTCGTGTATTTGCATTTGATCTCTATGACTTCAGTTGATTAGCAACAAGATACAGCTGCACAAAACAAGCTCAACTTGTAGACGGCGAGTAGCAGGAGTACCTTGCTTTAAACAAAGCTTGTATTTCACGCTTTTTGTATAAAAGTGCAGGTAGAAGCGACGTAACACGGTCCGACATTTATAACCATCAGCAACATTTGCGCTGTGGCAAGGCTCTAGTGCAAGCAACTAGTCGGAAAAACAGGCTTCAGAGTAATACCGCCACAAACATGTAATGCGGATGACATGCGATGAATATACGTCGGTGGCTACACGACGGAAAGCATGTCGCAAGTTGGTTTCAGCCAAAATATGCTAAAGCATGATGGTTACGTTTAGGGGCAGCAGAACGAATTTTACACTGGGGGGTCCGGGGCCCTTCCCCGACTTAATACCTTCTGTATCACAGTTGATTGATTGATTGGCAACGTCGTTGGTGATCATTCAACTTTGGAATGCTTTTTTTGCATAATTTCTAAAAAGATTTGAGATGACGAAACGCATCTACACTAGATGTTTCTTTTTACTTTGCCACTACCACGCGATCCAAGATACTCTGTTCTCTATGAAGCAAACCACCGGTAGGAAAAATCTTATCTCAATTTGCGTAAAAAAATTGGTACCAATTTTGAAGTAGTGCCAATATAATTCATAAACCAAAAAACGTTCTTGTCTAATCCCTCCATAAGACTCTTGGCGCCAGCTTCTTGTGCGAGTAGTATGTATTTCAGACTACGTAACATTTTTAGGTTTCACTGCTCATACGACCAGCGTAAGCTTCCTCACTGCAAACTGTCGGCTCATAGCTTTACCGCAAAGATGTTTTGTAACAGGCCATTAGTGAAAGACGGAGCAAAGCGTGTGTAGTTATGAAGTCACAAGGTTGAAATGGAAATAAGTTTGCCTTAACAACAAGGTCGGACACTCATCACAATTTTGAAGATGATGCACTTTATAAGAAAAAATGCATTCAATATTGAGGGGTCTCCTTGTATCTCAGACTCCCGTTGAAAAATAGTAGAGTGCCTTGACACCCTTGTTTCGAGCCCCATAGTTACGTTACTTTTCAAGATACCAGGCCATACCATGAACACACCGGTTGTGGCGACCTAAACAGATATATCAACGGCAACAAAAATGGAAATGTTTAATCATGAGAACCAGAGCACATTCAACGTAGAGCTTAAAACTCCAACGCGCCGATGAAAGGAAAACATGATGGAAAAGACTTGCTTGATCAACGGGGAAATGACTACCAGTTTCTCAAAAGAAGGTAGTGCAGTCCCTGGACAGTCGTATTTTCGTTGTTAGTAAAAAATTGTCAGGGTTCAAACACACAGACCGCTTCAGGCAAACTACACCTCTCCATGAATAACTATTCTAATCCGTCACGATTAATCGCTTATCCATCGACAAGGCTGCATTTGAAACAGGCAAGCTGCGCCACAGAAGTCAGGACTGGCTATCCATGGAGTCGCTTATAGTTTTTCATGTTTCTAGTGATTCCTGACACTATGTCTTGGGTCGGCACGGACCGCGAGCCATAGTAATCCACGAACTTGCCCTGGGGGCTCATCAGGTACATCACAATACTGTGATCCACCTGAAATAACAAATTATTGATTAAACGACATGAAAAAACACCAAAATTCAAACACGCAGAGAAAAAAACTGTTTTTTTCATTTCTTGCACACGTACAAATACCACAAACTGCCAAATCGCAGTCAACTCGGGGATGATTTTGCGATCAATGGAAGTAAGTTGCAACTACCAGCATCTCTAGACCATCTGCACTGCACCACACACACCTCTTCCAAGCGTACTTTAATAAAGAAAACTTTTAATTCTGGCGTGGCAAGTCCAACTTACAAATGCTGAGGGTTACGGCCGAAACACAGGAGCAGTAATACACCAAGCGCTGCACAGCAAAACTTGTCACAAAGCTAAAGCGCGTCACAGAACAGCACAGAATGACTCAGCGAAAGGCTACTTGAACTCACTATGTAATCGTTGTCGTCATCCTTCGGTCCGTTGCTAAAGTAAACGCGAAACGCCTTCGCGGCCTGTTTTATTTCCTCTTTTGAACCAGTCAATCCAACGAACTTTTGATGGAATTCTTTCACGTAGTTTTTAACCGCTTCGGGGGTGTCTCGGTCCGGATCAACAGTCACAAAAATTGGTAGAAGGTTTGGAACACTTTTGTCAGCGTCTACAAAAAAACAATGTCGTCGTTGTCAGCGTCTACAAAAAAACAGCGTCTACAAAAAAACAATGCGTCTACAAAAAAACAAAAGTAAGAAAGTTGAGAAAGCAAAACATATGTTCCAAAATTATGTACGGAAGGTAGACTAACAATTGTCAACCCCTCTCAAAAAGCGAAAAATTGTGATTTTCCGGTTAGCACCGCTTACATTAAATAGTACCTCAGTTAAACGATTATGGGTGTTTTGCACCGTGGATCAAAAATTTACTGTAGAGAAGACTTAAAACTGCTAAGAAACTAGAAATTTCGTTTATACCATGACCAATGTTTAGCGCTTTCTACATATAAAACCAAAGCCAATCACATTCCTATCCACGATGCCTAAGCAATCTGTAGAGCAGTGCAACAGTTTTAGCCTAAACCCACATTCACCTGCCAAAACTCGGAGCTGCAAAGAGAAACTACACGAAACGTAAAGTTAAACTAGGTTTTTGTTAGAGAAGCAATGTTGAAATGCAACCCTTTAAATTGGAATCACTTATATCAAGGGTGACCTAACTGCGTCTCGCGAGCCGCATGCGGCACTTTCAGCTTTCCAAAAATTTACATATTTTTTTATTTTGTATTTCTATTGCAAAGTGTAGAAATATTGTAAAATGGTACTGTTGAAAATAGTGTGCCTTACAGCATAGGTTCTCAAAGTGCTCCGTACGGAGCCCCAGGGCTCCGCGAGAGAAACTTCGGGGCTCCACGATCTATTCGTTTACTTATTAAAATACTGACTTGGATGATTTTGCAACTGTCCAAAGAAGCAATAACGGCATTAATAAAATTTATTGTGGGGCTCCGTAAACTATGGTCAATCTCTTCATGGGCTCCACAACACCAAAAGTTTGAGAACCCCTGCCTTACAGTATTACTTTTGCAAGTCGTTCCAAAAAGAATTATGATGTCACAGAAGCGTTGATTGCAAATAAATTCGTGGAATTGTGTTTCTAGATATTTGTGTTGTGGCTCTTTGCAACTTGGGTTTTACGATATGCAGCTCATACATAGAGCACGTTTGGCCACACCTGACTTACATGAAGGACAAAGATTTACCGAAGCACCAACAACCTCTAAAAAATCGGCGCTACAGCAGGATGGTCACTGTGATTAAACCCAACAAACAATTTCTCGCAGCGAAGACCATATTTGCCGAGCTACTTACCTACAATATCAATAATCTCAGCCATTTTTTCCAGTTCTTCAGGGCAAATGTCAGGGCAATGAGTAAATCCGAAGTAAAGTAAAAGCCACTGACCCAAAAAATCTTTCTTGGTCACTCTTTTGCCTGAAAAAAATAACAATTTAAGTCATACATCTTGCAGCGCAATTTCCTAACTGTCTACGCTAAGGGCCGAATGAAGCCCCAGGTGGAGATTACCTTTCGCTAGGGCACAGACAAGAGTCTTCAAGAACGAGTCAAGCAAGCTTGCTTAAATTATCACAACACTTAATGATTTTCTGTTTGACGACCTTGGCAGCACAGCATTGTTTAGTTATGCACTGCATAAATAGCGAATGTTTAAAAACTCGACTGCTTCTGTACGATGTTTCTGTTTTGCAGCGAGGTAGTCGTTTAATTCTTCAAAATGATGCTACATTCCCTAACTGTAGCTTTCCTGTTCCAACTCAAAAATCAAATACCAATATTATGGCCTGAGGGTTGCCTACCATCAAACTGATCTCAAACGCTGTTAATAAACACAGTCAAGTCAACCTTTGCTTCTGCTATGGCTGGCGCCAACTCATCCATCAAAACCCGCCGGTTTTGTGGTCCTAGGTCTACTCAATATAATGCTACATCCGGATTTTCTTCCATGAAAATATTGTTTCAGGGATACATATAGCCAACAGTGGAACTGTTTTAGCTAGCTGCAAATAATTTTAACCACAATGTCACAAACATCATGGAACACATTCTTAAAAAATATACAACTAGTCCATTGGTTTTCAATATTCTTAGTAGCTATCTACATTTTTCCATTTTGGGCAAGTTAAAAATCTAAATTTCAAATTGTAATTAAAGTTTTCTATTTTGTCAGGCACGTTTTTAACACTTTTCACACATCAAATTCTGAGGAACAATCCATTCAATTTTCCAGAGAAAAAAGACTCTTCTGAACAGTTTCTTATCATTTCCTACTCCCGATATGCATGCAAAAGATGAGTTTACATGTTATAACTTACTAGTAGTTTTCCATTTTTTGGTGATTTGTGGTAACATGAGCATAGAATGCTACACTTCTTCAACAATTAGTCACCAATTGTAACACAAAACAACAAGATCAAAGTCTGATGTGTGACAATAAAAAGAGTTGGTTTGCCTATTGGATATGAAAATTAACTGACCAAATGCTTGAACATTTAAAGAAAGTTACTTTTATCAAATAACATCCTCTGAAATTACACTGATACATCTTGTGTTGGAACTTCATCTAAAACCTTCAATTATTTACAGCATTCACCTATAGCAGTGGTTTTCAACCTTCTTCATGCAGCGACCCATTTTGCAACCCAATTTAACCTAACAACCCCTTTCAAAAATTTCCAGTTAGGCATATGAAATGCAGTTGTGTTTGCACAATGGAAAATCAATACGACTAAAATAACGTACGATATCACTATGTTGAACAAAGGCTCATTTATTAAATTCATGCACATGGCAGCATCAGTGAGAGAGACCTGTTCCATACACAAACCACTCCACAGCACAACTCATTAGTCATTGAAAACTAGAGTAACTCCCAAGTTAGCTACCACATTCAGATATCTAATTTACAAACACAGCACATTCTTATGTCACAAAGTTATTTGTACATTGCCAAACGCAACAGTACTGTGATGGTCATAATCACACTCACAAGTTTGTAATGGTCAAACAAAATCACATTCAAAACAATTTTGAATGAAAAATTAGGCTATGATTTTTGCAAGGTGATCCTATTATTTTGGCTATGACAAGAAGTGCTTCCATATACGAAACATTATGTATAGAAGCAATTATGAATATTTTTATCAGCTCTCGTGACCCCTCAAAAAATGGCAAACAAGGACAACCAGGTTAAAAACCACTGACCTATAGGTTTACCTCAAACTACAATCACCTGTGTGATCAGTAAGGTTGTAATCTTCTGCTCCTATATCGATTTTGCTTAGCTGCTCTTCCCTTTCAACAATTCTTTCTAAAAAAACAAAAAACGGTCGATCAGACAAACAGAAAAGGTAAGATGTTATTAAACACAACATGTATTTAAAAATCGGTTGAGCTTCCAAATGCATTGTAATCACTACTGTACTTTGGGTATTGTGAAAAAAATAAATATAACTTTGTTACCATCTTACCCAAAATGTATCAAAAAGCTTATGTTAACCTAACTCCGAAATGAGCATCATGGCTTATTTTCAAGATAAATTAATTTATTCATGCACCATACAACAATCTACAAAACAATTACTCAGTATGTAGCACAACCAACTCACAACATTTATTCATAATATAAGTAATCTGTATTTTAACAAATGGGCTACTATGGTGCATCCTGTTGTTTGATGATGATGAAACCACAACACATTTAAGTAAGTACTAATACAAGTACAAGAATAGGTAAATACAATACATTTGGACAGCAGTGCACAAGACCACACACACAACAAACCTACACTAAGTTTTGTTTCTAAGGGTGTTGCATTGCAGATGTCCAAATGGACTTGATACCTTTTTACTGCAACTTTCTTTGCACTGTTTGCCAGGCAAGAATGCTACTGTACCAATTTGCAAGGTTTTGGTGAAACCCTGCACAGAGTCAAACTACAGACCTACTATCACTGTAGCGAACGTACTAACCACTAGGCCATGGGCTGGTTAGGGCTTATGTATCAATTAGAAGGCTTCTATAAAACTTATTCTGACAAACTTATGTTAGGCTTTATTTTGTAGTAAGATGTTTTTTCAGGAAAAAAAAGCAACATTTAATTACAGCAAGGACTATTATGATCAAACTGATAATAAAGCACAGTTGCTACAGGAAACGAAAACATTATTTCAGTCACTCAGCAGGGAAATAATGGGCAAGATCAGATGCTGCAATGAGATAGGTAGACAGCACCAAAACAAACATTATCAGCAAGCTACATTTTGATACAGATCAACAGCAGAGGTGCTGAGCCACTGTTTCACTACTTCTGATGTTGAAAGCAATATTAACACAAGACCAAACCAGAAACCAAGAAAACGCACTTACTTTCATCCTTCTTATTTGAAGCATAAAAGTATAATCCAGCCCAAACTGCTAATGCAACAGCGACAAAAGCTAATCTTTGAGGAACAGGAACAGAAGATTGTTTTGCAGTTTTATCTTGGGTAGAGCCATCATCATGTGATTGTGCATTGCTTGAGTTTTGATTGCCACCAACGTTGCATATAATTGTTGAAGTACTTAAACCTCTGTCACTCTGTTTCTTCAGCCAAACACAGCTTCTACAAAATGTGTTTGTAGATTTTGAAGTTGAACTATAATGTGGAACTGAGCTGGCAGCTAGAACACTTTTTGAATTTATCTGCAATTAAAGTGGTATGCTGTAAACCATTAACTCAAGATTCAAAAATAATTTTTTATTACGCAGAGATATAGAATACTAAAACAAAATGCAGTTGCCACAATCAATTGAAAGAGATTATATACAGTTGGCACAAATCATACAGTTATATATTCTTAAACAAAATACACAGGTTCTGAGTACTTAATATGTTTTAATTTTTAAGACCACGGCTGGAATAATTACATTTTACAACCAGTGGCCACTGAAACCGCTGGTGTTATAACTGCTCCCTTCCTTGGCACCCTTGTCAAGAAACTTCTTGATCAGACTAGTGACCCCTGAGAGCACCACTGGCTGTATGATCAAGGCTTGTTGTTGGCTGTGGTCCAGGGCAATGCTGCTAGCATCCTGAACTGTGTAGTGTCCTAAGTGTCCATGTGCTCTTATTGGTTCAGTGTCCCCACCTTTTTTTTGCTAACATTGCCTGACACTCAGTGCCGGATCAAGGGCGATCACCTCCCCTAAAACCTACGAAAGTAACTTTTTCCATTATGATTTTCAACAATTCAGACAACAGTATCCGCAATATATGACCATTCTATCATCCATTGTTTTGTCACAGCGGTGTTGTGAAGTATACTTAATATCTCTCTTACAGTATTGAACCCATAATGAGACATGACTGCCAAACATCACTGAAATCGACTCCCTAACCTTACTGGATGGATCCGCCCCTGCTGACACTTCTTTTTTATTGTTTTCTTGGCTTTCTTTGCTCCCTAGTTCATTTTATTTGTTTCCAACAACAAGTCATTTCTGAACTGAAGTTGTTTTCAAATGTTTATGACAAATTAAGCTCGCCAAAAACAACTCATTCATCCATGAGCCACTTGCAAAAATTTTGGGTTTGGAACTGACAGTAGCCCAGGTTTGACTTATTAAATCATGCTCATTTGCTTTTGGTTCATCATGACGTAACTAATCCAGATTTTTTAGCGGTGGTAGCTGAATCATTGCTGGAATAACTTATAAAAAAACTCAATTTCTGATTGGTTGGTAGCATACATTTTATTTATGTACAGTATATAACAGGGGTCGGCAACCTACAGCATGGGGGCTGGATCTGGCCGGCCAAGCAAAATCAACCGGCCCACAGCCCCTTTACAAATTGCAGAAACTGCATGGCACACCTAGTGGTATCATATGTCATGAATCTTCCCTCTTTGCAACTCCTTGTAAAAGATCTAATTCAACTGCTGAGGTAATGGGCATCAACTCAATAACCTTCCCGTTCCTTCAATGACCTGGTATGCTTAAACTAATTTGTTTTTCTCGCTACAATGCCAAGTATTGTAAAAATAAAATCAACACAACTTGTATTATATATTTTTTGTAATTTTATGAGGAACTACTTATGAGAAAGCATTCTGTGCTATAAATGTACCGTGTGTCACATTTTGAGTTTCATTATTAACTGTGTAATCAAATCATGAATTTCATTAACTCCCATGTTGATGTTTTAACAACATCTGATCATAAACGCAGCAAACAGAACCGAATTGTTAGTGGAAAATTAGTACGGCCTGCCATAATAACCTGCAAAGTTTGTTTTTGGCCCGCGACTACGGACTAGGGAAAGGTTGCCGACCCCTAACAGGTACAGTATATGCATGAACTTACCAGCCTTCGTAATGTCTGAGTATATCCCGAGCACCATTGCAATCGAAGGATTATTCCATTCATCTTCCAGAAAACCCGCTTATCTTTTGAAACCTTTTGGAAAAAATGAACGTTTTACTGTATCAAGCCGGCTTTTTTGTCTATTACAACGGTCACACTACAAAATCGCAACTTCACGATCGATACTTCTGGTCTGCGCAGTGTACATTTAAGCGTTGGTAATCACCAAGCCACTGGAGTTAGCCTACTGTACACGACTGGTTTTGCATATTGTTTTTACTTACTGTACTTACGCTTATTGCTTAGCAGAAGTGTGCATCGACTGGATTTCGGATTTTTGAGATCCAGTGTTGCAGGAAATTTCTGACGTGCGAAATTTCTGACTTCAAACCATGAACGCATGCAGAGAGTAATATTGTACACACCAAATACGCTGATAAAGTTGATTATTAGGGGTCAAAGATGAGCGGACTGTGAAATTTCTCAGTCCGAGTCCAGTCCTGATCCGATAAAATTCAATCCAATCCAGTCCTGATCCGCCCATGTAAAATCGTGTATTATATTTTGCCAAAAGCACTACTGAAGCTATTTTGCCTTTAGCCAAATACAATTGGTTTAAGGCACAATAGTACCATCTGTGCTCTTGACTCATGAGGCAAAATAGACGGAGCCTTTTGGAATTACAAAAATTTAACATGGCTGTATCTGTTTTGCCATCAGTGGAAAAAACACTACTGGATTTATTTTGCCATTAGGAGGATCTGATTGGTTGGATTGGTCAAGTGACAAGGAATTAATACTTGGATTAGCATAAGGTCCTTGTAACACCACCTAAAATCCTCAACCCAAACCAAAAATTTAAACCCAAACCTAAACCCAAAACCAAAACCCAAAACCTAGACCTGAAACCTAAACCCAAAACCTAAACCCAAAACCTTAACCCAAAACCTTAATCCAACACCTAAAACCAAAACTTAAACTCAAACCTTAACCTAAACTTAAACCCAAAACTTAAACCCATACCCAAAATCTAAATCTAAAAGCTGAACCTAAAACTTAAAACCGAAACCTAATTCCTAAACCTTAACCCTTTCAGTCCCGCAAAAGCCCCAAATCTTAAAAAGCTTTGCAATCCTACAACTCGCCAGGCGGTTGAGCTAAAGAGCTATCCAAACGATCCACGGATTCAGCATGTTTTGCAGTCAAAATCGAAAAAAAAAACGTTTGTCGTTTTCGGTGGGGGGATTTCTTGAGGTGGCGTCACAAAGAGGGCATGTTTTGGAAATTTTGGCCACATTTACCCGGCCCTGGGTCCCAACCCATTGACCCACTCTATTGGGTCAAAGTTTTGTTGAAACCTACGTGAAAATCCGCGTCTATAGAGCCCTTGATTGACTTGCTAGCATATCTGTAGCCAAAATTATGGGTCAAAAATTCAGTTTTTGGCCTAATTCAAAACTCTTCACAAAATGCATAATTTGCCCTTTCAGGGCAAACTTTGGCCAGCCATAACTCGGCAGCAGATTGAACTAGAGAGCTGTTCAAACCCCGTAATGACTAGTTGCGTTGTGTAATTTGGAATAAAAAAAAGAATTTTGAATTTGGTTGGGGGGTCTTGGGCCAATGTGATCATGACAGGGGCATGTGTTATGGTTAATTATATGACGTCATCATCCGATCCCACGCGCCAATATTTTGGCTTGCAGTATTTTTGGAAAAGTGGCTATTAATTGGTTGTAACCCTATACCTTTTAACCCTAAATCCTAACCGTTAACCTCAACCGTAAACCCTATCCCTCAACACTAACCCTACACCCTAACCTCAAACACTAACACTGAACCCTAACCCTAAATGCTAAATCTATCCCTAATCCAAACACTTAATTGCAAACCCTTGTCTGCATTTCGAAATGCACATCACAAGGGTCCCAAAATTTTGACATACAATCTTGTGTAAGTAGCCTACATCAAAAAAAATCAAACACAACGAAGGAGTGACTAGCACTGACAATTGTCTCGTCACTTACCACTCAACCATATTAACAGCAGTTTTTTCGAGTCCGACTCCAGTCCTGTCCAAGAGGTAGAAATCCTGTTCCTGATCCGAATCCTGTTTACGATACAAATATGAAATCCAAATCCTGAAAAATCCTGTTAATATATTTGACTAATCAATGTGCAACTATTAAAAATTTTGTTTCTAAAAGGTAGTGGCTACAGGTCCGTCAGTGGACCTCTGTATTAAAAAAGTTATTGGCTACATTCGTCATCTGTGTCACCTGTAACGTGACAGTACCACAAGATGAGTGTGTAGTAGAGTGCACTAGGTTTGGTGTAAATATACTGAACCTAACCGCTAAACCTAAACCAAAACTGTAAATCTGAACATGAAGGTTTGGAAACATTTGAAGAAAGTAAAAAATTGGTCCCTTAACAAGTGCAACCATTAGACTGCTACCAAAATGAAAGGCGTCAAGGTGAGAATCGAACCGAAAACTATTCAAACAGCAGACGTAGACGCATTCGCTACACTACCACAACGGTGCTATTAAAGTGACAAAGTCAGTATTTTATTCTAACCTCATCACTCTCTCCGGACCTATAGCCACTTCCTCGCTGAAAAGCAAAGCTTTACTAAACACAGACTGGGAAAAATAAAGTTACACAAAACCAAAAATGGCATCGAAAAGCAGGTCCACAAAATGCGGTCAACCAAGTTCATGCAATGAAATATGAAGCTGAAAGCAATATCACCAATTAAACTTCTGATCACAAAACAACTTTAAGCTTGTTAGACTTGCTACATCCACTAACAGTAGCTGATTAAGCCCTAACCAATAAGTAAATAGGAACTAACTGATACTAACTGATACTGATGCACACTAAAATATATAATACCGCAAAATAGGCACAGCAACACCACATCTTTAACCTCGACAACTCACAAATGTAATCTGACATCACATTGTACTGAGTCTGATTGTGGACTGATGGGATGCTATGGTGGTGTACTGGTGCTCTCCATCTCCACTCTGCAGTGCACTACATGTCCGGTGTAACAGCGCCTCTTTCACACATTTACAATTGATGTAAACTATATTACATCCTTTGTATCTTTGCAACATTTTTTTTTATAATTGTGTTGGAGTCAAATAAAAAAAATGAAGTTTGAAAATCCTGATCCTGATCCGGAAACTTGAATAAAATTGTACTCCGGATCCGACCCGGTTTCTTCAAAATGTGCTGAATCCCGCCGGACTGGAGTCCTGAAATCCGGATCCTGTACACCTCTGATTGACAGTAGTGATAATTTCTCCAACTCAGTTTTATATCTGGCAGAGAACTGGATTTGAGATACGGTCTCATTGTCCTTCGAAACGGAAAAATAGAAATGGTTGTTGAGACACTACCTAAACTTATTATGTGAGGTGTGAGCAAAATTGTATTGGCCAATAGATTTTCAACGTATCACCACGAACAAGAATTTGTCCAAATCTTTGCACACATGAAACTCAACAACCTAACTGTATTTACATCCAAGTGGTATAAAATTGTTTGGACTTCCAATGAACTAGTTTTGCGCATTTGAATTTTATATTATAACATGCTTTATATATAAAAAAAAACAACCTGCAATAATAATAATAATATATAAGCAAACTAACCTAATATTCAACAAATCACTCCAGCTTCACTCCGGCTCCGGCATTTCCTTAAAAAAATCAACTCTGGCTCCACTCCCATTTTCCAAACTCTTTAAGACTCCGGCCTGAGCCCACTCCGTCACTCCGGCTCCTGTACACATCTGCTGTGAAGTCGAATCACAACTAATATTTTTGACAGGCCTATTTTGAGAATAATCACATTAAAACAAAAAATACTTTCTCAATCTGATCCAGTCCTGATTCGCCAATTTTCAAAAAAATTGCACTCCGATCCAGTCCTAATCCGGCCAAAATTGGCTTCTGTCCTGATTTAGTCCGATCCAGTCCTCATCCGTGCTCATCTCTGCCAGAAAGCTGAAAATCCGTTGGATTTAAATCCAAATCAATGTTCATCTCTGTCCTGTATCAGAGATGAGCGGACTGTCATATTTTGTGATCCAATACCAGTCCTGAATTTTCAAAATTCAGTCCAAGTGCAACCATAGTCCCAAAAGTTTAAGATATTTAAAATCCAAGTTCAAATGAAGTCAAAAAATTAACAAAACACAGTTTACAACGAAAACATTAGGTTACGCAATTCTTTTCCATTAACTCAGTCCAAATCCGATCCTGATCCTAAATTTATGAAACACTTTACAGGTCGGATCCAATCCTAAATCAAAAAAATTCGTCATAATCTGGATCCTGTCCAATCCAAGTCCAACCCAGTGCTCATCTCTGTCCTCTATTGCTTACAGAGATGATCATTAACCGGTTTCCCCGTTGGATATCCAGCAGGATAGTGAGTTTGGCACCGGATACGGATATCCAAAAACTGCTTTCAAACAGAAACCGGATACGGATATCTGAAACGCTTTTCTAGATATTTCGAGGATTCACATTGCAAAAAGTTGCACATTCACTTAGTAAATTCGCAAGAATCTTTTCACCCTTCTGTGCCATGAATCCAAGTCTGTCTATGGTGTAATCTCAGTGCCGTAGTGTAGTCCCATGTCCTGGTACTGATTGGACACGCCAAATTTGTCAGCATGAGTCTGTTGCTGGTGTATCGAGATAGGGCTATTTCACAGTGATGCCGCTTCTAGTGTTTTTCCTCTAGATCTAGTGTTTTTTAATTCCTCCCCGACGAAGATCACAAATGGTAATTGCAAAAATCAGGTTAGAAAGCCTCGAGAATGGTGTCCCACAGGGATCTGTCCTGGCACCCCTTCTCAACATCTGCATCTCTGACCTGCCAACCACCGCCTCCAGGAAGTATGCACATGCTGACGATCTAGCAATCATGCATGCTGATGGAGACTGACAAAGTGTGGAAGAGGTGCTGAGCAAAGGCATGTGCAGCCATGGTAGGTGAATACTTCTAGGCCTGCAAGCTAAAGCTCAGCGCTACAAAAATGGTGCCGGCAATCTTCCACCTCGAAAACAAGGAAGCTAAACGTGAGCTGAAGGTCAGCAACAACAACGAAACCACGTTCTTTTGCACCTAGCCCACATACCTCAGAGGAATGTTGGACAGGATAATCACGTACTGCGGACACCTCGTGTCACTTCGCAAAATGTTGACATAACACGTCGCGCTCTTGGGGCGGCTTGCTGGCTTTGGCTGGGGTGCTGGAACAACAACGTTGCGAACACCAATCTTAGCCCTAGTTTTTTTCAACAGCAGGCTACCCAGCTCCTGTCTGGTACCGCAGTGCTCACACCTGCCTCATTAATTGTCCCTAAGCACTCCCCGGTTGTTGAGTCCTGCTTCAGTGTGGAATTGATCCTCGAACCTCGGAAAGGATGGATTGTGTCGTCATCGATGTTAACTACGCGCCAGACGAATCGGCCAAAAATAGCTCTTGCTTCCATGTGCATGGAAGTCGCTTATAAGTGTCGCTTGCTTGGTCTTTCCCTCCTTGTTTTGGTCGACTTTGCTTACATGTAGCGGT
>JGI24159J19872_10005888_pt1 | contig 15880 bp, 8 predicted proteins | sample Ectturendosymbi4_FD_19872 | JGI IMG/M metagenome (IMG submission 19872) | reverse complement strand
ATTTACCAGCAAACATTGAAATACTGGTGAAATGTTTGAAACCTCATTAAAAAGTAAGTAAATTTGAAGTTTATTTGCTGCTTTACCGATATTCCATTTGTATTTGATTATATAACCTGGTAAATCACTAATGATGTGAAGTAACATTGTTACAAGAAATGTCCAACGGTATGGCGCATCTCTACTCACGTTTGGAAAAATTGGCGTGCAAAAGTTTGGCCACCCTGCCGTAGACAAAGAGTTTCCTATACATGGCAATGCACAGCCGCCATGACATATGTTTTAAAATGCACGTGCGCGGACGCATAAATTTTCATCGAAGGCCGCATGCGTCCGTACCACCGCAGGTTGTGCACCCCTGGTTGAGAGTACCTTGAGGTCCTCCACTCAACCATCAAACTTGTTCCTAATAAACACGTGTCGAAAGGGGTCTGTCCCAATTACCGCTCAGGAGTGACGTTCGCGTTCGCCTGTCATTTTTATTCCTGTGTCTCTAAAATCATTTTCAGCAGCATTTCGTAGCTCCCTGTTTTTCCGAGTTAGGGTGGAGTTCGCAACAAAGTGCAGGTTTTCGGAAATATTGAAAGTCTGGACCAGTGTTACCTCTGGAGAAAAATGCACACTGAGCAAATGTTTGTTTTAGTGCGAAAGCAATTGCGCAACCATGTAGACACACAGTAAAGTGTTTCAAGCGTTCCAAGCGCAATGCTGTATACATACGATATTAAATTTGGACCGTTGCTAGTGTGCGAGAATGAGATTTTACTTTCACGAAATAAAACGAATAGTCACAACAATGTCTTTTCATAAAGGTCATGTTACTTAACCAAGATTGAAACACGCGAGACGTGTATGCAGGTGTTGTAATTTTCTTGTCCGTCGTAGATCTTGGCCTGTTTCTTTGGGAACCAGTCGAAAACGAAGGCTATAAAATGAGGAGATATCTAAATGAACAGCAAAAAGCGAAAAAGATCATCCAATTTTGTAGAAGTGGCATTTCAAGCGGTGCCACGTTTGTTAGGGGGAAAGTTTCCCCAGTTTTCTCCCCCTGGGTAATTAACTGCTTTGCGCAATGTCTCATGGTGGTAATCGCGCTTCTTCATGCGTTTGAGACTAGTTTTACGAAATTTTCAAAACACCAGATTTTCTTTAAAAATCGAATAAAAAAAAAACGTTGATTGCGTTGTTGTTCATAACTGTAGTTTGTGCCAGGAGCATGACCAAATAAAATTATCCTTTAATGTTCATTATCTAATAAAGTCGCTTTGGACGTTTCCTGTGGCATTTCTGGAAACGCAGTGCTATCAGTGATNAGATAACGTTTCACCAGTTTTTCTCAAGCAACACCATTAAAAGCTATCTTTAAACATAATATTTTGTCTGCTCAAACTTNTAATGTNGTGATTGAAAGACATCANGCACCCATAACTATTTCTTCGTCCAAAATNAAAGTTTGCGAAGTGCTGCATGAACAAATCGCTGGAATTTATTTCTGAAGATCGTTACTTCGTTTACGCTGTGTCGTGAATAAATGTCAGCGCTGCAGAAAGCAGAAGACCCAAATGCATGAGTGTTTCATCCTTTGAAGTAAATAAGGCCAGATGATGGTTATGCTGCGCGTAGTAGTATTGTTCCTTCCACATTTTCTGCAACTTTATAGTGGGCCATCATGTCCNTAAATTTCCCGCAAAAAATACAACTCTTAAACTTAAATAAGGCGTCTCAGATNATTATGCGCAACTCCATCTAATGAATAGCTGAAGTTACCTTACACCATGTTCAAGTAGAAACAAAACAATGAGTCTTGAACACCAGCGTGGAAGAATGCCTGTTTCTCCGAATATTAAGAGACAGTCATGCTGCACTCTTTTCACCCACAGACAAACCTCTCCTAATCTGTGATCACTGATCAGTTATTTGGAAAAATGTACTCCAGAATTGGTGGAATGCGTGTCTCCTTGACAAGTGTTGTTAACTTAGCTGTTTGCTGTCGAAAACATCTCGTTTTTCCAAGTAATTGGTCACAACCGTGGCTTCCTTTTTTGTACAGCGACCCGCGTTACAGCAACCCACTGTAACCGAACGACCCCGAGCTAAAACTCGAATAAAGCAAATATAGTACAGCTGTGTATCTATACGCGAACCCTCCTTTGTCCGAGATCAAACGTTTATGGTACAATGTATCGGCATACGCGAAAGGCATGCTGTCAAAACCACTGCATGTGTAAACTATATTGTTCGATCACCAATTCCGTTGCGGATTATGGTTTACGAACCAAAGCCAGCAATTGAAAAACCTGTTTCTCATAAACCTAAATAACGCAAGAAGTGAAAGAAATGCCGCCGAATATCTGATGAAATGCAGTGCATTTGAACCGTAGCGCCTGAACAAACACCTCAACCACTGATCCTTGATAGTAAAATGGTGTTTGCGGCGGAACAAACTGCTTAATCAAATTCGTGCGAATCTACACCGCAACTCACGCAAGCAAGTGCCCCTTTACTCAAAACATTGAATGGCTTCCTCAAAAATTGCAGTCAAGAAAGGATATGGTGGCCGTTTGGCAAGATATGTTTGTCCGGTGGTTAGGAAGTTGATTCTCTTTTAATTGGTAGTGGAACATAATACTCAGCGAGCATCAGCAACCTTCTTTCCCTGATTACGCGATGTCTACTTATACAGGCCTTGACAGCAATCGTCTTCCCGTTTGTTCGTGTCAGGTTGCATACATCAAGAACGTGGCGTATCAGGGTCGCCAAAATTGAATGAACCTGAATTGCAGACTATTTAAAACGGTGCTTTCAACGCAACACGCTAAGTCTAAAGTATAACACGGCTTTCGCTGGAGTTGTACCGCACATGAAAAATATCGGCTGCTTCCCTTCTTCTGAAAAAGTAAGTCGAAAGCTTAAAAGTAAACTAGATGGAGATTTCACGAAAGCCAAGTTGAACCAGCTCGAGGTTTAAAATATGAGTGGGGCAGAAGGTTGAACGACACAAGTACAAAGTTTTTAGCGATTATATGCTTTGCGTGTGTGGTAATTAATAGCGATCTATGGCAACTCTGTGCAGTTGCTCATTGCCTTAAACAACAAACACCGCCAGTAGCGTAACCAGCCCAAAATTTTTTGGGGGGATTTTAAGGGGTAAATGTTTGATTTTAGGCGAGCAACAGTATTTTTGTTTGGGACGCCGCTTCTCAAAGCACAAAATGACTAGATATGCCAACAATTTGGGGGGGCATGGTCCCTGGCCCCTCCTTGCCTACGCCTATGAACACCGGGCCCCTACAACGGCACATTCATAGCACTTGCGCCTTTTTCTGGGTGCTCACCTTCGATCGTACAATATATTGTAAACATGTTTGGGCACTTCTCATCTAACGCCCCTTTCTGACTACCCCTTCTCAACCCTGGTCACGCAGTGGTGTGTCATGGAAAGCTCTAACGTGTTGTCGAAAGTTGCACCTTAGGGTGGCAAAAAAATCTGAGATGAAGCAGTGCTTTTCCCGAAAAATGATGTTCATGCCAAAAAAGTAAATTTTCAGAACTTTCACAATTTATCTTCTCTGAGAAATGAAAAGACACATATACTGTAATTTCCAAATGATTAATACAAGAAAATAATTGAACTGAAAAAAATTTTATTAAAAAGATAAGATTTTCGATTCAAATTTTTTGATAATTGAAATGATTTTCGAAAGAAAGAAAAATATCTGGGGGCTACAGCCCGCTTCCGCCTCCTACGTCTACGGGTTGATGGGAAAAATAAAAGACATCAAATTCTAAGCAAAATAACTTGTCTCACACATTCATCAGGAATGCTCTTAGTGCTCTTTCGGATGTTTTTTTAAGTACGAACTTTGCCGTAATAACTAGTGGCAACTCGCGTGACCTTACTTAGCAAGGCCGTTTGGGTTTAGTTTCATAGCGCGATGCTATGCCTGCAGAATAGCACAAAAATGGAATAATATTTTTTGCATCAGTGAACTGCCAAGGTGTGACATTGCGTGTTCGTCGTTGCGCAACAGAGTGAAGTTAAACATGCAGCGCGTACGTTCAACCCATAATGGCTAAACGAAATGAAAGCCGAGGTGTATTTTAATCAAATTGTTGTCAAAGCTCACGACGAAATCTCTTTTTCAATTAATACTGAGAAACGCTCGTTTATTCTGGTACTTGGAAAACAATAGTATTGAAGAAGTTCTGAATGAACTTATGTTTTATGAGAAATCCGGCGAAATGACTTTCCTCATTGGAAAACGACGGAAAACGCCCATTTCTTCAAAGAATCATCAAAAGAGTGATTCCAAAAGGTGATAACTAGTAATCACCAAAAGGTGATTTTTGTAATAACTACAAAAATATTTGATTGATTGTGATTTCAGGATAAACTTCAGCATTCCTTTCGGCTTACGCAAGAGTGCGCGATCATCATTGTGTTGACCTCGTTATCTTTTGGAGCACACTGCGTGTAAATCTGCGTAAAAATTATATTGTCAGTTGGGTTGGAATGGTCGTGGGTCAACCGCTCCTTGATTACGAAGTGAAACAAAGCTACAATTTATTTTCTTTAAGACAATACGTAGAATCTTGGCGCAATTGCGTTAAGTTATTGGTGAAATTCTGAAACGTCACAGTCAATTTTTATTTTGAACTTGTAGGCCTACCATTAGACAAGCGAAAACTGTCAATAGAGTAATGCTTTTACGCTTAAGTTGATTTTCAATTTTGTTCTGTCATCGTGTTCCTAACAGAGAGAGGAAAACAAGTTCATTGTTATAACATTTGAACGATGAATGCTTAAGTGCTGAAGCAGTACATCGCTGACGCCAAATCAAAATACCTAACTGCAGATGAAGTCACTTGGCAAGTGTTGCTGTTGGCTTTGTTTTCACGCCACATGACTTGCCGTGCGAAACTTGTACATCAAGGTTGCCATTGGCAAACTTCTTCTGTCTCATACCACATGGGAAGTTGCCATGGTAACTTGCGACTGTTGCTGCTTTTGATATCTGTGATATTATTGAACGGTTGCGAGATGCACTATGTGGCTAGAGCAAAAATCGTCTGTGAAATAGTTTTTGTAAAGCTTGTTAAGCCTTGCGACAAAAACAAACCATTAATTTGGACAATTGTCGCAGGATGGTGGCATGAATTCTGTGAAACAAGCCTTGACTTCGTTAGATTAATTATTTAGTAACAGCCACTTTTAAGCTTTGAGCCAAATGTTGAAGGTTAGATCAACAGTTTAAAAAATAGACGGTATTCCCCCCCCATACAATGGGGCGATTTTATATCTTCCATATCTTGAAAGATATTGTACCACTGAAAATCTGGAAGCAATTTCAATAATGTGGTGTTTATTTCATAACCACTAATCTTGAATAAGATGCAACTGAATTGCAAGATAGTCTGTGATTAAATCGTGTATTAAACCCATTGTAATTTACTATTCATTTCTATTATTAAATCAGGCCATTCGTCTCAAACCTTATATACCAGGGATGGCCAAACCTGCTCCATGTATGAGCCGCATATTGTAAAACCCAAGTTACAAAGAGCCGCAACATACAAATCTGAAAACAGGAATTTGTTTGTGATCTTTGTAATCAATGCTTCAGTGTCATCATAATTCTTTTTGGAACGACTGGCAAAAGTAATACTGTATGGCACGCTAACTACCACAGTACCATTTCATAGTATTTCAACACTTTGCAATACAAATAAAAAATAAAAAACAAATATATAAGTTTTCGGAAAGCTCAAAGAACCGCATGCAAAGGTTCGAAGAGCCGCAGTTTGACCACGCTTGTTATAAACCCTCAACCGCGACAGCTGCCGTTCTTTCTTATCGGTATTCGCTTGCTCTTCTCTTCCACACGTAGTTTTTTGACGTAACCAGCTCTGTCGGGATCGAGAACAAATGGTTCATTTTGAAGCAAGAAGGTTTTTAATTCAGTGTACAGTTCCTTGCAAGCATTGTTGAATTATGTTCACTTTGACTGCATATTTGTATAAAACTCGTTAGCGCTAAACAACATATTAACTTGGTTGTTGTATGCACACAAAATAACAGCAGGAAGTGCACTCTAGTACCAGCAGAAGTTTAAAAATTATTTCTTTGTGGTAACTACGTAAACAGTGCATTCTTTGCAGAGAAGATTTGTATCGCGTTATAAAAGTATATAAAGCATCCACTTTAATCTGCGTAATCTAAATGTGAATAACAACGTAGAAACACAAAATACTGTAAGTTGATGTGAATATGATTTCGCGCTTGCAGCATGAACCAAGCTGCGAAACCGGTGTTCTGAAAATAACAACATTGAAAAGGTACTACTAACTAATTGAAAAATACATGAAATAAAGCAGATAAATTAGATCTTCTGGCGATTTTTTATTATTAGCCGACGTTTCGTCCACCTATTCAAGTGGGCTTTCCTCAGGGCAATGTGGCAAACGCTACGAAATAACAACATGAGTAGCAAAAAGAACAGCACACATGAAATAGTTCGCCGGATAACCATCGTCAAAATAGAATAGAGTTTGCCTAAAAGTAACGGCTCCCTTATTAATTCGAAACGACAGATATGATGTAGCCCACACGCTGTTTTCTCAAAAGGGAACTAAATGTTCTTTCAGGTTATGACATTTTCTCCCAACAAAGGTCCATTACTCTATCTGGAGCGAGTCGCTTGCTATTATGTCGCAATCTCCAACAGATTTCTAGCTTTAATGGCAGTAAACGGCCTGTTGTGTTGGACACAACTTGTTCTTTCTGAGCACGTTGTTTATTTCCGAATAAGGTTTTGCGGTTTCGTTTGTCAAAAGGAATGTGCCGCATGTGTAATAAACGTAAAGGGATCGATTTTATACTACAGCGTGAAAACCCGTCACTTCAAACGCAGAGGCAGCGCTCTGAGAATGTCGCGCAGTGGAGTGAAAGGCTGGTTTGGTCTCGCGGATTAGCTATATCAACACTCGACTTGAGTCAGACGTTTCGCGGCGCTGTTGTCGCGCCGTGAGATAACGCAGCACCGACTGGCACACTAGGGGTGGATTAGTTGGAGTGCAGCCTGGCCACTCGCAGTTAATGCCACTGTTGTTGGCACCGTGTGTGACTAACCATAGAGGGAACACGCCTACACAGCTGAACGCTGGTCGAATTACCGAAAAGGCAGGATATGAAATGTTTAAAGCAAAACTGTTCCCTCTTTTGCGAACAGTTGTCTTGTCGCTGAGCGTCGACGGATGCTTATTTTCATTACGGTTGAGAAAAGTTTTGTTTTTGTAATCTGATATTCTTTTTACGGTATGTAGCTTCTTCCACACCACTACAAACCGGGTAGTAGACACAAAGTTTCGATGCACTTCACGTCACTCGTTATTACGATTCACCCTGCTATTTTACCGTAACTTCGATTTACTGAGAAAGACTGTTAAAAATGTCAACTATTGGTACAACGTACACCGCCGTAGATGAGGGAGGCAAAGGTTTACTTGAATATTTCTAAGAAAAACTGAGTAGAACCGGAAAATTACGCCAAGCGTATATGACAGGCGGTATTTTCTTGACACGTATTGTTACTTTAGCTGTTTTCTGTTTAAAATCTCTCGTTTTCCAAGTAATTGATCACAATCGTGGATTTAGAAGAGGAAAGCAAAACGCTCCTGGTACGTCATACATTTCACAGTGGCGTGTTTTCACAGAAGATTTTTTCGTCACTCCTGAACGTTTTGTTAGGGCGATGACCCTTCCCATTTCAAACATTTCGTGACTCGGTCAAAATAAAGTGCGCGACAAAAATTTCACCTGCGATTCATCAAAACTTCACCAGCAGTTCAGTGTCAGATAAGAAGATGAATAGCCATTTCGTTGTCTCAGCGGGTGTTGACCCCGTTGCGATCCAGGGACGTAAAACATGTTGGAAAGCATANGAGTTTAAGAGTCNCTTGCATTCTCCAAGTAGTGATAAAAAATGGGCGTCGAAGTTTTCTGTGACTCAGCATTCAAACTAAGTAAGCTAATTGCCTCTTAGATATGTTTTCTATTTTTCACAGTTTATGCGCATTTTTTTGATCTCATCCTANTGCTTTGTGTTGCTTTTGTTGCTTTCTCACATATATTTCATCAGTTTTATGGGCTCCAGTCATCGGTCATTAAAGGATCTTGCACAAAAGAAACCAATTTTTGTGGTTATGCTGGTAGCGATGTAAAGCTGTTATGTCAGTGATCACAGCAGATATCTGTAGTTGATAGGAAATAATGATGTAAATGATAACAACCATACAAATTAGTAAGTAAATACCGAATAGGCATAAAATTGATAATAACCAGTAAATTATGAATATTTATATAAATAACAACTACCCAATCGATAATGAAACTGTAGTATAAAGTCTGAGTTCTACTCTTATAAATCTTTAGTAAAACTTGCTTGGGACAGCGCATCTTTGATGAAGCTACAGCTTGTTACGCGAAGATAGTATACTAAAAGATGTGAAAAAGATGGTTGCACTGATGTCTCGTAAATTATCTGCGCCTCATGAAAAAGTATGAGGCATATTGAGTCTTTGTTAGTGTTTTTGCAATGATGCGAATGACGCGTGTGAGAAAAGAATACAACAATCATTAAAACTCACAGGCTGGATAAATTTGACCCGTGCCTCCTTCCTCCTCTCCCCGGAAAATCAAGAAAGATATATAGATAGTTCAGACAACTTTAATCTGCATCGACGAGTGCATACTGTATCACTCCCGTCGCCACTGGGTCTTTGGTGGGCTTAGCCCCCCAAACAAAACACCAAATCTCCCGAAATTGAAATATGAAATACTATAAATTAGTGGAGTTTTTATCAAATTTTCAATGTCAAGTCACTCTGCACAAACGTAAAGCCCCCTTTTGAAGACTTTCTGGCGACGGTTCTGGTGTATACACAGCTAATTTCAGATCTTTTTTGGTACACGAAAAGCGGAAGTGTTGAATAGCCTTATAGTGAAAATCACGGCGAATGGAAACGATATCAATGACATATTGCAAACGTTTCGATAACTCCTGTTATCATCATTAGTGCATTGCAAAGCGGACTGCAGTGATCTTGCTGCAAGTTTTTATGGTAGTCAGGAGAAAAGCACTGTGACAAATGAAAAACGCGAAGGACTGTTTCGGTAGTGACGTAGTGGCGCGAATATTGTCTCACAGGAATATTGTCTTCACCAAAGAGATAGAAACTAATAATTGCCTCCACTTTCTTGATATTTTAATTGAGAAATCATCAACAGGTTTGATTACTTCTACTTACATGAAACCCACGCATACAGGTCTTTACTCAAAATGGTCTAGCTTCTCTCCGTTGCGCAGGCAACGAAACCTTGTCAACTCTACGCATCAGTTCGGAGGAACTGGCAATGTCATAAGCGTGGCGGAGTAGAGTTGACAAGGTTTCGTTTCCTATACAACCGAACGGAACTAGACCATTTTGAGTACAGATCTGTAAGTTTGCTGAAGATGGTAATTTTGTGAGTTGTGGCAAATGTTCACGAAAAGAATAAACAAACAGTAGATTTTGCTAGGAAATTTCTAACATCTTTATTTTTACATGCTGAAGGAATTCTATGATCGCTGGAGGTTTTGCCGCTTTCCACTTTAAATTACGTATTTCGACACTATCAAATTTTTAGACTGGTTGTAGATCTGCAACTATTTGTACTTATGTTGAAGTGAAAGAAAATTTTAAGTTGACACGCCATGTAGCTACTTTGCTGGTTTATAGAAACCTGCTGCCTTAGAGTGCTCATAGCTCATCAGCACGTAATTTTTAAACATATTTTAATAGAACCAGAATTGTAGACTATACAGTAGTCTGTATGTGACCTGATTTACGATTTACATTTGCAGGTATAATTTGAAACCTTATTTGAGTTTTGTCGCCACGAATGTAGGCAACGAAAGCATGTATTTACAGATTGTCGACACAGCTAAACCTCGCATGTACAAACGAATAAACGATTGTGAGCAGTAGTGTCGTGAGTATGGCAGCCCAAGGGCGGCCTGGGAAACCCAAAAGTAATGTTCTTTCGATTTTTCGTTGTCCACTATTGTAGGCGTGGTGGGTTGGACGCACCCTGCTGATTGTAAGTCTGTACTTCACTGCACGTTTAATAACCTAAAAGTTAAAATGAAACACTGAACAGAAAGCAACGCATTATTTCCCGGCAGCAGATCGACTCAGAAATAGGAAATCGTGTCTAAATCCTTTTAATCCCTCTCACCACTCGAATGAGCGTGAGGACCCTGTGATTCAGTGAGTTTCGATTGAGCTCCGTCATAACCTTAGCGTGACTTTCTAAAAACTGCTCAGTAATTGTCACGCAACAACAGCAGTTCGTTTTTCACATGCTTTCATTGTCGGCCATTGCACTCCTTAGGCAGCTTGTCAAATGAATGCGGTTTTGTGAAAGCGAAGATGTACATAGATTTGCAAGCCATACAGTGGTGCGGGTACAGCAAAGCCCAGTCGGTTAACGCGGTGACAGCTTTTTATCGCAGACGCTATTGTCGCTCAGGCAAGCATCGGTGTTTGTGTTGACAGTGAACGAATTAGAATATGTTCACAGAAACGGCATACTTGAATTTATGCAGAAAACATAAAAGAGCTATTTTAAACTATAGTTTTTTGAACACAGGCAGGCTAGAGTTATTCAGATTTCGTCAGTTGATGAATACTTGGTTTCAATACTTGTAAAAGTGAATAAATCAACTCACTTGTTCTGAGATTTTCAGCTTGGAAGGGCATCATTATTAATGCTATGATGTATACTTTTTTTTCACTTTAGCCTAGGCCAGTGATGTGGGCAAGTTACTATATTTGCGGGCCTTTTTTACCCCAGACACTTCGTCTGCTGGCCATTGATATTCTTGGTGCATTTTCTTTTTATCATTCATAGGTGTTTTTCGACATAAAGCGGCCATTGCTTTTGGTTTGACAAGCCAAAATTTATCTTTGATTGATCGCGAATAGTGTTAGCTGTCTAACAAAAGTTCTGCGTTTTCTCAGTTTGTCTGTTATCAGATCTCTGGTAATGATCAACTTTATTTCTGGGTACGCAGCCTCAGCCTATATGAGAAGCGGTTGAAACAGGTTGTTTTGCTGAAGGCTTCAGTTTATACGTTCAGTACTAGATTAGCCAAGTAAGTCTATTGTTTAGCTTAGGGAGGAAAAAAGAGGGAATGAAGCATCAGGAAAATATGAATGGTTATACCATTAGATTGCCTGGATCACTATTTCGGATTTGATAGAGTTTTACGACTTCGCCGTTAAACTTTTGAACAATGAAATTTCAAGAAAAGATAAAGAATATGTATCAAACTAGGTGAAACTATATTGGTTTAACGGGTGTTTTGCTATTTTCTTTCATAGAATCATGTTTTGTTGCTTTTCGTCTGTTTCAAGAAAACAGAAGGGAAAATTCGAAAGACCTTTAGCTTTCGCATCGAGACGTATATGGGCCATATCCTGTGTTCAACAATTTCAGAGTTCTTTCACACCCACTTCAGTCGTGCACCATCTTCCAGAACAGACAGCCCGCGCAGTGTGACGTCCATGAATGACCCACGGCGGCGTCCATAGTTATTGATTAAGGCTTAGCCAAGGGTTTCCCAAACTTTCTCTGGCCATGTACCCCTTCAGCATTTCGACAGATGAGCATGTACCCCCTAAACATCAGCGCCGGAAGGATTTTTTCCAGTCAGGGACCAAAAGTGGATTTTCCAGGAGTGGGCCAAAAATATTTTTGCAGGGGGGCCAAAAGCGGCAAAATTTCATTTTCACCACTCGAAACTAAGAAAACAACTTTTTTGCAAAAAAATTCATTGGAAAACGTAAAATTTCAAAATCCTGGGGNTACCTTGCTCTCACTTCCGACGCCCATGCCCCTAAAATTTCATGTGACAAAATGGTTGAGGAAAATAACAAAAAAAATTACCNATAAGCATATATTTACTTTTGTTGTGAAATGCACTGATATTTATTTTTATTTTAATATTTGAACCAGAAACGCAGTCCACAGAGCATCAGCGCACACTATCTGTGCAACACAGATTGATAACAACTAACACATAACATTTTGCAACGGCGTTTGTGGTCGGACCATAGGATTACAGACACTTGTTTGCTAACTTGTAACTCTTCGTGCAACATTATATTACAGACACTTTCTTAACATAGTTGTTCGCTAACTCGTAACATTTGGTACAACACTACGTCCAGAGTAGGACACGAAAATCGCATGTGAAGGAATAGAGTCCAACCCTAGCCAAGGCCAGATGAAGTACGAATGCGTTGTGGCCTGCACACGTCCGCAAATTAATACTGGAACGTCCGGGCCTTCAGTCACAAAGTAAAATGCGGTTGTAGTGTTCAAAGAACAAGTACGATTATAAACAATCTGACTGCATCAAGCGCACAACCATGCATTGTTGGACTCCTTAATTGCATCGGTCAAGAAACAGGACACAATATGCCACAATGAGGCCTCAAAGGTAGGAATGTTACATTCAGCCTGATGACTATCAACACTCACTCGCCGCGGCAGGTTGTACAGTGCACTGCAAGCAAAGTTATATATAGGCTACACGCAGTCTCTGGATGTATGCCTTACTGAAATCACAGCATAATTGTGATACACACATGGACGTACAGAAGAAACGAAAAAGTACATTTTTCAGTGCGTTCAAACATGCGGAAAAATAAGTTTTTGATATCCCAGTTGTCTCTGAATGTCTTTGTCATCTGAAAGCTCAATATCTCGTACAGCCCCAAAAATGTGTAGTGGGCAACATATTTTACTCTTTGTATACCTTGCGTCAGCAATGGGATGACCGCGCTTTTTGCTGTCTTAACCTTAAATGTCATGCTAATGGTTTTGTGGCAGTTGAAAATAATTTCATGTGATTCTGCATAAGCCTGACACACATTCAGTATACTTTCCAACCCACATACGCTTGAACAAAACACAAATGTCATCAGCAAACATGAAGTGGTTCATTAAGATTTCACCCATATGATATGATATGACACCCAGCTTTAATGTTGTTTAGTTCAGTAGATAAATCCTCTAAATATACAGCAAACAAGTATGGACTCAATACTTCCTCTTGCCTAACCTGATTAGTAATAAGCAACAATTCATAAAAATTCAAATGTATTGAAATGAATAATGAAGAAATATATTTTTTCCTTCTATTGTTAATCTTGAATGTACCCCTTCAGATTGGCAAATTGCATTCGAATTGTTTTTAAAACGCAACACGGTATCGTTCACCTGGTGTTTGCAACATAGATGTAAGCCAAAGAATGGCTGTAAATGGAACCTATCTGCTTCTTACTTCAAGTTGAAACTCATATTAAACAGCTTGCTAGTCTGCGAGTAAAATAATTATTTCTTTGCGTGCATTTTCAGCAAGGTCATTTTTTTCAATTTATAATTTTTCTTGTGGAAGCACTCTGGAAATGAAATGCAAACAAACACAAACTGCATAAACCAAAAAGGTTTTTATCATTTTCAAATCAGTGCAATCGTAGTACATTCTAAGTGATTCTTTTTGAAATTTCATCTGGTTTATGCCTATCAGTTGTGCTTGGATCATATTACATTTGCTTGTGGCGTTTTGAGTTACTGTTTATGAAGAACAATTGATTTTCAAAAAAGGAAAGTCAATTATTTTTCATTATTTCCCAAACGTCAAAACGTGTTTAGGTCTGTACCGAACACGTACTGACATATGCTGACCACACACCTAAGCTTTTTAGAAAGAGCACACAAATCACATAATAGTGTTCTGAATTAAAAAATCCGAGTCGGGAATTCACGCAGAAGCAATTAGCAAAAGCTCTGATCTCAGCCACGCGGGCTAAACTGCAACATACCAAGCTACGCGATTTTTCCTACTGATGCTTGTCTTTTAAAACTTGTTGAAAATGAAGAACAAACAAAGCAAAAATTACAAAAAATACTTTTGCATTCACACGCATCTTTTCAAATATTGTATATGGGCTATTTTCCAATAGCTGAAGTATTTCGTGCTTGCATGATTCATGTGAACGAAGAGTGCAACCTGTAGGCTAGCCAACACCCAAGTACTTCGCGATTTTTCTTATTGTTACTGCCTAAATTGCGTTGAAATTCAAGCGCAAGGGCCAAGAAATACAAAAACAAGCACTCTTTTTATCTGCACACTTTTCCTTTGTGTCTTTTCCAATTACTTCCACGATGCTTGGGCGCACACAGCAAGCATGTCGATATTCCCTCCTGATGCTTGTCTTCTACAACCAGTTGGAATTGATGTGCAAACAAGCAACAGTTACAAAAGAAATATATTTTATATTCACACACATATCCACAATTCTGGGGGTTTCTTTTCAAATATTTCGACTTTGCATGGTTCATGTGAAAAATAGTACAGTGTGTGGGCTGGCCTATAGCAAAGCATACATTGCGATTTTTCTTGCTGATGCTTGTCGCCTAAAGTGCGTTGGACTTCAAGCACAAAGCCAAGAGTCATGAAAACAAGAAAAATTTTTCATATGCAAACTTTTCCTTCGATTGTTTTTCAAATGTTGCACTTTTCAAGATACTTGTGAAGGGTTCACAAGATGTTGGCGGAAATAACAAGCTTGTCGATATTATTTCATACATTTCGGCATTGACTTTTTTGTAATTTTTATTGATCAAATCTAAGTGATACTTTCGGAAAGTTTGTACTGTTCGCGTCTGTCAGTTGTGCCTGCATACGAAAGCTGTCGCGCGTGACGGAATCTGTGTCGACCTTGGTGGCAACGAGGTCGAGCTGTGTTGATCCTATTTAATCTTGATTGCTCCGAAAAAGAATCCGGTACCTGTTAAAAAATGAACTCTGAATCGTTCCATGCCAAATGTTTCATTCGTGGTTTTGAATATTCAGGAAAACTGAAACTAACTGGAACGGCTAACGTGTTTATTTGCACTTCAATTTCACGCAGTGCTTGTATGATAAACTCCGTTTAAATCCAAAGAGATCGTGGTAAATTACACACACAGAAAAGCAAATGGAAACAAACTGCGTAGTTCATCAAAAAAAGAGTAGATAACGTTATTCAGAGTTGACTTTGGTCTTCTCCAAATCGGAAAAACTTCCAGAAATATTGTAGGAAAAACGAAAATGACGTGCAGTGTGTTGGAAGTCTACTAACGCTTTCATGGACATTTTTATTGAGTGATAAGAAAGCTGTCTAATATGAGTTTCAACGTGAAGTAAGCATTGTGTGGCTGCCATATCAATTATGCTTTGGCTAATTAGTTCTACAAAAACTTAGGTGAACAGTATCATATCGCGTTCTAATAAAATTTGAATGCATTGTTCATATATTTCCAATCTTCATAAGCATCCCAAAGCAGAGATGCAAAATTCTCCATTGCGTAGCAAGAGCTAATTTGTTAAATACGATTCTCAAACAAGTAAATCGCTATATTTTCAGCCCAGGTATACAGTACCAAGGCAAAAGCTTACATGCATATTATGGTCTTGTGTTCGATATGAATGAAAACCGGGAAATTTCTGTATTTGTGTTCTGCATATTCAATGTGCACTACAAATTTACTTCAGTACAACCAGCAACATTTTTTATTCCGAATCTGCACTTTGCAACCTGCACTTCGATTTCAAAACGTTCGATATGACAGGAATAAACGCGAAGCATGTTCTCTGTTCTAGCCTTGAGAGATGCCACAGTGTCTGCATTCTGGTAGTTGTTCGGCAATATTGATGATAGATTTCAAACTGTCCCACGCAATTGTGATAATGAAAGCACAACTGACAGGCATGGATGAGACTAACTT
>JGI24159J19872_10005885_pt1 | contig 15882 bp, 10 predicted proteins | sample Ectturendosymbi4_FD_19872 | JGI IMG/M metagenome (IMG submission 19872) | reverse complement strand
TCACATCAATGGAGAACGGTCTCTCAAATTCCTCCAAGCGGTCTCTTAAAATTTCCTTGCGGTCACCAAAGCGAAACCTTAAAAAAAAACCTGATCAGGACCACGAAATTTTAGAACTTCTAGAAGCATTTCTATATCCCGCAGTTCCATAAATCTTCGTACACGATAGCTGTGAGACATAAAACATGTTCACAACTGCATTGCACAGTTCCAAGCAAACAGAAAAATGGCCGCAAGTGCAGGAAAACTTCCATGATTGATACAGGCGATTATGACGTCACACACGCAGTGTACAAGTTTAAGACAACCTGCAACGTAGGGGCCGCAACAACTTCGAATTTACGTTTCAACTGATGGCCGATGGTTTGCTAAACACTGAAGGGTTTCAGAATTTAAAATACTGTATTAGGATCAAGGGATTTTTAGAACATCTAGAAATACTTTTGTATCCCACTGTTCTAGAAGTCTCCACATTCGGTGTCAAGCTATAACATACCAATGGTGTCCGGTAGCAAGCGTGTGGACAGAAGTAGAGTAGGGCGGTAAACTTGCGGAGATTTGTTTGACACGGATAATCGCATATTCCGGTTAAACGCATAAAAAATCTTGGCAAATTGGCTACGCGATTAACCGGATTCGTCTGCATCAGCAAGCTGCAGATATGCGTGTCAAGAGAAAAAAGTTTTCTGTGATTCGCAAGTGATGGTTTGTTGAGCTCGCAAAAAAGTATACCAACGAATTTTTTGATAATATGTCCAATTTCTGCTTTCTAATCTGTCAAGCGAAAAACGTTAACGGACTTTTTCCAGAGCTAGTTTGTACTTAATTGACAGGAAATACATTCACCGTCGCTGCAAAATCGCAAAGTGGTAAGAAATGTTCCCAACACCACTCAGGCTTACTGAAATGTTTTTGACGCACAAGCGACTTTTTAAGCAACTCAGCAATTGTTCTGAATGTCATTCAACCCAAAAATACAACTTGTTCAATCACGAAAAAATTTATTATTGCAAAAACAAAAACAATGTCCAAATAAATGTGGCGAGTACGAACAGTCAGGACACGAAAAAAGCACAAAAAATCTGGAATTCCGCTGGTAGCCCTTATTAGCGGTCGCTTGAAGTTCCGTGTCGTATTGCGTTCGAAGCTTGCGGATGCACGTGAAAAAGAAGCAAATTACGTTGAGACGCAAACATGTGTTATTTTCAGGATGATTTTGCAATTTTTAGGCACATAAGGTCCCTCTGGTCAAAACGGCAAAATTATTTTAAGAAAGTAGAAAGTAATGAGCGGCCGCAAAGAAGCTAAAAGAAAGTGTCACAGCAGTCTTTGCTTTGACAAACTAATTTGCTGTTGACTTTTGCGTCATGCAAGCGCAAGTACTTGAACACACAGCTCTTGCAGAAGAACTGCTTTTACACATTATAGCAACGTTCAGATGTGCTATACAGCAGAAGCCATATTGTAAACGCTTACCTCCCAGAAGTCTTTGCAGAAGAGTCTTGAAATGATGACTGACAACCCCTTTTCTGACTAATGGAACTTTACAAACTTTTACGTAAAAAATCAGATCGAATCCCTTGCCTAACAGCGGTTAGGTACCACAGTTTAGAAAGGTTCAAGAGCCGAAGTTGAGCATGTGTCTTGCGTATCGAATTAGATTGTCTTCTCATCAGCGCCTTCATTCAAGTATTGAAATAACCAAGCTTGCTCGTGCATCAACATGTCAAATTGTTTTTGCTAAAATTACAATGGTGTCCTTAAGCTGTCAAACGTCAAGTATGCATGGCCACCTTGGCCAATTATCCCCCACTTTCTGGAATAATGCAAAACTTCTGCAGATTTCGATACATCTGCTTGGCAGAGCGCATAAAAAATCAGCTTAGACGTGAATAGTAAGCATTTCTAAAATGAAGTTGAAAACTGTTCTGGCCATCTTTGGATCATATACCGGAGGAAGGTTAAAAAATTGCAAGACATATCTAAATACTTGAACTTGAACAAAAGGTGGCGATCTTTGAATAGACATCGCAGCAAACAACCAATTGAAGAGTTATTGCAACATCCATTTATCATCTTTTCTTGTTTGCAAAATATTAGAATGCTCAATAGCTAGCCTCAAAACAGCCTCCTTTCTAATAGACTTCAGGTTGATTGATTCTAATACTTCAATTAAAACAAGCCTGGTACAGAAACGTTGCATGATAGTTATTAGTTAGGCCACATACCAATAAAGCCGCAAAGCAAGTTTGCTGTAGTCAGTGGCGTACGCAGTAAATTTTCATGGTATTTTCATTCAGTGGCATAGGCGGTCATTTGTATTTGGTGTGTGCTATTTATGACGTCAGAATTTGACGCCATATTCATGTTTCCAAGCCAAGTGTTTGGCGAAATTTGTTTACACAATATGCATGTTATTCTACACGCGCTCTCCTTATTTTTTTGTGTTACTGCATTGAATACAAACTATCAGCTCTCCAAAGTAAGATATCAAAGGAAAATGCACTTAACGCTATGACACAGTAGTTCATAACTATAAATATATCAGGCTGCGCAATGAAGCAAGGAAGCAAAACACACTCATCACTACGTCAGAGCAATTTACAACTGCAAAATCAGGCTGCGCTAATGTCTCGTCAAATACGAGCAGTTGAGCATAGGTATGCGACTGGATTGGCTGGCGCAGACCCCTGTTTGCAAGATCGAATCTTCCTAAACTAAAAAAGAATTGGAATGCGCATAAAGTACGCAAAAAAGTTCCGTTTTTTTGTTATGTGTAGAAGTCTAGCAAACTTTTAGTTTTCTTTTTTATCTGCTGAGACGATATCAAATGCCTGAATGCTTCTATGTTAACAACTGCTCGTTTGATCTCGTGCAACGGTTCTATCATGTTACAGAAATTGGTAATGTATCCAATGCGGTTAGCGCATATGTTGATCAGCCATTGCAGACAAAATAAAGACAATTGTTTCGGATAAAGTGAACCATTGCGGAACACAATCTCAAACATGTGTCGTGGACGAAAGGTCTGCAAAAGGTGGTGAGATGGTTTCTGGACGCAGACGATAACCCGGATTTCCACAAAAACGTAATTATTTCTTTTTGGCCTATTCACAGTGTTCCTTGAAATTTGTACGCAAATTCATCACGTGGAATTTGCATTAAGTCGACAAATTACCAAGTAAAAATTATGCGAAAGCAATTAATCTCCTTTGCGCAGGTAATAAAGTTTTTGTAACATATCAAACTAGAGGGTGTTAACCCTAAGCCCCCTTTGCGTACGCCCTTGGCTGTAGTGCAGAAGATGAAAAATGGAGGATGGTTGCCGCTTTAATTCGAGTATTTTAAGTTAAGCAATACATAGCGCAAGTTTTTGAGACGTTGCCATGAATGCAACTTAGTGATTGCTAGCATGTCAACAATTCTTTAACGAAACCGAAACCGTATTTGTCCAACTTTTAGAATCCATCTTTCTTGTTCTGAGCAGTTACCGCATCAAAGAGTTAGCAAAACTTAAATGCGTTATATCATGAGGAAATTGTCAAAACAAAGTACCTCATATATCATTACAAAGAAACTACCTCGTATATCATATCTAGAGGAAGTTGACCAGCTAAGTCATGCTTTTGCGCACTCATGAGAAAACCGAACTCGCGAAAGTTGAAAAGACCAACTGAACAGAAACCGTTCATGCCACGAAAGTGCTCACGTTGGTATCCTGCCATCTGGGCCTCGCATCTCGTTCTGTTCTGGTCAAAAAATACAAGTTCTTTATTTTTGTGTGTTGCGTAGGGCCCGGTGTACTTGTTGTAGCTGATAACCTGTCGAAAAAGAAACATTTTATTACACGTACCATGTTTTGAATGGGAGTTTGAGATATATTTGAAAAAAGATTTTTTCAGCTGAAACTTTTGGTGCAATTTAGGTTTTTTTTTGAAATCTCAGTCAGCAAACAAGTTGATTGTCTGAAAGAAGCTGTCAAGTGAAGTTATGCTGGGAAACAATCGCTGTCAAACCACATGCAAAACTTTAAGTAAGTACTAAATTCTAAAAATTCCGTTTATATCACGAAACTTCGGTATTCGAAGTAGCAAAGATGAAATTGTTTGAGAACTGAACCAGCAAATTTTACCGCTAATCCTAAGCATCTTACAAATTCCTACCAGGCTTGAGTCACGCCTATACAGAAGAACAAGATTCGTGCGATACTATAAGAGCATACGGAGCTTCATTCAGCATCCACCGAACTTCAGACATGCATTATATGACTTGAAATAATGCTTATCTTATTAATCAACAACAATTTTGCACACTCGTCTGAAAATTTCCTTGCGTGGTCACTTTTATCATAAACTTCAACGCATTAAATGCTTCCTTTAAATGCTTTAAATGCAACGCATTAAATGCTTCCTTTAAACAACGCATTAAATGCTTCCTAACAACGCCACTGCATTCCATGTTGTTACGATACATTACAGTATTTTATATATTTTTACATTCACATTTGCTTCACATACCTGAAAATGATTGACATGAATGTGAATAGGGTGGGCGGAGTGTGTGTTGGCGTTTGTAAAGTACCATTCCTGGATTGTTCCTTCCTCCATTTTGAATCTAGATTTGAACAAGAATTGCACATTTTTCCACATTAAAACGGAAAAAAATTGAGCAGTGCAATTAGCAAATCTGAATTCAGCTGATATCAAAATTTCTAGTTTTACGCAGCACCTTCAAACGAGTGTGCAACGTTGTCGTTCAGAACAACTTACGGAACGTATGTCATGTGTTGCATTAATGAAAATCGCATTGTAAGATGATTCCCTAAAAAATGCGCACAGCAAAGTACTACAGTAGTTCAATGCAAACCTTGCTACCCATCTAAAGTGCCACTACGTTTTGCACAATTTGTTGCTAATAAAAGATTTTTTAGCGATGTCAACAGAAAGATTGTTACTGAAAAAGCGTGCCGTTACTCTTGGTAATTGAATTTTTTTAAACTTAAACGATAATTTAGCGAAAGAGACCTGAAGCAAAAGTGGTGATCTTAAGTTCATACTTTAACATCTTTTAAACAAAATCTAAAACGTGATTGTGGTTGTTTGACTGGTCAAAAACGTTCTTAGTTCACATTCTTACTTGAAATGGTCTTCGCTGATGAAACTTTCCCTGTTCAGTCTATCTGAGGGGTCAACCTCGATGACAAATCGACCGGTAACCTGGTCCTGCCTTAAGTTGCGAAAATCCATGTTGAAGCTGGCCCGGGCCGGAAGCGAGGTCGGGATGGTGGCGCTGGTGCTGGTTCCATGGACATTGATTATCAGCAACTTCTCGTTGTACCGCTGGGTATTAGCCAATGACCGTACATCAGCCATGTCATTTACAGAGCGTATCTGACAACAATCAAAAAAGTTTCAGGGTTTAAGATGAAATTCTGGCACAAAATAGGAATAATCCACATGCTATAACCTAAAATTTTTAAATGCCACTCATACGCGACCGATGTGCTGAAGAAATAAAATTTTTGTCGAACGTAGGTGGTGACAGGCCAATTTTGTGAAGTGAAAACTGTGTGGAAAAACAACGAAGAACGCAGTGAGGCGTGAAGAACGTGCAGTTTTCAAATGCAGCCAAGCGCACAGCTTTATCACTTTCCTTTAGTTATCCTACCAGTCTTATTTGTAAATTTCTCCCAAAGTCTCCTTCAAAAGATTTCACTCCGTACTTCGATTTTAATCGGGAACAGAAAGACAGGAAATAAGGTCAGTTCTTCACAGAATTGATCAGAAAGTGCGCGGGCGCTGAGCAGCAAGGTCTGGAGGTTTTGAAACTTTCTTCGCAAAAACTAAGTTTGTGACAGCAGCGCACACTGCGTAAAACTGGAGTTACTTTTGTGTACATCATGGCAAGCCTTTCTGTTCGCCATAAGGTGATTTCCGAATTATGTCATGTACGCTTTATTACGAAACCCGTTCAAGCCTGCTAACTGATCCTTCCTGTCTGGCCGTGATGATGGCTTCAGAAGTGGAGTCTGACAACCATCGAGGTAGGTCCTTTGGCCGATACATAAATACACAATTTTCGTTGCTTTTGTCATGCAAATAAGTTTCAAAGCTTACGATTGCGTGCTTCGTCTGCCTCAGGTTTTCTTCACAGTACCTGAGCTGTTGTTTTTTGAACTTTTAGTCGCTTGTGCAACATTGGATACGAATAAACTTCCAATAAACTGCAAATAACTTTACGACTTTACATAGCGTTCGTAAATAGAACTGGTTGCAGTAACAACCACTTATTGCAAGCAAACCGTCCTTCAAACAAGAGACAAAAAGCATTCGTCGAATCTCACTATGCCAGGGGTTCCCAACCTTTCTTTTACCATGTACCCCTTAAGCATTCCGAGAGATGAGCATGTACCCTTCAGCATTTCAACAAATAAGCATGTACCCCTTCAACATGTTGATAGATGAAAATGTACCCCTAAAATATCGTATGACAAAATACATCATCATGATCATTCATAGATATATTTAACAATAAGCATATAAGGATTTTTGAAAATAATACTCAGTGATGTATGTATAAATATTTGGAAATAAATAATATGTGAATATATTTTCTCATCTTCTGCTAGCCTTAAATATACCCCTTCGGATAGACAAATGTACCCTATGGGGCACATGCACCCCAGGTTGGGAACCTCTGCACAAAGCGATCATTTACAGTGATTGCATACTGCGATGAGTAAGGTAAACTGGTCAACTGACGAAAAGGTGGAAAAAGCTTAATATGATAACGAATTCGCTTTAAAGGGGAGATAGGTTAAAAGAAGCCGTTTTTACGTCACCTGAAAAAAATGCATAAGGAAAAGTTTTTCAACAATCCATGTTTCGTATTCTAATCGTCTCAATGACTCATAATCCTGTTTCTATAATCTGTCGTACGTTTTGTATTACTACTGGGCTACGTGTCATAGATACGACGACAGCTTGTTTGATTACAGTTCCGATAATTTTAAAGATTTTATTTCCCCCACTAAACTTAGGAAAATAGCGTTCTCATGATACTTCGTTGAAAAACGTGATGGCAATTCTAAATATTTTCTCATGCTATGTCCGATTGCTGAATTACCCAAAGAGATAACGTCAACTAGAAAGTCATAACAAGTCCGAAAAGGTACCAGCCAAAACCTTATTACTGTAGTTTGGCTGTTTCTCAGCACCGGCGAAAGATTAAACCATCGAAAGCAATTGTGATGTTTATATATGTACTGCCACAGCTCGAACCGTCAAAGCGGTTCAAAAAGCCAATCAAAATACTGCACATCTGTGAAAGCAGCCAATCAAAATACTGCACGTTTGTGCTGATAAACCTTGTTATTTGCGTTTTGCGGAACGTGTAACTGTGTGATCGTTAATCCTGAATGACTCATCGCGTAAACCGTCAACCAGTTGCGCGTCATTTGTCACAAATGATAAGTGTACTCAGCGGTGATCTTACAAACAAACGTACAGTACTTTTGCATTTATTCTCGTGTTTCAAGTCAAGCATACTTGATATGTTCCCGGTGCGTTACAAACGACCAGCCATTCGGTTCTTGCCGATGGAACCAAGAAAGTTTTTCCGAGTGTTGGTGGGACCGCTTCATCCAAATAAACTCCGTCGATGGCGATCTCCCGAACCTCGCATCCGCTGGTAGATTTGCCACTGTTGTCAGTGAGCATCAATTCCAAGGCAGCACTGCCACCGGCATTCACCATTCTGTGTCACAATTAGTTTTCGCACTTAATCGAGCCGCTGACATTTTCACCTTCTTACCAAAGATCACAAATGACGTAGCAAAGGACATATTCCGGTATGCGAAGACCTGGGCTCGAACAGATACAAAACATTTTATAAGAAGCTTACGAGCTAAGCGATGTTACAAGCAACTTTGTTATACGTCGGTATTTTAAGCAGAAAAGGCCTGTAGGTCTAACCTTATCGTAAACACTCGTTTTTATAAAATTTTGTTTATGGATGAATACAATATGAAAGAGTTCCAACAGTCTGAAAAACTAATTGCTTGTGCGAACATTTCAGCATGTGTCTACAAAATTAAATTCGCAAAATGAAATTATTGCGAACGTGGAGGTCATAGCTTCTTTCCAAGGTCGGATGAATACAGACTTCGTTGTCTCGAGCGACGAGCAAGACTAACGTATTCACAACATAGGTTTGTTTTGTCTAGTGAACCACCCGTTGTTATGAATTCTAGAGAAAGCGGGAAAAACACTTTGCAGTTAACTCACCTCTTTCATTTGCAGTGTAATTAATCTGCCTTACCCTGGTTTGTAACAAAGCAAATCCAACCGTACCATTTTTGCAGGACCCTGCAATTAAGACCAAAGAGCCGCCCCAGCCTTGACAAATTATCTTGACCAGGAAACATGACAGAAAAGCACCAACGCTCGTCTACTTTGCTCAGTGTTTCTAAGCACCGGCTGGTAAATTTGAACGCATCCATGCTAAAGCAATGTAAAGAAATTGGGTCTTTGACAAAAGCGATTCCGAAGACGATTTGAGCTTATAGCAGACATGGCCGGCGTTAGCAAGTGCGGGGTCCTATTTGAAACGCTTTTGCGGGGCCCTACTCAGTGGTGTGCAGAAATTTTTGAGGGGGAGCATGGCGTAATGATAGAAATCGGTGATGTTACAAAGCGAGGAGTGAAAGGTTGACGCTCAGACCACTGCATACTTTACACGTGGAAAATGGTTACAGTGAAAAACACCTAATAAAGCACCGATTAAAGGAGCAGGCTACAAACCGCTTATTAGAGCAGCTTTTGAATATCCCGGAGAAGGCTAAAAATTATTTTCTCCATTCACACTAAAGAAATATATGAAGTGATTGTCGATCTATCAATACGTTTAAACCTACTTTTTAATTTTACAAAACAGGCAAGTACTGTAATGGCCTCAAACTTCCACAAAGGTTTTTCTATTTTCCACCTTTTCAGACTTTTTGCAACTTTTTTTGTTAGGCTATATCTCAGAAATTACAAGGCCAGTCTGTAAGATTGATGCCACAATCCTTGTTTCAGCAATGTTTCATGATGCAATTTTCACCACAAGAACATCATGAGGCTTACTTCACTTGAACGAAATTGTCACTTCTGTTTGCAAATGGCTCAACTGTTAGTCATTTTCTGTTACTATTTAAGGAACCGTTATCTTTGGCACACCTGAAATAGTCATTCATAATTACAACTAACTTCATTTCAAACGTTTTCGCCAATCTCAGGTTGCCTCATTAAATCTTTAAGAGTGGGAAAATGAACAAGGCTATTGAAAGACTAACCAAGCAGCACGTATTTGCAATTACGGACTAAACGTTACCTTTAGAAAACAAGTAGTAGTAAATATTGAAATATCAACATTCAACAACCATCGAACCATATTTTTCAGCAACTATTGAAAATGACCTGCCAAATACGAAACGCTTTTATAAATGAAATAGAAAACAGCTTAAAAAGTAAGCCCCTTCTGCCTTAGCGAGGTGCTAGTGAAAAAGCTTGGCTACTCACCACTGAAAGCAATGACCATCCTTACTATAGAACTTTGATGAAGGCTTTAAAAACCGTGCAGTTCACTTGGATTTTAGTTGGCAACTGATCCCATGCGTACAAAATACTGTGGGCCCCTTCAGAGTTTTCTGAAGTTTTGACCTTGCTCACTGCAAAGACTTTTTTAGAGACCGCAACTATATCATCTGAATACCGAGATGTTTGTTAATCAAGGTTTTGATGTACTTTGATGGTGGTATTAATTAAACCGGGTTTATACTGTATTTTGAGAGGCAGTTCGAAAAATTTGATACTCGTTTTGGTCTCTCAAAATAACATAAAAAACACTGGGCCCTGCGCCAGCACCATACACAAGAAGCTTCGATAGAAAGTGTAAGTTTGCGTTGGCTAGTAGACGGAGCGCGACGCCCCCTTTAGGGTGGGGGCCTATTAGAAGAAATCGGTCAAATCGGCTTAAAACCGGCCTGATAGCAGATCAAGTCTCCTTGAAGCAAGGCGTTACTTATGACGATACAGCAAATTGCCATTATGTTATCTCTCGTTCACTGCCTTCCCCTACACAACACAAGCATCTTCGTTTGTTTGTTTCTTTCTATCAATATTTGCGCTATTTGTTAGGCAAACATTAGCAGCCTTTCTGCAGATATTTGTATGGTTATGAAAAAAACTTCGTTGTCTTTACACAGTAACAATTTCATGGATATATAACAAAACACAAAAAAGGCTACAACGATCGTTCCACACCACTCTGTTATTTTTAATCCTGTCAAAGTAACATTCCTAATAGGATTAAAATGACAGAGTAGAGTGCATTGTATCATTTTTTAATCCAGTTGTTAAACCCTATTCATTCTTTGCCATCGTTCGTTATTCTCAACCCAGTTTATTCCGTTGCTCTGCTTATCTGGCAATGAGTTCCACACATGGACACCATCTCTGAGCATTACGACACCTGTGATCACGGTACATTGTATTTTGAAATGAATCAAGAGTTGACAAACCGGCAACGCAGGCTTTGTATGGCACGCAAAAGTGATAGACAGCCGGAGGGATTGGGATGGAGTAGGGAGCCAGCCGGAGGGATTGGGATGGAGTAGGGAGCCAGCCGGAGGGATTGGGATGGAGTAGGGAGCCAGCCGGAGGGATTGGGATGGAGTAGGGAGCCAGCTACTCAGGGATTAGGAATGGGAGGGAGGGACTGGGATTGGTAGGGAACCAAATACTCATTCTGAGTAACCTGTTGTGTTTGGTTACAAAATTGACTTCTGAGGCCTTCTGCACCAAAAGTAGTTTTAATTTGCAAGCAAGGGATTGGCAAACATGTACTGATTTGAAATTGCCAAGTAAAACAACTAGAAATAACAAAAACCTTTAAAAATCCCAAGTGCCAGGGTCCTCCTTACTCGCTGCTGCCAACAACCAAGGTTGGATAAAATTACATACACAGAGTTCTGGTACCTGAATCGCTTGATCTNTCCTGTTGTGATGTTGACTTCAGGCCACAGATCACCGTTTGTGGTGAAATAGTTGATTGCGGATGAGGATTTTGTCAGATGGTCTTCCAGCTTTGAGTTCAGCCTGAAAAATTCAGCGCAATCAAGGAAACGGCAAATAGGAACAAATAATAATGATACAGCACGGAAATCACAGAACAATGGGTTAATTTGGCTGTAAAGTTTAATCAACACATTGTGACTATATATTACTTGCGATTCCACATGGAATTTTAATGTGAAACAAAATGACGTTTTCATAGCATATCTGTAAAAATTGTTTCATAGAAAACAATGTTGCATCAAACCTGTTTGCGTACTATAATAATAAGAAGAGAAATGAACTGCAGGGGTCGATGAAAAACTCTCGGAGATTAACCAGGCGGGATGGAAATCGTCAGATTTTACCTCGTCACGCTGCGTCGATGGTTTAAAGAATAAAAACGACTTACACAAAAATAAGCTTTTGTTGTGCACCCTTTGCCGGTTTCCTCTACGCACTGAGGTATATCAACAAATCAATTCCAACTATTTCTTGAAAAATTCGGATTCTAGTAGTTACTGCAGTCAATGCAAAACTTTATCACTGCATTCGAACCCTGTTTGAAGTTTCCATGTCTCGTTGGCCAAGCATATTGCCCCAATTTACACGCTGCAGTAGCTGAAGCATAATCATGTTTAAAACCTTTAAGAAAGGACGAATAAACCGGAGAGCAGTAAGTATATGACCGGTCTCCTGACATTTTCCATCTATCGTTTCAGCGTGGGGTCCGTTGCCGACGAAAATCAAAATAAACTGGGGGATTTTTTTAACATCATCATTCATCATAATTCGTTTGGTAATCGTAACAGTAGTCATTGTTTTCCGATGTGTGATCTAGTCTTTCAATAGCAGCTCGTTAATAGATTTTGAGCTGGGAGCGATAAATGCTTACAAACCAGAAATTCCGAATGCTCGGGTTGCCGGTTGCTTTTTTCATGTTATTCTTACCCAAAGTATAATTCGAAACGTTTGCGAAGTTGGACAAAAACAACGTTACGAAAGGGACCAGGAATTCACTATAAAAGTGAAATGCATTTCATAATTGGGATTTGTGCCATCTGAAGAGGTTTCTGCCGTACTTGAGGAATTGGAAGATGCTCACAATTGCAAGATGCTCTGTTGCATTACTTCAGATGTAATTACATTGGTGGCGTGCAGATCGGTATCTTGCACGTTCCCAACACACACCAGGATGATCGGTTGTTTTCTCTTAACTCTGGAATAGTTTACAGTATGTATAGAGTGTGGTTCTCTGAGTTACAACTTTCAGTGGCGCCAGGGAAATTCTAACCATTCTTATGCTGCGCTTTCGATTCGAAGTTAAGGGCTTACTGAGAAGAAATGGGAATTATTTAAGGTGTGCTTTCTATGATAACTGGTGTGGTCGTTCCGTTTACCCCAAAGGAGTTAAAGCTGACTAAAACTTAGGTGATTAGATATTCTACCTACACGACGATTTGCATTGGAAAATGACTTGAAAGGAGCAAGCTATAAAAATTGTCAATTGTTTTTCAACTACAATTGTTCACAAACAGGATATATTTTTACTAGAGAAACGTGCGCTACTGCGGTATACCGCAGTTTAACACGTAGTCCACTCCGCGTCCAAGCGGTTGTCAATCGCTGCGAAAAAAACAGTATTGCAAACCTTACAAAAGTCACGAATACGAAACGAACAATATTAAAAAACATTCCCTAGTTAGAATGTAGTTTCCGCCTGTTTCAAGGAAACCAGGAACCCCTCAAGTGCTCCCAACTTTGCAAATGTGAATCAGCAACACGCCATTCGTGCACCACAGAGGAAGCTAAGCATTCTGAGCTAAGCCGACCCGCGAACATGTATCAACAAGCTTGAAGAAAATGTTACGACGCACTGCTCACGCAGGCGAAAATTTAAACTTTCGCGAGGCTGGTTGCTTGTTGGCGACAATCGTGACCCGAACCCCTCCGAGACATTCAATGAATTATAAAAACAAAGCAGGCACATATGGCAAGCCGCTGAGAATGGCAGAAGCTATACTCTGAAAATCGTTTTTGAATCTGCTGTTTCGTATTCCAAGCAGTTCTGATGATAAAACTCGTTCTTTATGCACCGCGCCGAGATTGCAAAGCGTGAAAACTAAGGTGGCACATGTTTTCGGAGAGAATATATGCCTTGCTTGTAAACACTGTTGAACGTTGTACTGCAAGCTTTCTGCCCGATTCAAGTGCAATAATATTTTTCACTAAAGTTTAAGCCAATTATCAGCAGCAATCGATGCTGTTTTCAGCCTTTTTTCAATGCGTCACTAAACTATGGTTGAAATACGGATTTATGTTACTAATTCTAAGTCCAGTAGGACAAGTTGTCCAAATTGAAACCATAAGAAACTTGACAAATTCGATTGTGTCTGTCTCTTTTCCTTTAAATAGAAAAAATGTTTATATTTAGTTCATCCAATTTTTATTTAAAAATAAGCGGTTTTAGAGAAGAATAACGATAGGAAGAAAGTGGATTTGTTTCAAGCCGGACAAGTGGTGTTAAATTACCCTTCACTTTGTGCAATTTGGGAAATTCATTGTAAAACCACGTTATGGGTCACTGCTACGCAATCGCTTGGTGTACATTTTCAATTAAGTCATCTGTTAATAGGAATTGGAAGATCTTCCCACTTCAAAAGTAAGTTAATCCATTTGACATTGCTGGAACATAATTGGGATTGTTTTGTGGAAAATACCTATGTGGCTCTTTAAATAAGCGCCATTGTCCTGTCTAGTGTGCTTTATCATTCAGGTCTTTGAACCGATTATATTACAAAAGAAAATTATATTAAATTTGGCTTCACCAGTTTTGAATTCGAATGGCTGGCCTCAAGTGAAGGTGATCTCAAAATAACTGGGCTCGAAGGTGGTCTCAAGTGAACGTAATCGCAAATCAAGGTGATCTGAGATTAATGTGGATTTCAAATGAATGTTGTCTCAAAGGCGTGCGCAAAGGGGGGTTGGGTTAACCCCTTAAATTTGATATTTTACGGAAACTTTATTACCTGCGCAAAGGAGATTAATTGTGTTCGTATACTTTTGCTTGTTAATTTGTCGACATAATGCAAATACCACGCAATTAATTTGTGTACAAAATTCAAGAAATGTTGTAAATGGGCCAAAAAGAAATAATTAGGTTTTGGTGTGAATCTGGGTTATCGTCTGTATCATGGGATGGCTGAAAGGTGGGGGGTACAAGTGCACGTCAAAAAATCTATAGAAAATACTTTGGTTTGAATTGGCAGTTGTGACGTCACAAGCATTGAAATATGACGTCATTACCTATACACCGTGTGAAGGTCCAAATTACATTCACTTAAACAAAATTACACCACTAAGAAAACGTATCGGTGAACCACATGAAATTTAAATAGGCTGTTACAGGGGCGACCCAAGTCAACAGCGTCACTCGGACTCATCATACGATTTATTCTGACTGAAATAAAACCGTTCGACGCCTGCGTCACTGAAATTTTAATTTTCTTTATATGTGGCCCTTTCTAATAATTTAAATATTAAATATAGGGAAATTTTTGCGAAAGACAAACCATGAAGAAAATTAATGTTGGACTTCACCCAAATGTTTCTAATTTCCTCAAGTGTTTCTAATTTTACCCAAAACTTTAATGAAACCTCCTAATTTTCCCAAATTTGATTTAAGTTTTTGAAATTTACCCAAATGATTACAGTTTGCTGAAATGTCAATGGAACTGTCTAATTTGCCCAAATATTGAATTTTTTTCCCAAATAATCACCAATTTTCCAGCTATGGAGATGCGACCGCATCCCCTGCATCCCCATGCCGTACGCTTATGGCCATCGAAGCAGTTTCGTAAAGTCAGAGTGTCGGAGTGTGCCATAGCAGTTTAAGTAATTTGTTAATCTGCGGGACCTCAACAGCAGTTATTTACGTAGCAGACAAGATTCTCACCGCGCCGACTTAAACGCGTTTCAACCAGATACTAACTAATATCGTCTTGCCCGAAATGCAGCAGTACGGACTGACTTAGACATTCTTATAGCGTGAGAAGGACGACGTCTTGTAGATACGGCAAACAAGCGTGCTTCTGTCACATAGTCTGACCGTCGCGTTATGTCACAGTACCACAGTTTTATTATAGTCCTTGGTGCACGGTGCTGTCACGACACGCCCGACATTATATACGGGAGCGCTGTGTTGATGCTGTTTTGCAGTTTATGGTTGTATGGGGCGCAAAATAGAGTTTCAAGAGACTGTAAACAAAAATTGTAATTTTTGTCAAGCAATTTTTGCGCTCCCGTCAAAACGGCGTCCATGGCAAGTGCAATGCCTGCCATACCCTACAAACCACTGCCACTAGGCTGTTAAAAACGCCAAGAACACAGTTTAAAAAACAGGCAAAAATGACATAGTGGGTATTGATACCTGTCACAAACACATTCAAAATCACTTTTCCACTTCTTAAACACCTAGTTAACGTATCTGAATACTCATTCGACAACTGCATTAGATACCGGAATGCAAAGACAAGACAAAGCATACGTAGCAAATAGCAAGTTGCCTATAACGATACAATTTGTGTTGCCAATGCACAAATAAAATATTGCTATTTAGTATTGCCAATGCAAAAACAAAAACATGATTGATATTGATCTATCAAATATTTCATTTTCCGTATAGGATTCAGCAAAATTTCACTATTTAGAATGGTGTTAAAGCGCTTGAAATTGCACCAATTTTTTAATGGTGGGGCACGACCTTTTTCCTAAACACAAGCATGGGTGT
>JGI24159J19872_10005884_pt1 | contig 15884 bp, 11 predicted proteins | sample Ectturendosymbi4_FD_19872 | JGI IMG/M metagenome (IMG submission 19872) | reverse complement strand
TTCTTTGAACAAAGGGCTTTTAAACACATCTTCGCATTTGTGTTAATGCCAATGTGTGCGTGTTTGAAAGAACACATGAGAATCGACTATGTGTTTTCCGCTCTTTTTATGGTTTGCCCGGGCAGCGCTGTTACCTGCAATCGCCAAGACTGCAACAAGCAAAGCATACAACGAGTGCAAAACACTTGGTCAATTGAGACTGATCTGTGTTTAAATGCTCGGACACAAATGTCGTTTTCCAAACAGCCATTTTCTTGATTCTGGTTGCAAGAAATAACAAATGATCCCCAGGCATTGACGGCAAAACCAGCGACGGCCTTTGCAGGAATTGTTTGTATTACCGTTGTCTTGAGGTACGTTTCTGCTAATGCAGTAACTGTTCTCTGAATCGTCTGAACCTGTGAATGTTATTTTTTGCTGATTTCCTCATGGTAATAGCGCTGCTTGTAGAAAATACTTGATTAAATTACTCAAAAACGTTTAGTATATTCTCTTAGTTTTGTGTTCATGATTTAATTCGTTTTTCATCCAACTTGATGCACACCAAGCCAATTAAAATATTAATGTGTGAAAACGAACAGAAGACGGAGCTGGGCCTGAGCCATGAAAAAAGAGAACTCCGGAGCCACACTCATGAAAACCAAGAGCTCCGGAGCTGAAGCAATGTTCGTGAAAAGAAGAGCTCCGGATTTGGAGCTGTGACATTTTTACGACGGCTCCGCAGCCCTGAAATAATCCACACTGTAGCGGGGCACATAGACGATCCAGAGTAAAAATTCAACAGATGAATTGCTTTAGCAACAACCTCCAACGATGTTATAAATCAAAATTTGAAGGAATCTAACAAGTCATAATAGTTGGATACTGAAGTTAACTCAATGATCGATTAGTAATTGAGCATTTTCGCCCCCCTGATGTTTTTTCGCCCCCATGTCGCCCCTTTTGTTTTTTTCGCCCCCTTCACCATCAAAATCGCTCTTCCGCCCACTTTGAGAAACACTGGTGTAGAACAATATTTTTCAACCGAGGTTCCGCGGAACCTCAGGGTTCCGCGAGTGGCTGCCAGGGGTTCCGTCGAAACAGACCGAAAGTGCCTGGGACAAAATTCGCAATCACAATTCTATGTGATTGAAGAAATATAGACACTTGGATAATGGCATAGGGTTCCACGAGCAATGCAAACTTTTGCGGCAGGTTCCACTGCAGCAAAAAGGTTGAAAAGCATTGGTGTAGAAACTGGTTCAATTGGAAAAGTTTCTCTTTCTTTTAGGTTTGTGGCTGCACCCAGGAAAAATCATTCCACATTAGTGTAATGCGCTATAACGCTGAACTAAAACTGTGCAATCTTTATCAGTTCGCTGAAGCATTCAATGGTATTGCAAGTTGAAAAATATTTTGCCTTCTTTCATGTTCCGTCATTTTTCAATAATTTGCATTTGGTTGATGCTCTTTTTTCCCGAACTCAAACAAGTTTTGGTACCGGTCAAACAGCTTAGCTTCATCAACAGAAACGTTTCTCTCAAGCAGACAGGCTACCTCTCACACGGTTCAACATTTTCCCATTCAGTTGTTTGCAAACGGAGGAATCTAGTTAAAGTTGCCCTCCCATAAAAGAAGCTACGCCACCAGCTCGTATCTTGTTGCAGTGGAGTAGGGACAGCTTCCTGTATCTGTATGTAATTACGATATATCACAGCCAGTGGCGTAACTGCTGAGGGCAGAGGGGCGAATTGCTCCCCTGGCAAGCTAAATGTAAAAATCGGTCTCCCAAGTAACTTATGTTTAGGTTTTAGCATTCCTTTGGTTTTCAGTAGGTTGTTGTTCTTGTGAGTTTTTCGGATTATTTTCCGGTGATTCAAGGTTTTAGTTTAGCCATCCACACCGGACTCACCATGATATCTCAGTTTTTTTCTGAGTGTTGGCTAGTGGACCCCGTACAGTGGCCAGTGGGCCCCTTTTATCTAAGTTTACCGCCCTGGCTCAAACCTTTTGTTACGCCGCTGATTATATTTGTGCAAAATAAGAAATGCAAAAAAGAGGATATTTTGACATTTTTGAATGTCCTCGGATATTATTTCATTTCTCATGAAAAAAGTGGACATGTACTCCAAAGAGAGGACGTATGGTAGCCCTACTTAACAACGCCACTCATATGCGACCTGAGCAACACTCAGATGCAAAATCTACCAGTAACGAGTAGAGACGTAAGCTAATGTGTTCTACGTGACTTGGCCTTGCATTCACCACATTCAGATACCTGACCGACTTTCGGGAAAACAATGAGTGTAATATTTGTTTCGTCACAATATCAAATGATGTACAAGCGAAATACTGCCGTCTGGACGACCGATAATTTTAATAGCGTCTGCAAACAAATTTCCTCGCTAATGAAAATGACTAAGAGGCACGCACATGTTGTACATATGGCTAAACACATTACCATGGTCGGGGGGGCCTTGTTGGTGGGGGGAACTGGGCTCCTTGTGTCCCCCCTAAATCCGACGCTGGATGGGTTTATGGCTTTTCTCCCAAGGTCCCTTATCGGGTGCCATTTGTTGCAGGTCTCTACATCGCCTTGAACTACTGAGGCAAGAACAAGAGAAAGATAATAATTCAGGGCATTAAACTAACAGGAAAGCAACCAGCAACAATAGAGATCACACAAAGAAATCACTCTCGTCATTACCATTAGCAAATGCAATCAACTGTCCATTACGTTCACAAGTATTGCTAGGGGTCACCATGGTCGTCGGAAGGGGGGCAGGGGACAAGGCCTCCCCTGGATTTTGAAAATCTTAGCAAAAAAGGTTGTTTTAGTTTCGAGTGGGAAAAAACAATTTTGCCACTTTTGCCCCCTAGAAAATCAAGATCACTCCATCGGGATCACTCTGCTGATGATAGGTTGCACTAGTTTTATATAAGGATAAGTGAATTTCGATCATTCGCTTGCGGTGACTATCACACTGACTTGTTACTTATGGGCGCCATTTACCGGTAACCATTTATTCACATGTGGCACCATCTCCAGGCCGACACATTATTGAGCTAGAAGAGCCACACAAACTTCTCAGCGAGCCGCAGTTTGCCCATCAATGTTCTATGCAATGCTGTATGATCTACTGACCCTAGAACCATTATTTCGTCACAAGTAACCCAATACACTGCTGCTACAGTTCTCTGGCCTTGCCTTCCTGATTATGTTTTGTTCATGCGCAGGTTAGTCAATCTGTTGTGAAAAACTGACCAGTCAGTGAGATTATGTAAAACTGTCTGCTGCTGTTCAAACACAGAAAGTTTATCGACTTTTTCAAAAGCAAAGATTATGATTTCGAAACATCTTTTTATACAATAGGTGGAGTAGCCTATCATGGAAGTCTATTGTCCAGTGGTGATATATATATGTTTTATTTTCATTTTTTTAAATTTTAATTATATATTTGTTTCAAACTCGAGATGAATGTCGCAAGTGCTGGCAGTAGACCGGTGGTACACATTGCAATACATTAAAAAATTCTTGGAGTAGCACTGGGCAGGCGGTATCTTTTAAATTATTGTGACCGGTCAGGAAAAATACCACAAAAATTGGAACAAGCTGCATAATCACATATTGTACATAACGCACCAATAATTAAAGAATCTGCTGGAGTTGTGATTCCCATGTTTCTGAATCCAATTTTTCTGCTTCCAAGAACTGATCATTACGCCGGATATGCTATTTCAATATTTATATGAACGAACCTTAGCAGTCAGACTATTGTGACGGCCTGGAGACGGCGCCACATGTAAATAAATGGTCACTGCTAGAGGGTGCCCATAAATAACAAGCCACTGTGATAATCACCACAAGCAAATTATCGTAATTCACTTATCCCTATATAATGATAGCGCAACGTGGTAAGAGTGAACTCGATGGGTGACCTACTGATACTGTAGTTGCGATTGATAGTTGAATGTGGTGGGAAGCAAAGAGTGAACTCGTCGATGGAGCTCTATTGCTGCTGGTTGCTTTCCTGTTAGTTTAATGCCCCGAATAGCCATCTTTCGCTTGTGCTTGCCTGAGTAGTTCAAGGCGATGCAGTCAACTGCAACACTACTGTACCTCATGCGTGAGCCTGAGACTTTAGCCATATTACCAATGCTCATTGTGCCACCAATGCTCTCCAGAAACGCAAATTTTTTTTTCCGAATGGACTGTTAATGTAAAGACTACACTAGGAACAAAATTTTTCAACGAATTAAATTTTGTAGAAAGTAGAAATTACCTAAATACTTCTTTTAGTTGTGTTTAACTTGGTATAGTTCAAATTTTCCTGTCCTAAGTTCCTCGCTGCTCGCGATGTAGGTTCATCGCAGTAAACAGGCAGGTTTTTTAGATTTACAAACTCGTAAGAACAAGTTTTTAAATACCGGAAACATTATTTGTTGGCACAAATTTTTTTGCGAAAAAAGCAAAATGGTAAATTACTATTCAGCTTTGTGTTTGAGCTTTTGAAAGAGTGTCAGTGCAAAAATTTTGTGAAGTTGGCAATTACAACAAAACAAATACGGAGCTAATTCCATCCATTACTATTTTCAACAAACGATAAAAACTTTCAAGGTAGGCTAACTCTTCTAGGCCGTAGCTGCATTGACGCAAATGAGGCACTTGCCTCGGTGAACGATCTGAATTGCTGCCAACAAACATTTATGAAACGCTGAATCAAATTACATTTTATTGTATGGCTGCTTTAAAAAGAGCAGCACTGCAGCTACACTGTGTTGCACAAGAGATGCCACCAACCTAAGGGAAGAACATGACCTGTTTAAGATATCTTTACGAGGTCGTGGGCAGGACGTTAGGTCTACATAAAACACATTTAACAGCATGCCTAACCGAGGATGTAAATAACATATTCGCCTCGGTAAAAATTTCACCCTGACTACGGCCATGCTATTAGCAACATTTTTTCACTAAATTCGAAAATTGTTTCATGTGCAAAGTAAAGAAAATCGTATACTACAAATGGACTTTTTGGAAATGCAAACCGCAAACATTAGACTTCTGTTACAGTTGCCAGATGGGCTGTATTTCACTGGCCTGGCCGGTATTTTACGTCAAATTTATCAGAAGCCGGTATTTTATAAAACAGTGCCCCCTGGAGCCGGTATTTCGAAAACAAATAATTTGCCGCAGCTGCAAAACCAACTAGCGCAGAACGTCTCTCTGTATTCCCTGTTTAGTCGTACGGTATCCGCCGGTTAACACAACCTCGTTTATACAACCAACCAAGGGCGTACGCAAGGCGGTTTGGGGTTAACCCCCCATCGAGCTTGATATTTTACAAAAACTTTATTACCTGCGCAAAAGAGATTATTGTTTTCCCATATTTTGCTTGTCAATTTGTTGACTTGACGCAAATACCGCGAAATGAATTTGCATGCAAATATCAAGGGACATTGTACATGTCCAAAAAGTAATAATTAGGTTTTGGTTAGAATGTTGGTTATCGTCTGCATCCAGAAACCATCTCACCACTTTTTGTAGACCTTTCGTCCATTAAGCATGTTCAAGATTGTGTTCCGCAAAAGTTCACTTTATCCGAAACAATCAATGGCGTACGCAAGGGGGTTTGGGGATAATCCCCCCCTTGAGCTTGATATTTTACAAAAACTTTATTACCCGCGTAAAGGAGATTGATTAATTGTTTTCGCATACTTTTTGCTTGTTAATTTGTTGACTTACTGCAAATACCACGAAATGAATTTGCATGCAAATTTCAAGGAATATTGTAAATGGGCCAAAAAATCACAATTAGGTTTTGGTGGGAATCTGGGTTATCGTCTGCATCTAGAAACCATCTCACCGCTTTTTGTAGACCTTTCGTCCACTGCGCATGTTTAAGATTGTGTTCCACGATAGTGCCCTTTATCCGAAACCATTGCATTTATTTTGTCTTCTAAGGCTAATCAGAGCAAGCGCTGATCCCATTGGCTACATTACTAATTTCTGTAGCATGATAGAACTGTTGCACGAGCTCAAAAACAGCAGTAGTTAACATAGAAGCATTCAGGCATTTGATAATGTTTCAGCAGAGAAAAAGGAAAACTACACGCTTGCTGGACTTCTATAAATAACAAAAAATCGAAAGTTTTCTTGCGTACTTTATGCGCATTCTCAATTCTTGTGCAGTTTGGCAAGATTCGATCTTTCAAACGGGGTTGTGCGTCAGCCACCCAGCCGCACTTTTTCTATGCTCGACTGCTCGTATTTGACAAGACATTAGAGCGCAGTCTCAATTTTGTAGTTGTAAATTGCGCTGACGCATTGGTGAGTATTTTACTCCTGATATTTTTGCAGTAATGAACTGCTGTTTCCTAGCGTTAAGTATATTTTCTTCCGATATCTAAACTTGGAGCGCTAATAGTTTATATTCAGTGCAATGACACACAAAATAAGGGGAGTGGATGTAGAGAAATATGCATATTATGTCAACAAACTTCGCAAAAAGGTTGGTTTGGAAATATGGATATGACGTCAAATTGTGACGTCACAAACAGCGTACACCAAACACAAATGACCACCGTATGCCACTGAATGAAAACACCCACCATGAAAATTTTCTGCGTACGCCACTGCCACCAACCGTCAATTACATTCAAATCGCTTGGAACGAAGTCTTGCAAAGTCATTTCCCATTGTAAAACTCCGGTTGATACATTCAGCTACCGCTTAATTCATCCACGTGTGATTACCCATACAAGCAAACTGTGTTTACTTGACGGAACAGCATTTGAGAAAATAGATATCCTAAAAAACACCTCTATTCATTAAACACTGTAGTTCCGTTTTTATGTGAGTTACAGTGGTTTGCTAATGCTTAGCATAAGGCTATAGTCTATAGCCTATGCTCAAAAAGCCTATGTTGCTGTTGACTGCATCGCCTTGAACTACTGAGGCAAGCACAAGCGGATGATGGCCATTCGGGTCATTAACTAACAGGAAAGCAACCTGCAGCAGTAGAGCTCCTCGATGAGTTCACTCTACTACTACTAGGCTGCACTATCATTATATAGGGTAAGTGAACTACGATAATTCGCTTGTTATGACTATCACAGTGACTTGTTACTCATGGGCACCATCTAGCGCTGATCATTTATTTACATGTGGCACCATCTTCTGGCCGGCACACATATGTTTATGCACAGTTTGAAAAATTTTTTAATCAAGCAATGTGGGAGCTTCATGAAATTGAAAAGAAAATAACACACAAAATAAATGCATTGTCAAAAAAGCGTCCTTTCAAAAAATGTTATGCGAGAATCCTGTGCCATTAAAGATCCTCCTACGAATTACGACACAGCCTAGAGCTGGCATGGAACTGTTGACAAAATGGCTGGTATATTTATTGTACAAAACGCATCTAGCAATCATAACTTTTGCACAAAGTTGTTCACACTCATTGAATCTTCTTTTAGATTTCATAAACCCTTAAAATTGGTGCTCTGCAGCACCTGAAGTCCAGTTCAGGCATACAATATTAGTGAAATATGGTAAATAGGTACTGAGAAAATCTGCTTCTGATCTACAAACACCACATACTTTCAAAAGTAGGTCGATGTTCAACATCGAGGACCTTCGCAACGTAATGTAGACAGTGCCGGATTAACAATAGTAGCAAATGTAGCAATTGCTACGGGCCCCACGCTTTTGGGGGCCCCGCGGTCTTCTGTAACAAATCTTCTTTATTGCATTACATACAAGATTATTTTCAGTCTAACAAGCCAGTATTTTCCTAAGTTTTCCAGAAGTAGTAAGCGAGGTTTTCAATTGAACGCTGTCTGTGTCCAGAAATTATTGTTTGATTCATTTTGTACAGTTACGTAAAAAAAACGTATAAGATTGCGGTCAGCATTTTCGCGATTTTAGCTGATTTGCTGCTAAATCTAGCAGGATTTTCTCACTGTTAGCTGTAAAATTTTCAATCTTGCAGTTTGTCGATTTCTAGCAGGATTTTACCAATCATTTGGCAGGCTTTAACAAGTGACAAATTCCTGACCAAAGACCTGTTTTAACAGTTTTTCAAGATGAAAACGTTTACACTTTCATCAAAAAATACACTGTACTTCTCTTCTTTACGACGGTTTTAATTGGGCAACACCAGGGCAAGCACAACCAGCTGCCTGCAATTATTTGGAATTTTTATTATGATGCAACGAAGCTACTTCAAGCAGATAATTGTATCATAATAGCAATTATTAGATGGCTTGGTGATGCCTAAATGATTTGCTTACGAGCTTAGTGAGCGCGTTGGTAGAATATGTTTTTATCGCACGGCACGATATTTTCAAATGGTTCAGTTATGCCAATGCTAATAAGTAGTAATGTTCGGTAAAAACTTCCTAGTAAACCAAAGCTGCCAAACGTTTCGATATATATGGTTGCAAGATTCAGAACTTAAAAGTTGGCTCAGTGCCTACTGCCTATCCTGCTGATTCACGAAAAGCCTTCATAGCGAAACATTGTTAGCTTAAAAGGCATTGCTTGGAGCAAAAGCACTGAAACAAGACTAAAGAACTTTTTGCTTCTCCCTAATGCAACACAAAGTTTTAAGTTGCAAAGACCAGACTTGGAAGGTTGTAAGGCTGAAGGCGAACCTATGATCAGGTTGAAGGCGAAGTTATGCTCAGACTTAACGAAGCTATAGGGCTGAAGGGTCAGATTTGGCAAAGATATAGGACTGAAGGCGAAGCTATGCTCAATTGTTTATCGCTGAGCGTTGTTCTACTCCAGGGTCGGCAGCCTTTCCCTAGTCGCGGGCCAAATACACACTCTGCAAGATATGGTGGGCCGCACTAATTTTCCACCAACAATTCCGTTCCCTTTGCTGTTTGTGATGTTGTTACAACTTGGGAATTTATGGATTTATAATCAGATTTATTCCTGATTTTCACAGTTCATAAAGAAAATGGAAAATACGACATTCAGTACATGCACTGTGCAGTTTCTCATAAGTAGTTCCGCATATGTATGCAATACAAGAAGTTGCAAGGAAGGCAGATTCATAAAGTATAATACCACTTGGCGGGCCATAAAGTTACTACAATTTATAGAGTGTCTGCCGGCCGGATGCGGCCCCCTGCTGTATAAAAACATGCAACCATATGAAAGAGATCATCATGAACTGTGTCATACAAAAAACGAAGTAAGCTGCAGTTACGTTGCTCAAAATGTTGACTGAAATAAAATTGTGGGCCGAAACGTGTGTTGGCCAAGACTGGCATTTCAGCCCATGCTCATTGAAAGCGAGTGCAAAACGAAAATTTAATATATTGTATAACTTTATAGGTTTCATTTAATCATCTTAAAACTGACAGATTTTTCACAGCATTTCATTGCTTTAAGCAGATTTTAGCTGAAAATTTGTGACAAGACTTTTAGCAGAATCTAACAGTTTTTTGTGACACCATTTAGCAGATTTAGTTCACAACCATCTGGCAACACTGNCGGTCAGCACGATACACTCAGACTGTTATGTCACGATGCGAACAGGAGAGAGCATGAAGAGAGTAAAGCTAGTAACACGGATGCCTTGCCCATACATTTTATGATTTAGCAGGTGTTGAGGTCTTTTTTTTAACTTGGGGGCCCCGTGCTTTTGAAATGCTACAGGCCCCGTTCTACCTTAATCCGGCACTGAATACAGAGTGTACAAAAAGCAAATGAAATCAGAAACATTGTACTTGATTTATTAACGTGCGTGTTTATTGTTTTAATTCTTGTACTAGCTTAAATTTTTTGTTGCTGCATATGCTGAACAGTTAATTGCAATATTACTTTTTGAAATATTTTTGCGCACCATTCTTTTGCATTTTTGTACACTGTTCACTTGCAACTGCATTATTTTTGTGCACTATTTTCTTTTCAAATTCGCTTATTGTTTTCTGTGCAATGATAACTTTTTAATTATGTCCAGAAGCACTTGCTTAAAATGGTGTTTACGTCTGCCTGCAACCTTTTTGTCTCAGCCGCTCTAATCTCCCTGCAAGCTGCAGTGCTGCGGACAAGAACTGAAAGGCAAAGCGTTCAACTATAACTTTTGCTTTTACCATCGGGAAATCCCCTCCAGGAAAACTGTACTCTTTTAGTAGGGAGATTGTGGTCGGTGGTGCGGCCATTGCTAGCCAGCAAAGGAAACATTTGGTGTGGGCGTATTCTGTTAACCAACTTTAAGGTAACCTGTAGAAAAGCCTCAGCATGTAAGTGTCTTAGGCTAAACGTCACAATAGAAACTTATATGGGTAAAATAAAGCATTTCAATCATAGCGTAGGATTTTTTTCTTTAAACAACAAATAAAAATCATGATGTCGTATGAAGGGGATTAATTTAATCCCCTTTTAATCATTAAATAAAGACGTAACTTCTCAATGTCAATCATTCTTTGGTTGTAGTTATCCTTCTCTTTTTCATGTTGTTGGTAGTGTTGCGATCAGAAAGCCTGAGTGGCATGTGCACGAAGCTACACACTGTGGCAACAAGCAACAATAGAGATCACACGCCACGATCACTCTGTTATTGCTTGTTCGCGCCACATATATATTATATGAATGTTGTTCTTCGTGCTCATTCCATTTGTGGTGAATCATGCATTCAGAGCAACGCCAGCGGAGAGGTTGCAACAAAATCCCTTACTTTTTTTAACAAAAAACCACATCCATCAATCGCACGTTCTTTTGTGTGAAGGCTGCACCCGGCATGACCTCCAAATCCTGGTCACAGCACCATTTTGTTGTGATCCAAAAGCCTGAGCAGCATGTGTGCAAAGCTTCACACTGTGGTGGCAATCAACAATAGAGATCACACGCCACAATCACTCTGTTATTGCTTGTTCGTGCCACATATATATGGGTGTTGTTCTTTTCTGTGCGCATTCTGCTTATGGTGAATCACGCATTCAGCGCAACACCAGCATAGAGGTTGCAACAGTAGATCTCTGCTAGGGACTTTGCAGAATGTGATTGTGAGGGAAGATGTGTGATGCTTATGTCAAAGGAAGTTTTCGCACAGCTATAGTATTTCACAGTCATCTCGCAGATATATTATACAAGCCTGCATTGTCAACAGTGTTGACTTTTCTCTCAAAATCATTTTCGATGATTGGCAAAAGTGGTTTCGATGATTGGCAGAACACTTTTACAGACCTCTTTCATTAGCTGTGCCTCAGAGTGTGTTTGGTCGAAACACCTCTACAGACCTCTCTTATCTGTGCCTTAGAGTCTCTATATGAGTTGTGCCTCATTGAAGTGTATCCACCCAGCTTGCATATGAAGCTGTGATCCACAGAGTTTATCTCTCCACAAGCATAGTGGGTGGGTATGCATTTCACCTTCCATCTGTATCTCATGCAGACGGCATCTGTGAATTCTTGTTTGTTTATTGCATATCCAGTCGCTTTGATTGGCAAGGCTGACACTCAAGAAGATGCCCCTTTTTCCATTAGTCTTTTTATGGGTTGTTGTTATTCAGGGGTCATTTCCTCTAATAGTTCATCATGGCTATTTTGGCATTTTGCATTCTTCTTTTGTCATATTCTGTTTTGCATGTGTCTGCTATGTTGTTGGTCTAAGGAGTTGTGATCAAGATCAAAGTGTTTGAGTATAGATTTTGTTTGTTAGTTTAGCAGTGATCTGAGTGGAATGGTCATATTCTGTCGTGGCGGTTTGAGGATTTGTCAGACCTAGCCCAACATGCGTGACAGGAAGAGCTAGAATTTATCTTTCTGCATCACTTACCTCTTGTCTTATGAGAGCAGGAATCAATTGATCACTGATGGTATTTTCCAGTGGTTCAAATAATCCACTCATGTCCAGTACTGCTTTTTTTAAATGGGTCTATCTGGACCATATTCCTTTGGTGAATGCTGAGTATGCTGCTTGAGGATCATCTTGTGCGTAATTTGAGAGCATCTGAAGGTCTTTTATCCAACCTTCAACCTTGTTTTTAATGTATTGTTCCCTGAATGATTTTGTCCCAATTACCAATCCAAGGTAGCGTTCACCTTGGTCAGTGCTTTTGATTCCCTTGTTTTTGAAGTATTTTTTTTGCAGATTGTATTAGACTACTGTCTTTTATTATGAGGATGGTCTTTGCAGGTTTTGCGTAATAGCCAAAGTCTGGTCCCTTGGCCTATAGATATTCTCACCATTTTTTATGCCTGCCAATGATCCGACTGCAGGGCTATCGTCCACATACCATACCTGTTTCACTTCATCATTTGCAGTTTCATTGCTCAGTGCTTGTATCAGTTGTCATGTGGATAAGGTGTACACTGCCATTGCTGTATTGGTATACATTGCCATTGCTGTGTTGTAGCTGTTGTGTAGGTATGTGTACATGGGGGATATACTCTTTTGCATCCACTAACAGCAAGCATTCACTGTTTTCCTTTTCTTAAATTTTCCTTACAGCATGTGTTGCTGTTTCCTGATTCCAGTCCCGCACATGTCTGCAGTGTTCCCACTGCATGGATGATGTCTTCCTTTAGCAGTCCTGTGATTGTTTTGCTAATCACATTGTTTTGCGTTTTGATTGTTTTTGAGGTTTTGCTAATGATTCGTCATAGGCATTCGTCAGCACCTACTGGCCTAATGCCGTTGTCTTTTTTCTTTACTGAAACAAGTCTGCATGTCAGGAGAGTTGATATGTAATCGTGTAGAATGGTGTCCATCATGAGACACCTGGCCAGAATGGCATTTTGTCAGCTAGCATTTGTGAATGGGTTCCATATGATTTCGAACAAATCATTTCTCTCCGAGATTCCATGTCAATCTGTATTGGTCTCTAGACCCGGATAACTTTTTAGTATTGGATGTGATTTCATCTTGAGTTATGTTTTCAAAGGTGACCCTCTCTGTTTTGGTTTCAGGCTTATCAGTTATAGCAGATTGTTTTAGCTCCGCTGCTTTTCAGTGCATTTCTTTCAGCTTCTTTTTGATGTGTGTAGTGATTTCATGTTTTCCGTCAATGGCATTGGCATTATCCACAAATCTAAACGCCTTTTTCACCTATCCTTGCAGCATTTTAATCTACAGAAGGCTTTCCGGTCTAATTGTTTTTTTATTTTGACTGATTTTTTAAGTCTTTTTTGAATGGCTTCACAGTCTTAGATCTGTTCTTCTAGTTTTTGTGTTTCCACCATTCCATTCTTTTGTTCAGGAAATACCTGAAGTATGTGACATGTTCTCTGTTTTTTTTAATTAGAGTGATGGCTTCTGCAATAGTAGTGGCAGAAATACTTGAAGCATGTGGATTGCTACTGGCTCCCACCTTTTACTGCCATTAAAGAATCCTAGAAGATGAGACACTTCTGCGATTAGTGTTTTTCCAGCTTTTCCTCTTGGGATTTACATATAGTTTTTTTCCATCCTACAATTTTTTATATGCTGAATCAAGATTTTTTCTGATTTTCTTTTATGTCTTTCCTCTTGCCCCATGTAATAGCATTTCACTGTGGGTGATTTCCTTATCTTGGTCCTTTCCTTGCAGCTATCACATAACCATTACAAGTGATATCTCTGTCGTAGTCTTGGCGAAATACCTGATAATTGTTCACTCGACATTCCGAAACGTATGCAGTGGTACCATTTGGTGCACTCTCCATCACACAGTAGGGCCTCATCCTTCTTAAGGACAATTTCCTGACAAACTCCACATTTAGATTTACTCATCCTGGATGCCCTAGTGGCTCCAGCAGCCTTTCAGAATTTCATACAAGTAACTTTAGTTAGTCTACATTATATATTCAAGCCTGGGATATCTCTGAAACTTATTCAAATAGAATTCATTGAAAATAAATTAATTGAAAATCATTGAAATAAACACATTCCTTGTGTTTACAACAAGTGGAGGGATGGAACCAGAATGCACCATAGTCAAGAAAAGACTGGCAGAAAAGATAGCTGAAAAATGCAAGGAGCCATATGCCTCTGTTATGGCATGCATAAGGACTACAGTACAAGGATTCCGACGCAAATGAAGGGATGTCTAGTGTCCACCTCCAGAACCTCACAGACATTGACTTCAGTTTAATTCCTAGTCTCATAATCACGTAAAGCTGAGGTGTGGTGTCAATGACATGACACCAGTTATATCTGTGAAATACATGGCTAGTTAGCATAAATCGTGACATTTTGTGAAACTACACCTTTTATTTAAAAGGAAATACTTCTCTTTTACTAAACATATTTTGTTTTTCATGTGCCCAACCTTTATTGGATTAATATTTGCTGCTTATATTACTGTAATCTGTTCATGCCCTTGTTTCTTCAACATCATTTGGTGACACCATGCATCTGGTTGGGCATAACTCATCCATGGAACTTAGCCCATTATGGTCTGTGGGTAAATTGTAATTTCTTCATGATTTATACGTGCAAACATTGTTTTCCACCCCTGCTTCTTGTTTTTGTAATGAAAATGTTATATTTTTAATTGCATTGGTCTATGTCTCGTGACCCCTATTTTTGTTCGTTTCCTTTACCTATGTTCTTGCTTCAACTGCCCATCTGTACGTGCCTTAACGCTTCACCAATTGCTTGCCCATCATCATCATCTGTGTTATGTTGATCTATATTGTGTCTATACTAGAAAACAATTGTTTTATACTTTTTTTAATTTGTATGATTATCTGCCCTTTATGTATTATTTCTGTAAATATTTTCTGTCGCCTTGTTTTTCCTGCATACTCTGCCTGTTTTTGTGTTAACTTTGAGCCTGCTTCTTACACAACATTTGGTTCAAAGGTTCCATGTATTTGTTTTTTTATGATCCTTTTGGTTTGTCCAATATTGATATATCTGTGGCTTGTTTCAATGATATGATTATTATTACTCAAAAGAAAAAAGGCTGTGGAATTGACAAGATAGTTAACCAATGAGCAAAGTAAGTCAATAAATCTGAATTTTCTGCTCTTGCTTCATGTTCCCAACAGCAGTTCGTGTGTCCCTTTTTTCAACTCTTGTTCAGTGTCAACATTTTGCTAGTAAGTTTTCTTACTGCTTTCAGGACAGAATATGTATTAAATACACGAAACTAATTTCCTGCAAAATAAATTGCGATGTATTCATTTGCGTATGTCACTACTGTGGTTGAAAGTGGTAAATGAATTGCTATGGAAGTCATTGTATTTGTGGCATCGTGCAGCCTCAGCCTTTGTTGCTGCAATGCCAGCCTGTCCGGTGCTGTTTTTATAGTGGCACCACGCAAACGTGTCCACAATTGTTGGGCCTGATACTAGGCTTAGACCTTTGTACCAAGGTGCAAAGTCAACCCATCATGCCTCCTTCCATCCCCTCAAGCTAATAGGCTCCAAGGTAGAGGAGAAATTCTGTGGGTTAATGACATTTTCACAATGGAGTTGATGGCTGAATGTCTGAGGAGGCTGCCTGGATTTTTTTCTACAGGAGAGACCACAGAGCCCTAGTTTATCAACAATTTTATCTTAGTGGCATTTTGTGTTTTCATAATTTTAGCACCAGCTTGGAGAGCAATTGCAATTCGGAGCTCATCAGGGCTGAGCAGATTTTCAACATTTGCAATTGGGAAGGCTGTCCAGGCAGCAGTGTGACTTTCATGTGCAGTGAGTAGTCCACAGTAGTCCCAAGGTCAGAGTGCAGAGCATTGAATGAATCTCTGCAGGCGAGCTCATCCCAGGCTCAATATATTCCCTTTTGTAGTGGTGGTGAATCATGGTGTTTAGACCAAGCGACCCTGGGAAAAATATGCAATGCATAAAAACTAACATGGAAATTTAATTTAATTTAATTTATTTGTTTGTGAGCAGACACGAAGTCCATAGTACGAACACACACACTCTGCAGAACGCAGGTTGATAAAAACAGACAATAC
>JGI24159J19872_10005882_pt1 | contig 15886 bp, 7 predicted proteins | sample Ectturendosymbi4_FD_19872 | JGI IMG/M metagenome (IMG submission 19872) | reverse complement strand
GGCATGGCAACAATTTCTGACAGCAACATATGTACTTCAAAGGGTACATGATTGTTTACTTGCGATATTAATCCGGACATTCCACTTCGCAAAGGAACAATACAGCCATTCCTGATTTCTGGCCATGAAATGCTGCACCTCGCGCCAGAACAGTTAACACCGAGCACGCTTTGCATTTGTTTGTTTCGTACAGCAGCTGCCTAACAACACAAGTGCATGAGTGCTGGCGATAAAGTGAAGCTACCCTACTTACAGGTAGTTCTCAAAAACAAACTTGCATTTAATTTGCCGTTTGCCGATCTTCGATACTAACACCGGAGTTCTGCAAGACCTGTTTTTGGCAGCACGATACATGAGGATATAAGCTCAAATTTGCTTCCAAGAAGAAAACATTACAGTTGTACGTCTCGCTTAGTACCGGAGAAACTTTTTTGCAAATGTTGTATCGGCACGTAGGCCTAGTGGTTGAACAAAACAACAGCCCGGGTACCACAGCACACTACCGAACAAGAGTAAATCCCGCAATGCCGCCCACCCGTAAGAATGGCGTGAAGTTTGAGCAACAAGTTAAATTTCCGCCAATGCTCGTCCAAGTTAAAGAAAAATTCGGAATATTAGTCAAGCAACCAACAGGCCAATATTTTTTCCGATAGATTTTTGGTAGGTGCTGTTTTCAAATCAAATGTAAAGATTCGGTTGCTTTTTCACTTTGGCTTGAAAGTACGAATTGCGAAGAAAAAGCTTTCAAACGGAATAACGGGAGTTGGAAAATCAAGAAACAATTTCCAATTCAATACATACCATTACCGTATGACAAACGACTCCGCAACACCTTTACTCACCGTTTTCCGTCCAACACTTCACTTAGCGGCCGCCCGCGTGTATCCCGTACTTCACCACGGTGGAGGCCGTTGCTTCTTAAATACCCTTCGCTCTCTGATCTAACAAAAAAGGCACTTAGCGGTTTGCACTACAGCGCGATTTTTTTTCGCTGAGGCATTTCAGACACTTATCCTGTAATAGTATTAAAAATCGTCGTAACAATACTCAATACCCTACTATTTCGGACATTATGACCGAATTGACTTAATAATGTCGATCATTTCATAAAAAATTCGGTCTATTACCTAAAAAAAAACAGCCACGCCGACCCCGACCCAGTGAAAGAATGTTGCTTCAACGGAACAGAAGATTGGCGACATTTCAAGTTTAGTCAGGTGATTTGTCTTGAGAAAATGCAACATATTTGTTGTTGGATTAAAGCAGGTCATTCTACACTTCTTCAGCGTGACGGCCATTTTAGTGCACATAGTTTTTAATTAGGATCACTATAGTTTTGGTTTTAAATACGCAAAATATGCGACAAAACTGCAGAACAATGGTGATGATCATTTCACTGCATCCGAAATAAAACAAAATCTATGAAGTCGTCTGATATTCAAGAAGTGCAAAGTTGTTTGCCAGAATCAAAGTGAAGAGAAAAAATAGGGTGGTGGCTTTTCTGCCGTAGCACAATCGGAAATTCCAGCTTAATTTCCCACGTTTTGTAATACAAACGGCACTTTTTCGCGTTTCCCGGAACACGACATCAAAAACAAAAGCGAATAGCCGCCTCAGACTTTACATTGTTTGACCCCAAAATTGCTTACTGATACTTGGCAACTTCATTGTTAGCTTTACTGTTTGTGGGTTTTATTTAATTCTATTCATACTTCATGCAGAGTTGATGTTGCCTACTTTGTAGGCGAAATGTATACTCTGTAAGATCTTAGTGTCTGATTCTTTGCTAGGAAAGGACTTCTTTCGATAGGCAGTGCTTACTGATAGAAAAAAAAACGCTTCAACTCGCCAGAAGAATTCGCAGCCCACAGTGGCATCGTTTTGTTTCCCCTTCTACATGTTCGCAGTCATTCCCAAAAATATCTCCACCTTTTTCCTGGGACAAAACATTTTAAAGCAACGTGATGCCTTTTATGCATTTCAGGAGGGTGTCATTTACTTTAAATTGCCAGGGGTGTGCTCAGAGTTCACGGTAATAATTTTCTTGCTTCTTTTAGGCACGGTCGTAAATTTTTGTTAGAACCTGAAATAGGATTGTTTGTGTGACAGCGAGTTTCACAAATATCACTGCCTTTCATTTATAAATGCACAATAAAAAGTTAACGGCTCATGTTGGGCTGTAACCAGTTGATACTTTTTTTGGGTGGGGGCGAAATGATGTAACTTGCTGTACCTAACAACTACATATATTTTTTAAATTTTCGTGGGGGCAATTGCCCGGTTGTCCCTCCTCTGGTTGCGGACCTGACTGCAGTTAAAAATACCAACAAGCAAGATTTATTGATCTTTCGCGTCATTGAGAATTTAATTATTGAAACTCCAAGTTAGATTCTTTCTATAGTACATATAGATTTTGTTATGAGGTCTACCTTGTATTTTGTAAATCTTCATTGGATTACATTAAGTTTAAAGACCACGAAACCTAACGGAAGAACAAACAAATCTCAATTGTGTGTATACCATGTGTGTACGCGTTGAGGAACTCTGCTAACTGATGCTGAGCGCTGGGATTTCACTCTTTTTTCATTAAGCAATCTAACTTGAAAATTGGAAAGTCTTCGGCAGGCTTTCGGTTAAAGTTACCCGTTGTATTTAGAAATATGTTTGCAAAGCCTGCTACAAATATGTGCTACCGCTTGCCACGTACCTAAACCCATCACCGTATTTAAGTTTTCACTTGAAGAAATTGTAGCATTTTCACAGTTTTAGTGTACGTTGTTACTTGATTTTGCGTCCACTATGAAATATGAACTGTAACATAGTACTGCAATCGGAAACTATAAAAGGAAGTTTCGCTATGCTCTTTGTATTCCCTTAGGAGAGTCACAGTGGTCTGGAGGCGCCTATACCTTCACCTACTCTGCGCCGTAAGCAACGCGACTTCTTTGCCGTGAATGCTGCATCGATGGCAGACCGATGCCGCTCTCCCTTGCATCCATCCACTACGAGGCTGTACAGGCCGAAGTACTGTTATTCAATTCTTCGGCATGACCATGATTCAAACCAGTGTTGAGGGGCTTATACCTCAAAACTACTCGTACATACAGTAATAATAACCTAAATCTAGTTTCTATACTTGCAGAAGAGGTGATGATGCCTACTTAGTAGGCGAAATCTACACTATGATAAGATTCTTATCTTATTCTTAGCTGTGGAAGGTTCGTTTCGATAGACTATACGTGGAACTGCTGCCCATCATAGAGTGCTACTTCAAACTTAGTAAATTTTTCCCATCGTCAACAGTGCCATTAGCAATCGCGTTCAACATTGTTATGTTCTGACTTAACAAAGGTCTCTGTATGTGCCACATACAGGCAAAAACACATTGCTTGCAGTACACCTTGAAATCTCATGTGTACTAAAATGGCCGTTTTGTAGTTTTCAATGCAAATGACCACGTATGTACCAGAACTAGACTTGCACCTTGGGTATGTCTTTCCTTTTCAACTCTATTTTAAAGTTGTCCCTTGCAAAACGTGATACATTGGTGACCGGTATCCTCACACCTGAGTGAATTTGAGGCATTACTATGAAGCAGAATGAGCGAGAAAGGCTACATGTCTTAATAAGAGCAAAAACCAATCGGTATTTTAAGAGAGGCTGGCATGGTATTTTGAAAAATCGGGCCCACGGCAAGTGCCTTATTTGTCTCACCCGAAAAATCTACCACCCACTGACTTGAACCCAATTTACCAGCTTCAGTGACACGCGCTTTTCGGTCTATCTATCTATACCACCAAGCCACTTGACCTTTTAGCTACAAAAAGGAAAAAAATAATGAAGTTGATTGTAGCTTGTACTCATGCAAATTTTCGGGTTCATTTTGAAAAGAGACCTGTAGCACAGAGTCTGAAAGTTCAATCAAATTCATAAATTTCGACTAAACTTGGCCTTGTAGCATTTTACATGTTGGTTATTTCACCTTCGATCCCGTGTAAGGTTTTGAGACAGATCACACTGTTGTTTTATAAAAACCAAACGAAGGTATTGTAGCGTTAAACGCTCTCCATCATTGAAATATTTGATTTTGCATTGCGTTCAATTGTATCTTTTTCATCACTAACAATGCAGGTTCTATGCTTTGCTTTTTGTGAATAGTTGCAAACTCTTTTGTATCCCAAGGAGATTAAATACGCTCAACATGCGCAATCCATGAAAACACATGGGTTACGCTGCGGACAATACTGAACATCGCAAAGATCAGTCATTAATTTTTTAAGTATGAAGTCACACGTTTTTTTTCTGCGGTTTCGTGTTTTTTTACGATTTTCGATTTTGGAACAAAACCACATTGTTGATGACAACAGAACACGTGCTCCATAGTAAAATAGGTGAAATATTCATAAAATGTACAGCTTACAGTGAAAGTTTTTGTCGGTGCTATGCAAGAAAACAGTTGATATAGAAAGCGTGCAGTTCTTTTCTGTATCGCCACCCACTTCAAAAAATTTCTGCGCAGAATTTATGCATTTTTCACGTGTGTTCTTCAGCATTACTTTTAAATTTCAAAAACTGTCCCGACCAAAGCATAATCGCAAAAATTACTGAGGTCAGAGTCCAGTGCCGTTCCTCGCAATGCTCTGGACAGCAGTTGACATTTTTAAACAAAAAAGGAGTCGAAACCTGCTCTGTTGTTTGGTGTTAGGCTTTTTCTGCAATATTCTAAATGCTGGAATTGCGTTTAAGCTTTGCATTGCTACGCACAGTTTATGAGCATTGATCATGATAACAGCATTCAAAATCAGTGTCTTTCGCACAAAAGCAGATGTGGAACGAATGCATTTTGCAAGCATGTTTGTGTGCCATTTTACGTGATGGCTGAAATGTCAATACAAGCATGTCACGTTGCTTATTTTTTTATCAGTGTTATCCCCCTGTTCATTTGACCATGAGTGAAAGCTTGCATGTATATCTTCTGCCGGTGAAGTTACACCTTAATTTTTTGTTAGCAGGCATCGACAAAAACGACGGTTGTTCACAAAAGATTTTGTCGGTTTTCCAAATATTTTACAGCTCAAATTAAACGCGTGAACCTTCAATGCTGGCCGCAAATTTCTAGAAGTTCATCTCGGATTTTTTACCGTATTTCAACAAAGTAATTTTGTTGTTCATTTTTTTCAATGTCTTAAAATATGTCTTCAAAAAATATGAAAAAAATGTTGTTGGGACAATAAGAGACAAGCAATCAAGTCAAACCAGTACTTTATGTCTACACAAGCAATTTGAAACCACAACGATTACATTCGAAATTTGAAGTTCAAAACTTAGACACATGAATCAATGAAACGTTAGCATGCTAATCTCACTTTCGCTCAAAAGCATGTAGACCTCGACAGTTTCAAAACAGCATTGAGCTTAGCGCCCACCCTCTACAAATTGTAAATGGTGAAAGTCTAATTTCTTCATAAAGTAAAACATAGTTAAATGAGCAAAACATGTGGGATGTTTGTGGTTGAAATTGTTTTTCCAACAGTAAAATTCTATCGATGGCATAATAACCAACAATCAAATTGTATCATCTTCAGCATCTACCGAATCACATGAACAAGAAAGAGTAAAAGTGCGTTGGTCAACACTTTTGATAAAGTAGAAGTCATTAATACAATCTTGCTTGGAAAAGTTAAACGCTAAAAATCTGTTAGAAATGAAGAAAATGCGAATCTCATGGAAAGTTTGTTCATCAAAACAAGAACGGTATTTCAGCACATACTTGTGCATCATTGCGCAGACTATAAGAAGACATTTACAGGTCAACTTTGCATAGATTTTGCTTCTGGTTGCGTAACTGACGGGGGGCAGGGTGCGAGCCGCTACCCTGCCAGGCTAAACATAAAAGCTGGGCACCCTTTAGCTGATATTTTGATGTTTATTCTCTTGGTTTTCAGAAGTTTTTTTTTACGTTTTTCGGGGTGTTTTCGCTTTTTTTACCTAGTATAGACATCCGTGACATCCGCAATTACTATAATTTCTTAAACTTTTTTCTGAGTGTTGACTAGTGGCCGCCTACGGTGGCCAGTGGGCTTCTGTCAGCCAAGTTTTGCCACTATGGCTCAAGCCTTTAGTTACGCCACTGTGAGCTTCACATCGGCAGATTTCTTCTCACGTGATCTGTCCCTTATTTATCATACCAATCTCATTCGGGAGTTCCTGCGTAGCTTTATTTCATGTTTTTTGATCGTTCCATTTTCGATAAAAGTCCTGAACAAATTGAAAAGCGGCCGATACCTCGCCACTACCCACCTTTCACGGCTTTTCGTTTTCAGCACCAAGTGATATGAAAGGTGTTCAGTAAATCCTATTTTATTCTAGACATCAATTAGGCAAGCATTTGACGATTGTTTAGGCGTGTAATCGCTATGGCATTTAAGATGTTTTAAAGAAATTCCCTGTATAGAATAATTTAAAATGATCGTTGAAAACTTACCACAAATGAATTTGTTCCACTAAATTCTCTCGGATATCTCCGAAACCGCAGCATACCATAATGCAAAAAAAAATCCAAGCAGCGGGCAGCGCAATTCTTCACAGTAATTGGTGATAAAAACGTGAAAATCAAGTACAATACGTCCACGGATATATAATCAAACACGCAAATCATACAATCACACAGACATACACCTTTCTAGTACACTATGTAAGAAAAGACTGCATTGATACAAAATGCAGGTTTAAACTTCAAATTTTAGCGAAACCTTAAATATTTGTCTTATCCTGTACAGAGCAATTACATGGTGGTCGATGACCGATGGTGACCTGTGATGACCACAGCTCTTTGTGAAATATGGATCCTTGCCGGAAAACCAAATTAAACAATGATATCGACAAATATAAGCTAAATATTTTGCAGTAGTTAAATCATGTTCAAGTTCGTTTCACTTGATTCAGTTTGAATGAAAAGCATCCAACGATTTTGTCTTTCACCGGCACCGAACTAAGCACCACGGCTCGATCGTTACGTTGCAGATTTTAAAAAAGTAACAAGTTCACGTCATGCAGCGTCGTGCGGCAGCTTGTCTATTTAATTTTGTCCACTCCCTCCATACATCAAGCACGCTGTGTAACAACGATCTTTCCAGTTACCTCGCGTTTTCAAAAAGATATTTCATCGAGTGTTCAACCATTGCGTGTGATGCAAAAAGTGTTTGCAGAAGTAGTTTTTGTTAATTATTCCACGCGTCTCATGAGTACCTCTCCCTTTAGTGCAGTGTTTTTCAACCGGGGTTTCGCGAGCGTGGCTGCCAGGGTTTCAAGCGAAACAGAAATAAAACATAGATGCGACATTTCCATCCATCTCCTTTATTACAAAAAGTAGGACAGACACTTAGATCATAGCGAAGGGTTCCATGAGCAGCGCAAACATTTGCCAGAAGGTTCCGCACTGCTTTAGTATTAAGTGATTAACTTTTCAGCCTGGAAGACTCGTTTTTTTTAAAGCAAACAACCATTCTAAGAACCGGACCTTATTTCAGAATCATGTGATCAACGTTTGCATCCCGACCATCTCTTAAAACAAACTGGCCTGCTTGGAGGTAGCCTGCTCATCTACGATTTGCAACTGCGTGTAGCGCAACGCGATAAACGTCTGTAGGCTTGCAATTTTCATCATTTTTAAAGCAGCCCGCTCTTGCACCGAAAGGCTCGCCATGTTGCACAGCGCGATTAACCTCTGTAGGCTAGTTAAAGTCATCATTTTTAAAGCAGCCTGCCCTGGCATCGAACGGCCCGCCCTGTTGTGCAGCCCACCGAAAACTCATGTTTTTAATTGGAAACACAGGCCTCAACCTCGCCGGTCCTCCGTTTGGTGTTATGCTAAATATATTACAAAAATTTTTACATTGTTAAAAAAGTTTGAAGTCACCAAATCTTCCGTCGTGATTTGCTTTGGTCCTATTACACCTAAAAGTGCAAGCTGCCACACCCTAATGAAAACTGAAACGTTTACATAAACATTCACTCAAATTTGTTGTCAGTGATTTGCCTATGCAAAGGCACGAAACATCCTCTTAAATCAGCGTTTATTACACAATTTTGGGCCACAGACCCCCAGTGCATGCTAACAAAAGTTACAGATCCTCAAGAAGAAACGTTACAGTAACTATTCGAAATCAGTTAAGCGTAGCAGTAATCCAAATGTCGTCTGCAAAGCTTTTTAACCCTTTAAATCGCAATTACTGGCTCCTTAAGTCACGTTCATTAACCCTTAACCCCTTAGGAGCAGGGGCGGAACCAAGGGGGCGATCGCCCCCCTAAAACCTACGAAAGTAACTTTTTTCACCATTATTTTCTACAATTCGGAAAACAGCATTCGCGGCGTAAGGCCATTTTGCCGTTCATTTTTTAGTCACAGCAGTGTTGTGAAGTATACTTCATCTCTCTTACAGTAGTGGACCGGTAATGAGACTTGACTGCCAAATATTACTGAAATCGCCCCTCCCCCTAAACTTTCTGGCTGGATCCGCCCCTGCTTAGGATTTCAATGACTCAAATGGTTAAGAACCCCTGCCTTAAAACCATAAGATTTTGAGATGAAAAGCATTTCATGGCTGCAAAAAGTTTTCCGTACATACGCGGGTCCCGGATACTAAGCTACTCGACCAATTTATTTTATTGTTAAGCAGTGGTTCTCAACCTTTTTTGGCCCAACTTTTACAAAACATATCTGATGGACCACTTTGCTATGCTGACTAAAACTACACACACAAGAACCTAAAAAATAGTCTCATATAATTTATTGTACAGTAAAGCTTACAATTTTCAGGAACGTTTTATCAAGGATTTATGGAACACTCTGTGGACCAGTAGAAATTTCAGGTAGACCACCGGTGGTCCACCTGGACCACGTTGAAATTCACTGTTGTTAAGTCATCAAACAGCGTCTGGGAACTAAGTCTCACATCGTCCAGGTGTATCACTCAAACACACAGTTGGCCAAAATTTCAAACTTGGACAAAGCCGCGGGCCAAGCTTGGTATTTATTGAAAAATCTTCCTCCAGGCATAAAAATAAACCAGCAACACAGCTTTCTGGATCTTGAAGTTTTTTAGTATAAATATGCTATAGAATACCGGCTGACCGCAGGACTAGTAATAATTTTGTATTCCTTCGCGGGGACCAGAGATTGACACTTAAACTCACGCGTATTTCTTAAGAGTTCAAGGTAAAGTTTGCCCGAAAGCAACTTTTTTTCGATCTAGGACAGTCCGGCGATGGTATTCGCAAATGTTTTCTATGAAAAAAGTCTTTTCGAAATGCTTCAAAGGTTACACTACAAAGGATGCTTACTTACTCAAAGTTCATAAACCCAAAACCGAAACCTAAACGTTAAAGCTAAACACAAAACTTTTTCAAAAACTTTATAAAAAGCGCTGCCATCAAAAGTGTCATGTCCTGTTAACTGATTTATCGCCGAAACGTCCAACGCCGAACAGGCGATTGGACGGCGTCGCAGAACTGTCTCGTTCCGACTTCTTTCAGGTAAGTCGACTCTGCTAGGGTTAAGAAAAGACAAGGATTTAAATTACAAAAGAATGATCAAGCGCGTTGGACAAAATTTATCAGTTTGCACAGCTAATTGTTAAAAATTAAGCCTCAAAACTTTTCTTAAATCTGCAATAAAACTTCTTACAAAATAATCCCAGAAGTAAACAATGCAAAATTGTAAACCAGTGCTTTTCAATTTTTTTGTACCGCGACCCATTACAGCAACCCACTTTAACCCAACGACCCCCATCTAAAACTCGAATAAAGAACATGGAATACAGCTGTGTGCATAAAATATCTACTCGGAACCCATCAAATATGGTTCACGGCCCCACTGGGAGTCGCCATCCCAGGTTGAAAATCACTGTTGTAAATTGTTACGCGTCAGCTTATACAATGTACATGTCAAAAATATCTTCTCTTTCGGATGAAACGAAGCCAAAATATTTCTTTAATCAGCAGTCTTATACACGCGTTTATTTGTGTTGACGCTACCTACTGATCTCCCGATGCACTAAAAACAAAATACGAAAGAATTCTTGTTCGTCAGCACTATATCGCAGACATGTTATGAGTTGGGCAAAGCCATTGTAGAAAACCGTACGTTTTCGTGGTAGCACTGGCAAAGACGCTTATCAAATGACCTGGGACTATGTGAGGCGTCAGCTGCAAGCAGTTCCACATTCCTCTGTTACTAAAACACGTGCTGCGTCATAAAAAACAAACAAATTACTTCATCCGGTTTTATCTTTTTTGAAACCGCCCGCTTTTTTGCACTTGCTGGACAACAATTCATGAAAACAGAGATGCAACCCTTTGGTTGCTACGGCTAACTGACATCCCCAAACAAATTTTGTACGATAACTGTAATGTAACAGCTTTTTCACAAGACAAATGCAGCACGTTTTCGAGCAACTGGCTATGTAACCCTACCTTCTTTTGCAATTTTGGACTTACGCGAAACAATAATTTTCAGATTTTGTAACTAGAAACACACTGTTTTCAACCATTTACGACGGTTTGTGGATTACAGTTATAGGATAATACCGATGCCTTTGCATGGTCTACCTCCACACTGGCGGTTTCCAAACTGTCTTGAGCGCGACCCAAATCTGACTTTGATGAACGCCTCGAGATCCAAGCATCAAACAGGGTATGTTAAGTGACACGAAAAAGTTGTTGATTGTGTGGATTATTTTTGGAAAAATTATTGATTGTAAGTTGCGAACTTTGCTTTAAATGTCAGCTATCTACTTCTTCGCAATACCTACGCTACAGACAGACAGACAAGCAGTGGTAAAGTTGAAAATAAACAGTCCAGGTTTGGATCACCTCGACCGACCTAATTTTTTACCCTTCGCAACCACTGCTTGGGTTGCGACCCTTTCTTTGGGAACCACTGCTCTACAAAGGCACATCCATCATCCTTAATGCGTTTTTTTTGTCATTTGCAAAAAACAGGCCCGCTTACCAATGCTTTGTTCGCTAGAAATTATTAATCAGCATCATGGGAAGATCCAAACAGTGCAATGACATTAGCACTACCAATGAGGCCGATACCACTAAAATTGCTATTTTTACTGCGTGAAGTGATTTCCTGCATAAAGTGCATTTTAACAATACTTTTAAGTTGTTGTTCAAATAAAATCTGATCTCCTACTGAGATTTTCAAAATCATCAAATACATTTACCCGCGTTTGCACTTGCCAAACAATTATCTCAACTAATTTTCGCCTGAAATAGGCAAAGCTATATAAGCAAAACTTTGTGGAGGCGTTTTTCTTTGCAAAAGTGAAGCCTTATTTAGCCTACTTCAGCTACTGATAAATTTAACAAAAAGGAATTTTATTTAACTATCAGACAAAACTTTTAATATATATACGACGCTGTCAACATTAATGTTAGTGAAATCAATGATATCAACGATATTAGGGGTTCTGACAAAAACCGAACTTCTGGCAGGTGCCTTGCTTTCATGCCACGTTTGTAAATTTAAAGCGTTCCCAAATCCATTGTGAACTTCGCAAAAAGGCATGTTGGCAACTTCTGCGACTTTCACATCCTACACTCCGATTAAGCTGCTTTGAAGTAAATCCAATTAGAAATATGCTGTAAACAACGGCAGTTTCACGATCACTTAACGTCGCGATTCTGCAAAAGCATTTCTTGTCTAGATGGACTTTGGACTCCAGCAAGACTCAGCGCCGTCCCGGTCGTAAGGAGTGGAAAAGTATTCAGCAACAACATTTTCGCGACAAGCGAGTCGTCAATCAAAAAAACTGCTGGAAGTTTGCTTGCATTTTTCAATATCTTGTTAGTTATATTGCAATACCTTGTTAGTTACATTTTTCAATATCTTGTTAGTTATTTTTCAATATCTTGTTAGTTACAACTACATTAACAACAAGTGGTTAGGCGTGTACCCTGCGCAAGTACCGGAAATACATTTCCCTCCGCACGCAAAATGAACATTGAAGGTTGCAATTACTTGCCAACTTAACGGTGTCTTTTTTATCAGCAAGTATTTTTTTTCACGAAAAGCACCAAAAACATATGGCAACTTTTGATAATTTTTAAAATAATACCTAATAATACACTAAGACAAAGGAAATCCTTGTTTCGATCAATGCACCTAAACTCTGTCAGTTGCGTCAGCAGTAGAGAGATAGAAAGTTGGCTCTTGTCAAACATTGGTCGAGTGCTTTCACTGAGATATGCACAATGCACATACGCTCAACTTCCCAATTCACTTTTACCGATATATTGATGTTAGCTTCGGCATGCCAGAAATGACAACACTGCCATTTTCGACAAACTTACGATACATCATTTTGTTCACCGCAAACAAACGTGTACATCGGGTCTTCCAGCTGCTTGCAGTTTTTTTCAAACTGATTATTTAAATTTTAAAACGTATGTTGATTGTAGCAACGCACTTTGCGTCAGATAACCAAACTGGACCTATCCTAAAAATTCCTTGACAATAATGAACGCAAAAACACCCGCGCGCACTTGACGTTTGATGTTTGCCGAACCCTCGCAACCGTGCCGACTAATTAGTTGGTTGTGAATTGTTTACTTCGCAGTTCGTCCTCACTAGGTCACCAGGGATTTAAACTGAGGGATCGAACAATGAAGGAAGGGAGTCGGCATTATCGCAGTTTGCACACGGCGCAAACGCTGGGAGTGAATTACGGTCTTCAATCTTGTACTCTGGTATGACTCGTTGGCTATTTTTTATCTACTTTCCGTTGAGCGCACGTGTGTCGAGATTGCGCGCTGCAACTAGGATGCTGTCAATCAACGTGACACCGCTGAGATTGCGGCGAAACAGTCGTCGCTTATCCGGTGAATCCCATTTCTGAACTACGCGAAACGAATTTGTCACACAGTTACAACCTAAAAATAATCACTGTTCATTGCTGCAATAAAGAACAAACGTTACACGTATTCTAAAAAATGCTGCGCGACTGGTGCTTCGCTGACGATTGTTCAAACTACGTATGGAGCAAATTTTCAAAGAAATTGTTTATGGCGGCATCCAAATTTACTCAGTTTTTAACAGACGCGCATGTCTTAGTTGTGCGCTGTATTTTTAACGTACTGTCTATCTAGGTCTCAAGAAAACCTCACACTTTTAACCCGTCGGTACAATTGTTTCCAGTCTTTCAGAGTCACGTGCACCTAACCACCTCGAAAACATTTTTCATATCTTTTTTAAAACTTTGCACTTATTGGTGCATTCGCCTTACAACTTTTTTCAATGCAATCGCAACCTTGAGATAAAATTAAGCGCGAGAGCCCCAACTTTGCAAACTTGTGTTTCACGGCCATCACTTGACATCCACCTCCAATGCTGATTTTATTGCAAAAAACAACATATCATTTCCGGAGGTGTACTGCCCTAAAAATGTAAAATGTTCAATCATATAACTGGTAAAGCACCAACTGTCAAATCCTGCTTTAAATTAAGTGAAAAGAAACGGCTGTCAAGCTCATGCTAAACGTCTCGCAAAACATTTGAAACCTTGTTGAAATTTCATTGACATGCTTTTGCGCGCAACTGAGCACCCCAATCCCATCTAATTTTTTGTTAGCCGTTTGTCTCAAAACTTGATGTTAGAATGTCTTCATTTATTTCCCACTGCAGGATTCCTGTATGACGATAAGTAAATAAACAGGGCCTCCGAGACAATTTTGCCAGGTAGTGCGAAGACCTATACCGGGCCCCTAGCTTCTGGTGTCCTCGTCGAAACGTGTGTAGCTTGCTTGCATATTAATCAGAATATTGATAAAAAGCTACCTTGCCAAGATTTCTAATTAGATTAATTTTTATCCTGGCAAATCTAGTACCACATTTCATATGATTGCCTTAGTATGCTTGAATAAGCTTATACTCAGCAAAATATCTTCCTCGTACAGTGATTATTAACCTGGGGTAAATTTCATGTTTGTACGGGGGAAATTTTGTGATTCATAAATTATAGCAAGCGTACATTTTTATATATTTTTATGCAATGTAACAACCTCAAATATTAAGTTAGTTACTTACAAGAAAAAACAGAAAAGTACACCCGACAGTGTTTTGTTCGTAGTAGATTGATGAGAGGCTTAATGTCAGGCGTCGAAGAGCATTGTTACGAAGTAGGTTTGCGGATATATCACACAAAAGGACATGTTGCACTTTGGATTATGATTCAGAGTTGTTCTTAGCGTTTAGTTTTCTCTTTTTAGTTAATCTTCACACATGTAGGTTACTAGATTCGTTTGTGCAACAGATGTGCGCAACACTCAGTGGTGTGTTTAAGCAATGTACATCATCTGGCAGCAAAATTCTGGTGCTACCTCTTGCTAAATACCTGAGCTTTTGTGAAATGCAACAGCCCTTCTTACAACAGTTGTGTTGCCTGGAATATGTGGACGATACGCTATATATACATATACTCTGCTGCCGAACCGTGGCCAGAAAGTCTTCAATAGGGGGTTTTACGTTTGTGTAGGGGGGATTGACACTCTAAAAATGTACAAAAACTCCACTGATTTATTGCGAACAAAATAGCCACAATTATCGAAAACATTATTTTATTAAACGTTTCGGCTTATGCATCAGCCATCATCATGAATGCTTACGCATACGGTAAGCCGAAACATTGCTTATACTCTTTTCGTGCAGTGTTCTCGCACCACATAGAAAACTCTACAACTCACAAATAAAAAATAAAAGGCACGAACATTTAATGAATACCATTGAAAGAGATGCCAGCCACAGCTTGAAAACTTAAAACAAGAAATAATAACAAAAGATACAATCAGTGGCGGATCCAGACCAGGCGTTTGGGGGACAGTGAAATAAGGGAGCGCCAAAAAAAATTAACTTGTTTCAATAAGCCAGCTTCCCTGCGACAATCGTTGGGTATCACACAAAAGTTATTACATTTTCTAGACCAAGAAAATGGCCATTTTTCTTGGTCGAAGTATGCGATCTTTCAGGGAGTCACCACAGTTAAAAATCGCACTTTCATTAATTCAGAAAGTTTGAAACAGACGTCTTACGCAATGTGATTGTTTCGGGGTATGTTGTATTCTACCAATGCAAAAAATTTTTGTAAATATAATATTTTTTCATCTATGACAAAATTTCTTCGCGGCTCGCCTCTCGGAGACTCTTGATCCAGCCCAGGGTTTCTCAACCGGAGCCCTCGGCTCCGTTTGGGGGCCACGGGGCGATTCTCCTGGGGCTTTACAAAAGCTCTGTCGTGATATTGCAAAACCCTATTGATGAGCAGGGGGCCACAAGTGTTGAGAGTCTTTGGAAGGGGGCCACAAACCATGAAAGGTTGCGAACCACTGATCTAGCCAATATGCTACGCATTTTGCTGTTGGTTGCAGATTTCGCTAACCATGCCAAATTTGTCTTTTCGTGGCCGGTGTGAGCTGTCTAGTGTCTACGGTTTGCGCTTGCAACAAAAGGATCAAGACAAAACCACATGGCCATCAGTCACTGTTGCCAGTTGCGTAACCAGGAGGCGCGATAGGCGCCGTACTCCCTCTCAAATTTTGAACCGCAAATATTGAACCTTTCAGAAAAAACTGTCATGACCGTGTACAGCCAGTTAATCATTCCACTAAGCTGTGGATAGTTGGTATTTTGCCGAAGTTTCTGCGCTAGAGCTGACGGCCGAGTACCATGGTTTGTTGAAGCGCGTCGTGCTACCACATATCGCAGGTGTGACGAACCTATTTGCTATTGCGGGCCACTTTGTCAGTTACCGCTGAGTAATCGGGCCGCACAACTTTTTAGTCATACTATGAAACCTGTTAGTTCAAGACTGCTGGTCTCGCCTGA
>JGI24159J19872_10005881_pt1 | contig 15888 bp, 12 predicted proteins | sample Ectturendosymbi4_FD_19872 | JGI IMG/M metagenome (IMG submission 19872) | reverse complement strand
TTTAACTAAGCAGTGGGATTCCCCCCACGCCCTGACCCGCACATGCCCCCCCACCCCCTGGTCCGCACCCGTTCAAAGCTGCCTCGTTCGACGCTGGCCGAAGTGGACCACAACGGCATCACTACCAATGAGATGACGAGGTGTTTCTTGTGCTTTTGGATACCCCCCCTTCCACCATTCACTCCCATTTTAACAGAGTTAAAAACGTCCGGAATCGGTATTGAGGCGATGTCTTTTCTGGGTTGATATTGGCGCCCTATGGGTCATTCCGGCAGCATAGCTCAACAAGTCAGGTATCCAGGAGCACCGTACAGCAAGCGCTTCAACCGAATCGGTCCTGCATTCCCATAAATCGTTCAATACTGCAAGCGTATCTGCAATCAGCTTCCACGACGAGGCTGGCTCAGTGTCAGCTGAGTCCACCTCTGTCACGGGGTGTCATCAGCTTGGCTCATTACGTGTAGAGCCGTCTGTGAACCTCACTCGTTCAACGTATCTTGTTGATGCTTCTCTCCACTGACGGTGTTAAGTCAAGTGAAACGGCGAGGGCTGTATTCATCCGCACGAATAAAGTCCAAACGGCACTTCACCGCCTGCAGTATATGTCCTACGTGTGCAGGGCACAGCGGTCTCCGTTTAGCGACAAGTTATCGATAGGGTCCACGCGAAGGCAACCACCTTATGTCAAGGTTTCGACGTGCACGAGACAAATCGAGTGCCACAAAGCCTCAGGTATGTGCCTGGGTCGAACAGCGATCCGTTCTCACCAGGGATGCAACGCTCCTGGCCCTGACTGAGAGAGTCACAGCTTCTCCCGCCGTTTCCCCCGCACTTTGGTTGGATTTCTTCACTTCGACATTCAGAGTATTGCAGGGAGAAATCAATTTGCGTCAACACCGGGTGGCGCTATCGCGATGCTTTGTTTTCAATCAGAGAGACCTGGCGCTTTACGGGTTCCGTGGCCTCACATCCGGCCAAACCCATATTCCAGGGTGAACACCACTTACCACGGAAAGATAACTTGTCACGTAACTCGCGCCACCATCTTCGTGTTCACACTCCATATCGGTTTCAAGTAAATTTTCCGAACAAAAAAAAAATAGTTTCAGCTTCATCGGTCTGGTTCAGAGCAAATTCAGCAATATCATCAGAAATATTGTGTATTTTTAACCCGCACATGGATCGCAGGTGACATGCCTTCAACCATATCGTTCTGTCTCACAGGTGGGGCAACGTCTACGCTGGTGACTGCTTCATTCTGGCCTCAGATAACCTCAACGCTTTGGTTCACGTGATCGAACTGGCCAATGGCCTGGTGACATTTCAGCTTCGGGGATTGGAGTTCAGCGGTGCGTGTCTGCGTGAAAAGCTATGGTCGATGCGCAGTTTATGACAACACTTGAAGAAGCGCAAGATTAGACATGTCTCTTTGTTTTGGAACGCCCACTTTAAGACCAGTCTTTTTTTTTGTTTTTTTGCAAAAAATCCTATTGAAATATTTTTGTGGGTCAACGTTAAGGGATTTGAAAATTATGATTATTACTTTGTTAATAAACCTTTCTCCGTGAATGTGATTGTTGGCTGTTCATTTATGTTGTCGGTTTCTCGCATTGTTCACAGTACTTTGTGATTGTAGCGTTGAAAGCAAAAACTATTTGCTACCCATTGTGACGAAAGCATAGCCTTGATATGCTTCAGTGCTTATCTTTATTTGCTCTTTGTTTTTCAACGAAAAACGTCATACTTCTGCATAAGCATACTATCATTGATTGTGACGTCATAATGCATTTCAGGCACTTATTGTCAGCAACGCGAAGTGGAAGCGATAAACGAAGACGCCGACAAAAGTTCGGCGTGCTGTTGTTGCTCTGTGCGAAGAATAAAAGGAACATTGTCTTTTAATGCTGCGTTCAACCAGAGATGGTTGGCATGGCAGGTTGGTTGGTTGCTAGGTGGTTTGCGTTACAGGTTGGTTGGTTGCTAGGTGATTTGCGTTACAGGTTGGTTGGTTGCAAGGTGGTTTGCGTTACAGGTTGGTTGGTTGCTAGGTGGTTTGCGTTGCAGGTTGGTTGGTTGCTAGGTGGTTTGCGTTACAGGTTGGTTGGTTGCTAGGTGGTTTGCGTTGCAGGTTGGTTGGTTGCTAGGTGGTTTGCATTGCAGGTTGGTTGCTGGATGATTGACTTGTGCGTTGCAAAAGTTTGCTCGCCAATATTTTATTATTAAAATCGCAAAACACTTCGTTGGAACTGCAGGTGATCGTCAAGAACTACGTGTTGGATGGATACAGCATCTCCGATAACAATGCCACCATCATGTTGGGAGTGTTCGACCTGCGTAAGATTCTGATCAATTACATTGTTAAGGTGAGCGAACAACCTGCGCAATCTCTGCACCCAACAACCACTCATGCGCTTGGCATTGAATCGTTTGTGATGTCACATTAACCCCAGTGAAGCTGGTAATCTTTCTTCACTTTGACATTCAGAGCATCGGCCAGAAATCACATTGCGTCAACACCATGTGACGGCCACAGGGGTGCTTTGTTTCAATTACGCTCGCTCCGTCCAATCTGCTTACTTTGCAAACCTACTGACAACACTGGGGCGATTCAGGTTGTTTTGCTTTGCGATTAAAAAAACATGCTTGTTACCTGAAGCCTTGGACCAATTCCAAAGTGTTCGGCAAGTTCGTTTCGTGAAACACGTTGGTGCGGTCCTCCCCCAACTTCCTACAAACGTAGAAGCAGTAATTTGGTGACATAGGACAGAAGCAAAGTTTCTGTCATCGCACCAGACAATGCAACAGGTTTCGGCTGGGTAAAAATTTTATTTAAAAGGGTCTATGACCTAACTGTATCTAGGAAGCCAGCGTCTACTGATGTTTTAAGGGTAGTCTACGCGAGTTTATCAAATGAGTTGGTTTATTTATCTTCACCGCCTGGAGCTGATGAATCCACCTGATGTTTCTTTGTCGCAGGAGACAAATTAAAACCGATCAACAAATTGTACTTGATTCTCCACCTGGCTTAGCAACTGTAGTAGATAAATAAAGAAATACCGGACTGATGAACATAAAATTTCAATACTAATGAGCAAAAAATCCCCGTGTTTCAAAATCTGTCAAGGTATGTGCATCTGTTTCTGTACTGTCGTGTTTGTTACGTCACAGAGTATCATTTTCTTCCTCGCTTCGCACGATTCCCTCCCCACCTGGCTCGAGGACGTCAGCATACGCGAAAGCATCGCGTGCTGCGAAGCGAACGATTACGCCGACATGGATTCAACGTTCGCGGTTGCCATTGACGACGACTATGACGTATGGTTGTTCGGGGTAACGCGCAACAGGTTCGAGCAGGTTTATGGGAAGTGGATCAAATACTGCGCCGAGAAAAGGAAAAGGAACAACGGAGAGGTTAGTGTTTAGCAAACAATTATCTCTTTGTGTGAATAGCTTACTATATTTCAGGGAACGTTCTTGTACACTGTTTAGTTTGAGACTTACCTGTTCCAAGATGTAGTTAATCATTCGTCCTGCGCAAAATTTTTGTTATTTTTCAAAATCATTCAACAGCTTCTGCGTTAAGTTTAACTTGTACCTGTTCGATTGTTCTGTTTGTTTGCGTCACATACAATTTGTTTGAAACCGGTTTCATTGCTTCATTGTTACGAAACAGAGTGACGACTTGATCTCGGAATCGAAGTTGATCACACTGAGCTTCGCGATATCAGTGTTGGGGAGGAGAGCCCTCAACACAGCTGCACACAACCACTCTGCCAAGTATGATGTTTGGTTGTATGGGTTTCAAACATGCTTGCATTTGTTTTGGTTGAAATATCTGCGCTGTGTATGTGAAGTTGCCAGTTACGGTTAATAATGCAGCTCTGGTTGATTCAAAGACCGTTTGATAGCAGATAAAACGCAGAAATGAAAGGCTTCACTGCTTAACAAGGTTTGTTAAGTAGCTTATGCTTCTGTGGATACATGCCACTGACAATTCGTGATGAAAGTAGAATTTATTTCAAGCGTTGAAACGAAACACTGCTACCTTCGAATAACAACATGTTCTTCATACTGTGTTATGTTTCTCAAAAGGCAAGATTCTTAAAGTTCAAGATTTTCGTTTCATTACCATGACGACAAATTCCTTTCTTTTGCGTTTGTCGTACCCAGACTTCAACCACCACAGCACGTCTGAACAAATACGATGAACTCTGATTTTTTCGCTGAGAATTTCGGTCATTTGCCCATAATAGTGTTAAAACTCGCCGAAACAGTATTCACTCGCTTATATTTTAAGATGTTATGACCGAATTCACTTAATTTTGTTCGGTCATTTAAAAAATCCGTTCTATGACCAGAAAATTAAACCCAGGATTAAACTTCATTTTCTCAACAGCTTGGATGCTTTCTTGTATGGACTGCACTCTCTCTTCAAAGGGGATTTCCGCATCACGTCACCAAAGGACGAGTGGATATTTACAGACATGAACTTGCTGCAGGAGGTCGTTGCCCCGGGAGTACGCACTGCCCTCAAGCTGCATCAGGATCATTTCGTTTGTGAGTTCATTCGCTGTGCTTCTTTTTTTTCAATTGCATGCGTGTTCAGTGCTTGTGCTGGACATGAGTCGCTTCTGCCACAAGCGACAGTGTCAGAGAAGTTATTTGATTGTGTTGTTGCGTCATTTTGGAATTTGTGACGCAAGCACCCTCTCCTATATTTCCTTCGCATTGATTGTGAAGCTTTGTTTTTTTTCCACCCATATTGGAAAGACTTAAATTACAGCCCAGAGTGAACGATGTTTGTTCGGTAACTGTTGGCTTTGTGACGTAACATCTATGCGGCCTTTCTTGGAGTATTTCAGATCATCGCTGTTTCCAGTTCCTGCAAATAACATGAGGCAGGTGCTGTGCAATATTGGCGTTTGTGTTGCTTGGCTTGCAAGATGATGCAGTGAAACAGTTGAATGTTTGAGAAATAACTGAAGCTGTGATTGTGACGGGGGAAGCATTTGAGATCTGAAATGAGTTTGCTGTTATGTTTGTCAGACAGTTCCTGTCGTTGATTGTCAAACAACTGTGATGCGCGTTTTGTTTTTATTTGAAACGCAGCGCTTGGTTCAGAAGAATACGAACAGCCGGAAACTCTTTATGACGCCATAAACGAGTACATAAGCACGATGGTGATCACGCACGAGGGCGACCCCGCGTGGAGGAAGGCGGTCCTTTCGAACACTCCATCGCTACTCGCTCTGCGGTAATTTGTTTAATAGTTGCGACACTACTGCTCATGATCCGTGCGAGTCTCGGGACGCATTTGTCAGTTGTTTTGTCAGCAATGGGAAAAATGAACCTTGACCTGTGCTCAGTGTTTGGCTTGGTGGCTTTTTCGTAAACCATTTAAAGTTTCAGCCGGCCAGGTGTGGTAATCTTGCTCTTCTTGGAACTGGTGATTTGTTTTTCCACCCACCAAGACAAACCTATTTGTGCAGGGTTAGATGCGACAACTCACAGTGAACTTTCAGAATGGAAGATTAGCAGGCGGTGGTTGGTCTGGCGCAGACAATTTCTGCATTTTCAGTTTGTCAAGGGTTGTCTTTTAAAAACGTAGAAACCTGAACTACAAATTCAATGCCGAAACGTCCGCCCCTACTGAGAACCGCTGTTCTAGATCAACTTCGCAAACGTCACAACCCCAGACCCGTTCTTGATACTCCTTTTTTTCTCCCTGCCCGGCCTCAACCGTTGTGAACATTTTGCAGGCGAGTGGTGAGCGACACGTTCGTGGACCAGTACAGTGTCGTCACACTCAACCACAGGTCACTCGGGTTCAGGATCGTCAAAGTGAACCGCGAGTGCGTGAGGGGGTTATGGGCGGGGCAACAAAGCGAACTGGTCTATCTGCGCAATCGCAATCCAGAGCGCGGGAGCATACAGAACGCCAAGCAAGTGCTCAGGAACATGATCAACTCATCGTGCGATCAGCCTATTGGTGAGCCCGCTTTGTGACGTCATAGTGGCGCTGTCGCCTGATCAGTGGGGCGATGAACGAGAATCCGAAGAAAGCTCTTGTGTGGCGCGGGTTTTGTTGACAATTGAAAAACATATTTTTGAACTTGATTTTTATAAATGTAATTCTACTTTTTGGTTTAGTTTAATTTCTAGTCTTCGCGATCTCGGTGATTCTAATACAATTTCGGAAATCTGAGTTGCTCCAATTATAATTCTGATCTAATTTGCAAAAACTGAAACAATGTTCTAGTTGTCTAAATCTAGCGTTGCCGAAGATCAATTGACAATGCACTTTGTGTTGCGCATACTTTAGATGCTTGCCTTGATAACAAAAAGATGTGCTTTGAAGGCGATGTTTTCATATCGACTTGTTGGGGGACGGTGTGAAAGTTTAGACTCAACTTCCTGTATTTGCAACAGCGCGTCGTTTCTCACGAGCGCTCCACGTTGTATTTCTGCAAGCACACATTTTCTTTAGTTATAAAAGTGCTTTTCCACCTTTTTCACCTCAGGTTACCCCATTTACGTTTCGCCTTTGACGTCGTCGTTCGCAAACACCAATCAACAGCTGAAGGAGGTTTCAAAAGTTTTGTTTCAACCAATCACATTCGAAAAAGCCCGGAAAGCCTTCGCGCGTTTTGTTGCTTGGTATGTGCTTTCTTCATCAGTTTGTGTTACATGTCGGTAAAATAAGTGTGAAAAAATGCGTTTGCAATAAATACTGTATTTTTTGCAAGATGAAACAATGTTCTTGCAGTTAGTGGCCAAATCAAGGTCTGTGCGTTGAATTCAAATAAACGTAATATTTTTAAACAAAACAAGAATTCTATCGGGTGTTGATAATAATACCTAGATTCTTGATGAAATTTTGAATTGATTTCTTTGGTATTTTCAGTAGCGACGTTCAGTAATTGCAACAAGACCCAGTGGCCGATTTCTTATAGTTTCAGCTGAAGGCACCGATCTAAGTCTGCGTCATTCGCCAAAATAGAACTTTTGTCTATTTTTTCGATGAAAAGTTGTTCCATTGTACAAAGTTTCAAAATAGAGATTCAAATCTTTTTGCTTCACATGTCACAAGCAACTCCGGGGTCATGTTACGTCATTTTTACCCCTCGGCACTAGCAGCAACATCAGACTCATCCACGATTTCACTGATTGCATTGCTCTTTTACGTCACAGCCTACGTCAGAGTTGCTCCGGAAGCTGTAACAGTGGCGGGAGTGCAGGCTTGCCGACCCAGCAATCCCTACCACTGCAGCCTCTGTCCATGTCTCGCGTTCCTTCTGGTGTTCCAGGTTAGTGGAGACTGTTCTCAAAGATTAGTTTTTGGTAAATTCAAGTAGAAAAGTAGAAATGGTGAATTCAAGTAGAAAGCGTGATTGATATTGAACACGCATCGCACTACGTTCAGACTGCAATATGACGTCGGTGGGACGAAAATACTTTTTGTGGGTAAGTAGCAACGCCATATCCGGTCACGTAAAGGGAATCAATATATATTATGAGACTGCTCGAGGGTTTGTGGGTCCTTGCCCTCGAGGGTACTTTTTTTCTTCCTTTAACTGCTGGAGACGTGCACAGGTTAGCGAAACACAACCCGGTGCTTTCCTTTGATTGTTTCCAGGCTACCCTGCCACAAACGCCAACGTCAAGCTGAAATAATTTCAACTTGCCGGTGATTTCACCAATTCCATAACTGGCTACTGCTCACTGAAATTGTAATTGATTTCTTTGACAGGTAGAAAATATGAAAATTTGTATTTTGTAAATAAATCTGTGCGGTGCTTGTTAGCACCAACTATAACTATTTTTCGTTTTGATTTGCAAAAAAGCGAGTTTCAATCGCAATATCCTTTCCTTGTCCAGGTCAATATCATTCGTCCTTCTCTCGCCGTCCGTCGCTACAGCGCTCTCTTCAGGTCACTGCCAAGCCTCCCACACCATCGGCAGGTGGCGACAAAGACACCGCACTGTATGCGACGTCACAACTGGGCGGGGCTTCGCGCAGCAGCCTGGACGTCGGCAGCAGATCGCGTCACAGCTCCAGCATAAGCAGCGATAATCGGAGCAAGAGGTTGTCGGTTCAAGGCTCGGATCTGTCCAAGCGCTCATCTGTGCGACAAATCACGATCACTGCACTTGGGAGGTAAATCCAAATTCGTTCGGTTTGTATTTTTTTAGACACCTGGTTATTTTTTTTGAAATACACTGATCTAAGCGGTCATATCACAGCGAATGAACCATTTTTCATGATTATCTACGTTGTGAAGTTTTAGATCACGTAGTTGATAACAAACTCCCTTTCTCGAAAAATTTTTTTTGGGTGAACTTTAATGCTTTCATTGCTGCACAATGTTTTATACCCACAATTTTGAAAGCATCTATGTAGTGTTTTTCTTTGCTAATAATTTATTTTTTAAGATATCGGTGTGGAGATTATTTCATCTTCATTGTGTAGTTAGTTAGAAGCAAATTTTTAAAAAACATTTGGTGCAAACGAACTTTTCACGCACACTTTCCAAACACGTAATTGTTGATGCGGTTCCCTTAAAAATCACTCGTTTTTTACTTTTTTCCGACGATTTTCACTCCTCAGAAGTTCCGACGCGTCATTGACTCCCAGCTGTGACGTCAGCAAAGAACCAGCTCGCGAGTCCAGTGTCGCGGGTTCGAACCCCTTCGACTCATCTGGATCCGTTGGAACGGAGTCTCTGAAAACAGATGCTGTCTCCAGTGGTGACCTCGCATTGACCTCTTGACCTCCACTTGGCTGTGTTCTTGTTAAACTCGTGCAGTACTTCGCTGACCTCTGTTACAACCTTTGCATCGCAGTAATTGCCGATGAGGTTTCTGATGATGATAATCAGTATCCATTGTTTTCTTTTTGACGCGCCAATCGGCCAGTTTGAGGATGACGTAACAATTATGAATCGGGTTAACAAACGGACTTCGTTAAAAATGAATCGGGTTAACAAACAGACTTGTTAAAAAACGACTGGAATTGTAACCATGAGGGGAAAAAGGTGTCGTAAGGTGAAAATTTTGTGGCACTAAGTTTTTTATGGCATTTTTTCTGGTTGGCTCGATCAGCGAACCAGTTGTTAAGAAATTTTCAAAACCGCATCGCCGCAATCTCCAGCAGGCGACGCCAGTCACTGTGATGCAGGGCGTTCCACAGGGGACCGTCCTTGGTCCAGAATGAACATATTGCAAACCTGTCTCGTTCATGCTTCTTTCTCCCCGTTACACTGCTTCGTAGTTTGCGATACTTTTGCGCAATAAACCGTGACGTTACGTCATGTGTTCACGTGGCCTCCGGTAGTTCGCTGATTGGTGCGCCGTTTTGCAATGCGATTTCAACATTTTGCTGACGCACCAGCAAATACCTTTTCAAGTGGTTTGTTATTTTTCAAGATGAAAGACCTAAATTCTGGAAATTCTGATATAAAATAATTCAAATTTTAGTAAAAGCATTTATTGTGAATTAAAAGGTGAGCTTCAATCGTAGACATTATTTTTGCGAAGGCCGGAAGTATGCGGTTTTGTTGGTTGACCCTACACCGGTGCCCTGCGTATTGTCAACCATTCAGCCTCCACGTAAAGCAAATGACCTCTTGAAGCGTCGATAATTATCTGTGCCTTGTAAGAACCAGAGTTGCGGAGCAGGAGTCTTTTGGGTGGAGTCGGATTCCTAACAACACTGAGAGTCGCAGTCGGATGTTTTTGTCCGACTGCGGATGCCCAGTTGGATCATTTTTTACATCACACTCCTAAATTGGGAATTNCTGTTGAAATGGAACAATTTCTTTTAAAACTTTTTTTGAGACGACCATTTCCATTGATTTTAACAACCAAATTCCATTCCCTCTGTGTTAAGGGGTCGGAAATTTTGGAAAGTCGGAGTCTGATATTTTACCTTCGACTCAGCAACCCTGGTAAGAACCTAAACAGGAGGCGAGCGTATGTGTTTGAGGAAAACCTTGTTTCTTCAGCGGTGCGGTGGCTGATCAAAGGGTGGTTGTTAATTACGGAGGGGAACATATACGCCGAAAACCCCCCTGGCAAATCGCTTCTGGACTGGAAGGGTGGGGGGCGTACCGAGGTTGGATGGCGCCCGGGGCAAGAAGCAAGTTTGGCGCCCCCATATTCGAACCTGTGGTCTTTCGGAAGCAAATGTGCTCCTGAAGAAAGTACTTGTGACATCTTTGGGACTTTTCGGCGCCCCGGGAATTGCGCCCCCCTCGTTACGTCCCTGCTCTGGGGATAAAATTTGTCGCATTTTCATGTGATTCCTGTGAGATCAAGCACAGTAAGTCCTCAAGTATACCACAAAAGGCATCTTCACTGTTTATCAAAGACGGGCCTATCTCACGCAATGTTAGTTCAAAACTGTAACCAGCATCGCCAAATGGTTTGTGAGATCGCAATGGTGCAACTTAATCTGCGGACTTATGTAGCCAACCCTGCCAGGGAAAGGAGCCTGTTTTCATAGATAGGAGTGGCTTTCAATAACAATGTAACCAGCGAGTTACGATTTGACTGGTGTGTTGCCCCTCACATGAGTGAAAATGCCAAGTATTATTTTTAACGCGACGTAGCAGCAGAGTGCATTTGAGCAGACATGAATGCGGTGTTTCAGAACTTAATGCTGAGCAGAGGCCAAGATTTAAATTAGCTGCGGCTTGCATAAGTTACGACAAACACTGATCACAGAGTTCGGTTTTAGTTATTCAATGTCAAGGGCTGGGTCGTCGCTCTCAAATGATAGAATTATAACTGAAAATGTTTAAATTCCAAGCTGTGCAAGAATAGCTGTGGATTTTCTTGCAACTTTTCCAAATTTAACGTAATTATTGCTCATTTACTTTTCGTTCTGTTTCAAACCAATCATGCATTACGGCAAATGTTTTCTCAGCTGTTCAACTCAGCATACAAGAGGATTTCGTAATTTGCTGCATTCAGTATTTCCTAAAACAGAGTTTGAAATAACTTCAAACGTTTTTCAGCCGTGTTCTCTCAAAGAAATTTTTTAAATAAACAAAACTTCGCTTTTGTGAGCATGCAATTACGCAACCATTCAGCCCACAATTAATGAAGCGGTTTAAGCGAAAAAAAGGACTATGCGACCAGGGTGGATCCGGACAGCAAGTTTGGGGGTGCGATTTCTGTAATATTTGGTAGTCAAGTCTCATTACAGGTTCACTGCTGTAAGAGAGATGAAGCACTGCATACTTCACATCATTGTTGTGACAAAACAGTAGACAGCGAATGCTGTTTTCCGAATTGTACAAAAACATGGTGAATAGAGTTACTTTCCTAGGTTTTAGGGGGGCATTCTGCCCCCTGTATGCGACACAGGATATTAAATTCGGAGTGTTGCAAGTGTGCGATAATGAGATTTTACTGCGCAGTTACGCACTTCAGAGGAACATTGTTTTTCAGCGATGCTTCTTTTTCAGATGGAAGTTTTCCTAAATAAATTTTAACCACGGAGACTGTACTTCGTTCTCTGTACTTGTCTGATTCAAAGCAGAGCTGGAACTGCAGTCTGGTGCAGCCGTAGCCACGGGAGGCAGCATTTGCCCTCAGATTATTTGGGTGTCCTGAGGTATGTTGTGCCCAGAAAATTTGTATTCACTATATAGAAAAAAATGTTACCCGTCCTAAAAATGTACTTTACCCCCAACCTTGATACTAGGCTATGGGCTTGCTTGAAATGCTGCAAAACCTCAGATTGCGCTTCAAACTTCCCACTTCAGAAGGTTTAAATGTTGGTTTTGAACCTTTGTCGATTGTGGGCAAAAAATGCTGTCATGGAAATTTTCTTTGCTCACACAGGATTTGTTGGATTACATCAATAGTAAAAAAAATTTATGAAACATGGACGAATTAATCCTCTCAAACTGACTTGGCGACTGCACCTATTCTGCCCTTCCGTAAAAGTTTCCTTTGTTGCGTTGTGACCCCAGGTACGAAGAGTTGATCACTATTGTTGCAAATTGGACTGCAACTTTAAAACAGGGCCCCCACATTGCGATGCAAACGATGTTTCAACATTCCTCATCAAAAATTTCTTTATAACCCCATGCACTAGAAGCATTCGCTGTTGTTCAGCTCCAACAAGATTTTAAAACGCTGCCATACTCTTTCTATTCTGGAATAGATTGTATTCGAGCATAAACCTGGCATCCAGTGGTAGAAGCACAGGTTCCACTGATTGAGTTTGATTTAAGCGTTTAAATAAGCAAAGTTTGCTTTCACGAGCAAACAAAACTTTTTGTTTGTTAGAGCATAATGAATACTTCAAGGCGCAGTGCTGTTCTTCACGTCGTAGTAGACAAAATGTACTTCACATCCTCACCGTCGTAATGCTCAAAGTAAAAAGGTCATACCACCAGGGGGCAGTAGCGCAGCCAAGAATTTTGTTCCGGAGAGGCCAGGCAGTGACGTCGTCAGTCACTGACGTTTTTCTAAATGTTAAAAATTAATACAAAACATCAGCAAAAATCTTAGCAAGTTTGTTTTGGGAGGGCCATGGTCTCTTCGGCCTCATTCTGGCAGCGCCACCACCACAGGGGTGCGGAAATGGGATGCAACAAGCAGGATTTAAACATATGGTATTTTTCTTTAATATCATATGATTTGGACTGAAGTTGAGAAGTAGGCCTGCTAGCTGGCCTTGGAAATGCGGAATACAAGCAAGCATGAAATCATTGCAGGTAAAATTGAAAAACAGTTTTTTCAAATAATGAAGCGGTCTAGTTCTGATAGTCTTTCAGAAAATCAGCATCAAGTGATGTTGAACAAAGCATGCATTTGTAAAATATCCCTGGCGTTAAGGCACCACCAACAGCCTCAACTCATTTAAGACTTTATTCTGCAGCATTTACACTTGGTCATTTGCCAATGTGGTCAGCGGTCAGAAATATCTGTGGACGACAACTTTGATTGACAACAACCATTGTGACGAAACAGCCACCAACCTTACATAAAATACAACAGGTTTTGCGCAAAACGTATCGAAACATGGACGTTCAAGGCATGAAAGAACGTCTTATTTTATCACATCTGGTACTCAGCACCAAAAACAGCAACAGTGACAAGCGTACACGTCATAATCCAACGCGTGAACAAAGCGCAGAATGAAGGCGGAAAACAGAAGCATTAGGAAACATTACAAGTCACTGATCGACGAGGTTTAACCGCCAACAAATCTATGCCACCAATGCACACAGTGCTTCGGGTAACTTAGAACAGGAAACAGGTGAAGTGTTGAAGAATTAAACGTCACCGAAAGGATCGACCTGACGTTTCGAGTAAGCTTTCTTGAAAGCGTCGTCGAACATCTCCAAGTCCTGATCGCTGGTGAGCACGCCCTTTGGCAAATAACCAAGCAACTTGGTGGCGTGTTCGCGCAACAGTCTTTGTCTCTCTTCTTCGATGATCTGTCTGCGCATCGCTTCCATTTTGCCCTCCTCCCTCTGAGCTTCGACCTCGCGCTGCCGGTCGGATTCGAACTGGCGCCGGCGATTCTCCAGCAGCTGCTCGACGGCACGCTTGTGCTCGAGTTGCTTCATGCGACGCTTCTGGGCGTTCATCTGTTCGATGCGATCGTCCTCGGCGAACTTGGCCAACATCTGACGCCGGAACTCCTCCTCTTCCTGCCTCTCAGCCTCCACTCGCAAGGCTTTGAAATCCATTTGCTGCTTATGGGTTTGTTGCAGTTCGATTCTTTGTCGAAGCTTCCTCTCCTCCTCGTCTTTCTCTTTCTGCCGCTCCGCTTCCTCTTGCTCTTCCAGATACAAGTCGAGAAGAATTTGCTCGCGTTCTTCTTTCTCCTTTTGCTCTCTGGCGATTTTTTCCGCCAGTCGCTGCTGCACAAGACCCTTGGCGTCTTCGTGAGCTTGCTGGAGTCTCATTCGTTCGTTCTCGCGCGCTTGCTGAAGATCGGCGAATTGCACAATGCGACGATTTTCTTCCTCCATGCGTTCGCGCTCCAATCTCTTCCATTCGTCTCTTTTCTCTTTAAACTCTTCTATGTAGCGACGAGTAGCTTGCTGCTTTTCCAAACGCAGCTCTTGTTCCCGCTGATCTTCTTCGTAAATTTTTCGCACGATTTCGTCAATCATCAGCTTCTCTTTCAGAAACTCTTCGTAGGCTTGCTGCTTCTTTTGTTCTCGCTCTTCCAGCTGGCGTTCGAGCTCCTGTTGGTAGCGCACGCTCTCCTGCCACTTCTCCAACTCCTTCTGCTTCTCCGCCTCCTCTGCTCGGTCGTATTCCGTCTTCATGATCCCGGCGATCTTGGCATCGCGTTCGATTCCCTGCAGTTTGATCGCCTCCTTCTCAGCAACTTGTGCTGCGCGTTCCCGGTTCATGTATGCAGCTCGTAACTTCGATTCCAGCTCGCGAAGTTCCATGCTGTTGTCGCGAATCTGCTGCCTCATTTTCTCCTCCCGCATCTTTTCCAGTTTCATCAGCTCGAGCTGGCGAGCCATTCGCTCCTCTTGCGCGAGTTGCTCTTCGCGCTGTCGCCGGTTCTGTTCGGCTTTCAAAATCGCCTCCTCCATCATTCTCTCTTGTTCCTCGCGTTGCAGCCTCCGGATAAATCGCTTGTCACTCACTCGCTCCTCGCTGGCCGTGTTTGCTTTGATCAATTCATCGTCTTTGAGGTTTTTCAGGAAATCTTCGCGCAGATTCTCTTTGCGGCGATTTTCAACCCTGATCTTATCCTGCTGGGCGTGAGTGAGAGCAGCACGACGTTGAGAAGCAAGCATAGTGATCGGACAATTAATTATTTCACCAGCTTAAAACATTAAAGTACAGTGATGCTAATCCTTGCTGGAGCTGCAGATACAAAAGAAGCTTATGGAACAAGGTCAAGAAAAAATTAGCCTTGGCCTTGACTGGTCCAATCTATATTTCTGCACAACCTTCGCTTTAACCTAATTTTCTGCTACGTGCCAAGCACTCATATAATTATGGCTTTTTACATAATTTGTTTTGACAGGTGGAAATTACAACCTATGCTATATTTTAAATATCATTAGAAAAACTAATGTGCTACGCAAAATGCAATTCTGATAATACCAACAACATAGAATGTAGTTTTTACAAAATTCCTTGTCTGAGTTTGCTAAAGTATTTCCAATGTGCAATGTACATTCTGAGGTCAGTGCACATCGACAGTTTTTCATTACATTAAATTAATAATTTTATTCTTCTCACTGAAAAACAAAAGTTTAATTTTTTGACAAAAGTGCTACTCAAAACATATGTGTGACTTCAGAAAACATTTTTAAAGATGGTAAAACGCTTTGATGGGTAACGCAATTTTGTTTTTAAAATGACATCTAATATGCCACAAAAACATTGCAAACACTTTGAAAATGCACAATAGTGGGAAAATTGCAACTGAAATTAGACAGCATCAAGAATCTGCCCCAAAAAAACAATTAGATATATCATATAACTTCATTCTAATCATAGCAATTATCATATAACTTCATTCTAATCATAGCACTCAGGCCTTTCCTCCATTTGATTACAGAAAAATAATCGTGAATTATTCAGATTTCAGGAACGTCCACTCAGGGCCGGCCCTAGCAGATGCGGGGCCCAACGCAAGACCTAGGCGCGGAGCCACTCTGAGCAGTGATTTTGTGACGTCATCGCGTTCAGTCAACCGTGTTACGATCGTGGTAGAGCGCAGATGTAAACCGCTAACACGAGAATCGAGCACGTTTGCTAACGTTCGATAATAGATGAAATTCGCTAATTCCAGTGCTGGGAGTTTGCGACAGGTAGTCCGCAAAACCGCAAGTCCGCAACTGCGGAGCAAACTTTTTCATTGCGGATTTGCGACACGCAAATTTAGTG